>TARA_R110000824_G_scaffold10773_1_pt1 | contig 22207 bp, 35 predicted proteins | sample TARA_R110000824 | Tara Oceans TARA_R110000824 (sample SAMEA4397747) | marine metagenome | biome: Polar Biome; feature: [MES] marine water layer (ENVO:01000295) within the mesopelagic zone...; material: water (ENVO:00002006), including particulate matter (ENVO:01000060) such as......
TCGGTCTGCATGTAGACCGGGTCAATCTCTTGGAGGTACACCTGGAGGAGCGATGAATGAGAGAAGATAACTGGCTCCATCTCATCAATGTCCTTCGGTCCAAGCTCTGCCATTCGCATCAACAATGACGTGATACGCCAGTGGTTGAAGTCGCGCAGGACGTTGCCGTTACGAACCACAAACGATTGCCACACAGCGTTGGCTGCGCGGTTAATGCCGTGGTAGTTGCCGTTGTCATTGATGGCGTCATGCAGACCCGTCAGACAACCGCCCCACTCATTACCGTTCGCGTCACCTTCGACAATGTAGTCGCCAGCGGCGATTGTCACAGGACGATCCAACGTGAATGTCTGAGCGGCCTGATTGACCGTCGCAACAATCGCGGTGTCTGCGGTTGGGGGCGTTGCAGCAAGTTGGGCACCCGTTCCGATGGCAACCTGTTGCCCTGGACGCAGATACCGGCAACCGGCATAGGCGTTCATGTAGGCTTTTGTGTTGGGAAGAGCGGCCTCAGTCTCACGCTGGAATGCGGTGACCGCAGCGCCAGCAGCGATAACGCCTGCCGTCTGATTGATAGCCAGCACACCAGAGTTGGGTCCTACTGGGAGAGCAGCGCCCGGATCAGCAGAAGCACCACCACTCGTGCCCCACCAGTATTTGGGTCCGATTCGGTTGCGGTGCGAGTTCTTCGCATCCATCACCAACTCGTCCATGATCTGGCGGTACATCCCCGGCTTACTGTGGGCACGGACCAGTTTGGGTCCAGTGATCTCCACAATGTCCATGTGGGGGAAGAGCCGAATCGCAGCCTCTTGGTAGGCAGGCGGATTGTACTGGGGGAGAACAGGAGCGGCAGCGCCAGGACCCGTACCACCAACAAAGCGAGAACCAGAACCCTCTTGGGTCTTGTACAGGTAGTACTTGGAGTCACCACCCGTCCAATCCTCAAAATTGATGCTGTCGATCCACTTCTCAACATCGTCAACCGTGTCGAGCAGCTTGATGATTACGTCCGCGTACGTGTATTGGAATAGTTCATTGAACGCTCCAAATGACGTAGCGAACCCAGGTGTCGGTTTTGCAAATGCCATCTCAATTCTCCTAAGCCGCTACATCAGCGACTTTGCAACAGTTTGTCCAAGAGTTCCCCAGCCTCTGCCGCACTCTGTGGCGCTGTGGGGGCCTCCTCAAAGCCTGCTGCCGCGAACACATCTGGGAGCATAGCCTTCTTTTTGGCCTCCTCTCTTCGACGTGCATTCTCCTTTTGGAGGTTCTCTTGTTGGGTGCCGTACACCTTAACTCGATCTCTCGCGGCAGCAACAGCGATCTTCTTGATATCATCCACAGGCTCACCAATGTTTTGCCTGCGCCGGATCTCGTCACTCGCGTCCATCAGGACCAAGCGCTCAAAATCCATGATCTTGCCAGAGGTTGGATTGTTTTCCTTGAAAGACTGAAGGGCACGGTCCACTTCCCTACCAGCAGTCTGCTGGAGAGCGTCAGTTGCCACCTTCTCGGCTTGCGCCAATCGTGGGTCGATCCGCTCGCGCACAATGCGTTCGATGTAGGATTCGATCTTCGACGGATCGACACCGGCATCTGTAAATTGGGACAGGTCAACCTCAGGCTCGGCTTGCGCCTGCTGGGGAGGACCAGAGTCAATTTGTCCCTTGTAGTACATGGCGGCTCTTTCGGCCTCCTGCATGTGCTTGTAGAGGGTGTTGTAATTCTGCTTAAACTTAGCAGTATCCTCATCCCGCGACTTAATCTTTCCCTCAAGTTCTGAAATCCGATCCTCTGCACTCTTACTCATCACTTACCCCTTCAGGAGTTCTAATGGGCTCTTCCCTCGCCCTAGCTCTCCTGTAAACCCTGAAGCAGCAGCCGGAACCTGTGCCGCCCCCCGTGGAGCGGCCTGCGGAGCACCCGGTTGCTGCTGACCCTGTTGCTCCATTCCCTGCTGCGGAGCAATAGCAGACTGATGCTGTGCCAACAATGCCTCAAACTTTCGCTGTTGGTCAAATGTTGTTTCCAAAAAGAACTTTGGAGAGCGCATAAACGCTAACAAGGCAGCAATATGTTTTTCATGGCTCATCCATGACTTAAAGTACGGATCGCCACCATCCATGATGCGGCTAATATTCAATTCCGCGACAGCCCGGTCGCCAGGCTCGTCCAAATCCGTGAGCTTTGCCGCCATCGGGGCACCCAGCATTAATTCAGTGATAATGGCAGACTTGGGACTCTCATCTGTCAGGATCCCATTTGACGCCAACTGCATGATGGATGTGCGCAATTGACCTGGATATGTTGCCGAGGCAGAGCCTGGGACCATGCGTATGTCTAGGAGGTTGAAGTCATCGCCATCGAATATCTCCACCTGGGGGATCTTGTCGATGCCTAGCGCTGCGAACTTGTATCCCACCGGGAGGTGGTCCTGGCAGAGTTTCACAAGGGCGTTCGCCTGGTGCGCCTGTGACGCCTCTATCTCCTGCACTGTGGGAGACATGGCTATCTGGTTCTCTTCCAGCAACCTGTCCAGATACGCGCCGCTCTCTCCCTTGGCAGGACTCTGCCCACCCACTGGGGCTGATGTCAGGCTGAGAGTCTCCAGGTCCATCATGGCATTGGAGCGCATGTACTGGTACTCGCCAGAGAATGGAGGAGGACTCATAAATGAGGGCTTCTCTTCTAAATAAGGGGCGTACTCGTAGATCTCACCTGGACGTCCCTGGAATGACTCATCATTCGATCCCTGAGGCTTTAAGATGGGCGGGTCTGCGCTTCTCTCGGCAGCGCGGATCTGGATCTTCTCCACCAAATCAAGACGCTTCTGAGCCATCCGCAACACGTCCGTCACGCACATACCCCATCCACGGTCGCTGTACTGGCGATCCCTAAACGTGGTGTGGGGATACTGGTTGTAAGGGAGGCCATCCACCAGATCAATCACTTGATCACCAATGTGGATGCAACGAAAGCCGCGAGGATAGTCGAGAGACTTGCCCTTCATAATGACTGGGGAGTGGTAAAAGTCCCACACCTCAACCATCTTCTGGTTCTCGAGTGAGCCCTGATCACCGCGCAACCCAAGCGTCTGATCCACCTCTCTGAAGAGGAAGTGGTCCTCTGACACCTCTTTGGCCTCTATCTTGTCCATGTCCACGTCTGGGAAGTAATACTCCACCATATCAAGCGGCATGAACTTACGCTCTGCGTAGTTAAGGCATTGCTCAGTCGTTAGATGACGCCACTGGGGATCTGGAAAGAAGTTGAACGGATGGACAGAGCGGATCTGCGGCAAGCCAGACTGCCACATGGAAGTCCGAGGCTCGGTCACACGCTCAAATGGCTCATCAACAAGCAACGGGTTGCCAGCCTCGTCAACGCTTGGAACCATCATCTCGTCCATAACAGGCTGACCAGAACTGTAAGAATACTCTGTCGCCCATTCGCCGGCCCGTGGGTTCCACTGCATGCACCACAAGCCGTTACCAAAGACCATCATATTCATCTTGGCCGCATGGTCTGCGTAAATGAACTCGTTCTTCTCCCAGAAGTGAAGGATAAGGGCGTTGGCTACCTCAGCCCTCTTTCGAGCGTCCCTGTCATTCGTCGCCGGGATGCACTGGGGCATCATCCTGGGAGCCACCAGCTTTGCATGGTACTTGCGGAGCTTGTCCTGCACCTGGGGAGATGGAGACTCATCTGCGGACCCACCAAGCACCACAGGACGTGCGGTGCGGGGATCATAGTCGATGTTGGAGTACCCAGCAGCAAAGGCAGCGTTCTCGTACCAACGCCACTCCAACGGCTTGCGTGCCTCTTTATTACGACGCACACACCGCTTCACGTACTCTAGGACCCCGGTTTCTCGTGCATTCGCCATTGGAAATTAAACCCACGCCCTCTCGCCTTGGCCTTGAAAATACCCACCCTTGAGCATCTGGGAAAATGCAACCGCCTGTTCATTATCCTGCTCACTATTTTTCATCTTGTCATACTCCTCAAACGCTTTCTCCCACATCCACGGAGATCCTCCAGCGATGCCGCCGTAAGACGGGAGCGCTCCCTGCGCGTAAGAAGCGCCAGCAGGCACATCTATTGTCTTCTTCTGGGTAGCCCCCACAGCACCGCCAATACCAGCGCCAGCGCTAGATCCCATCTGAAACCCAAGCAAGCCCCCCGCCCCAGGAACAATCGTATTCCCAATCAACGCTCCCGCAATTCCAAAAAGCATAGATCCGCTTATCTCTCCAGCGCGGACAGCGTCTGGATTAACTATTTCCTGCTCTGTCGATGGAGGTGTCGGAGCGTCAAACATTTAGTACCTGCCGTACTGCGGCGCTTGGAATTGCTGCGGCTGACGTTGCCCCTGCATCGCGCCGAGGCCCTGCGGCTGGAACTGTGGTTGGAACTGTTGCTGGGACTGTGGTTGAAATTGCGGTTGGAATTGTGATTGGAACTGTTGCTGGGGTTGGAACTGTTGCTGTGGTTGGCCTGCGCCAAAACCAGAAAACTGCTGTGATCCAAATCCAGCATACCCTGGCGGGGTGGGGGGTGGTCCCAACTGCGGCTGGTAATTGCCACTAAGCAATGGGAAGTCACCGCCCTGAAGCATCTGCTGAAACTGGGGTCGCTGCTGCCGTTGGGCTCCAGGTGCGCCAAAGTCCCTTCGGAAGTTCTCCATCCGACCAGCGGCAGGAGGAGGTCGCGTCCCTTGAACGCGGGACTCTTTGTCCATTGAAGTCTGGTAGGCGTTCTTGAGCGCCCCAAGGCCAATGGTCACCAAGAAGTCAGACTCACGCTCTGTGCGGCCAGTCCCAAGCGCAGCGCTAGACAATTGAGAGCCAACGCTCGGAGATCGCCCAGGCGTGCGACCCATCGGAGGTGCCGGCGGGGCAGGGCGACCCATCCGCTGCTGGTTTTGGGAGGGCTGTCGGCGCTGCATGCCACCACCCTGCGCCATTCCTCTCTGCATCCGTGGATCATACGCCATTTAATCACCTCGTAAATTGGGGGCGACCATCGTGGGGGAAGCGCCCCGTGGAGTGCAAGGGAGTGAAGCACCTGTTCCACCGGTCGCTGCGACAGCCGCCCCCTTAGGGAGCCAACTAGCGGATGGCATCCCACCCTCCTGTCCAGAAATCAGACATGGCTGCATGTCGCCTATTCCCAGATTGGCCTTGCCTGGTTTTAACCATCTTGCGTAGCGCCTCGAAAGTCAAGGGTTCTTCTTTTGCCTCAGGGAACTCCTTGCGGCACTTTAGACACTTGGCACCAGCTATCACAGCGTGGAGGCATTCCCTCTCTTCCTGCGCCGCCGCGTCCACTAACATCCTTCCCCTGAAGGGAAGCTGCCGGCTGGCAAAGATGGCTAGCACAAAGGCTGTGACCTCGTCATCGTGGTATCTCTCGCCAGTGATCGGGTCTGTCCCCTCCATCGCCTCTGGCAACATCCTGGTAGACTTCTTTACAAAAACCTCCAACTCCCTCAACGTATTCTTGTTGCGGACAATGCAAAGACCCTGCTTCCAATAGGTTGTAGCTCCCCCTACAGCTTCCGCCTTAGACCGTCCGGTCATCTTCCAGCCCATCAAGTCTGATGGCGAAAACTTCCTCGCATTGTCCGCAACCTTTCGCCTGAAGATACGGTGGACCGGGTAACACGTCCTAAAGAGGGCCAACGCAGCAGCACCGCAAGAGTTCACCTCAGGTATCTGCCAAGCCATATTGTAATAGGCTCCCAAAGCCAGCGCCTCAGATGCACACTCCTCCGGGTAGCACTTCTCTCTGAAGTGGGCCACCTGCTCTAGCTTATCTCCCCTCCGATAGACATGGATCGTGTTGTAGTCACAGTTGTCACTCACACCCTCCGCATAGTCAGAAGAGATAATGTACTCCTCCCCCTCCACCGGGTGCTCATAGATGCGAATAGGCCCGAAGCCCTCCTTGACAAAGCTAAACATCCCTGAATTAACCTGCATTCTGGTGTGGCTTACTTGAGCCATCATGGCTTGCTGGTCTACATCTAGGGCTCTTCTACCGCCAATTTCTATCAATTCACCCCTATCAGGGGGCTTTTCTTCCGAAATACGGTCGGATTGGGCCGCAATTTGGCCCATATCGAAGATTGTTATAGCACTTGATAAGAAGGCCTCACGCCAGTGAGTTGGGTATTGATTGCGGAATATCTGTACTTTTCCGTCACATCTGTCCTGAATTGCCCATCTTCTCCAGCAAATCCAGCCCATTGGGTGCAATCTGTCCTGCTCCTCCATCGAGGACTTGGCCCATCTGGGGACGATGAAGTCTCTGAGCAGCAGTGATTCGTCCTCATTGAGGTTCAGGTTGTTGCTGTACTTCTCTATCCCAGCCGTGTCATCACGTTGGATGCAGGACATCCAGTGGTAGAACTGCTCTGCCTGGAAGGGCTCTGGCACTTGGTGGCATTGCTGGTCATCATCCAGCCAGGAGACGAACACGGGCTCAAACTCGGAGCGTCCAGCGACTGCCTCTTCCCAGAGCCTGCTGTACGAGTCCCCTCTGCCCTCTGCGGTGGTGTCGATGACGATAGCCCCGGTGCCTCTTCTGACGGTGGGGAACATCTCTTTGATGATGGTGCTTTGGTTTCGGTACTTGGCGAACTCAGAGAGCAGCAGGTACTGGATGGTGGCACCTGTTCTAGCCAGCGGGGTGCGTTCGGTGAAGATGGATATGGAGGAGTTGAGTCCGTGGTCTGGTTTGGGTCCTCCTCTCTCCCAGGCCAGGAGTTCTTCCTCTGGTACATGGCGTCTGAAGTCCATCGGCTCTTTGAACGAGCGGCTTCTCCCGGCTCTCTCTGGTCTTAGTGAGGGCGGGTAGTTGGCGTAGAAGATGTGGTTTCTCTCGTGGATCCTCTCTGCCATGTCGTCTAGCTGGGCACCGATCACCACATTGGTGTTGGTCTTCAGTGCCGCTTGGCGGAATGCATCCATACAAAAGAAGGTAGTGGAGCCGATCCGGCGAGCTTTACAGAGGATGATGCGCAGACATCCCTTGGTGAACCATTGGCGGTTGACGATGTGGGCGATGCGCTTTTGTACCCTGCGAAGCTCTACCTTGGCGATAGGGCCATCCTCAGGGGCTATGAAGAGGGGGGCAACAGGATTGGACGCAAAGAAGTCGATGTCTGACAGGCAGTCCTGCCTGAACCGATCAGCCCTCGTCTCCATACAAACTCCCTAGCGCTACAGACACACTCTCTGTGGTGTCATCCACTACCACAGTCGCCATGCGAGGGGTAGGGGGCGCAGAGACGAGCTTACACGCATCAATAAACCCCTGCTTGAATTGCTTGGCAGCGGCCAGCCTGTCTCTGGGGCTTGCAGAGTCATCTGTCATCACGTCAGCCTCCACCGTAGCCGAGGCGAACACAGCAGCGACAGCAGAGCGCACAGCGGGGCCGTGGAGCTTCTCTGCCTCCCAACTGAGCCCAGCGAACATAGCGTCCACCGTAGCAGGAGGGAGGTTGCCCAGTTGCAACCCCAGGCTCGAGGTGGGCTTCTTATCACTCATGTTGGTAGCGTGATGAAGGTGTACTCCCCAGTGGGACCGGCGAGGTTGGTCACAGTGAGCGCCGTGATCCTGCTGACATCATCAGACCCCACCGAGAGGAGGAACATTCTGCCGTGCATCTGACCGGTGCCAGTAGCAGTGGTAACATTAAAGGATGAAAATTCAGACGTCACCACCAGAGCAAACGTGTTGGTTGACGATATAGGCATCGTCACAGTGACGGCAGGCCCAGGAGAGGTGCCCACAAGATCACCACGCTGGACAACGTAGCCCTCTGGCAACTCGAAGTCCTCCAACTTACGGATGTCATCAGGCAACTCGTATTCGATGTCTGTCTGCTGCTTGTTGCTGATACGGAGCAACAACGACAGGTTCAAATAGTCAGGTAAGACTGCCATTATTTCTTCCTTCCAATGTCGCGAAGGACCTTCTTGCCCTCCCTGATCACACGGCGCTTCTTGGCCGCCTTCTTTGCGATCTTGATATAACCTGGGTACTCGCAATCACCCTTGTAAAGCTCTTTAGACCCCTTACAGGGCCGCTCAGACCTGGCCTCACCCTTGCTGGTGTCAGCAGGCTTGATCGTCGGTGCAGCCAGTTTAGCAGGCTTGACAGACTCACCCCTACGGGATTCCGGGTGGCGAACTTCCTTGCCAGGGCTCTTCCTAGCCTTCTCCCAGCCCTTGCCCCCGTAACCCTCAGTCCCTCGGGACAACGCCTCTTTTCCTTCCTCCAAAAGGCTGCTCACGAGGAGCCCAGGACCCCAGTCATCCGGGTGATATAGGGTGTGAGCAGTGGGGACGTACGGTTTCTTCTTACCCTTCTTTGGCTTTGCCATTAGTCTTTACTCCCTCTGCGTGATTCCGGGTGCTTCTTGCCTGTCAGACGCTTGAGAACCTTCTTTGCAGCGGTCACATCCACAGACTTCCGTGGTCCGATGTCCCATATCTTAGCGTCTATCTTCTTGGCCTTCTTGCCAACCTTCTCCGAGGCCTTCACAGAGAGCACAACAAACGGGTTCTTCTTCTTCGGCATTAGTCTTTACTCCCTCTGCGAGACTCTGGGTGGCGCACTGCCTTACCAGGGTTCTTCTTGGCCTTCGTCTTACTCTTCTTTGGCTTCGCCATCATCTCCTCCCAGACTCAGATCCCACCCTCTTGTATGCACCACTCTTCGCCAAAGGTCCAGCGTTCTTCCCCAACAACACCCCAGACACAGCCTCACCTCAACCACTTTCTTTAACACTAATGACTTTTGCGCTTGACACCATCTCAATCCCATGCCTTACTCCGTATAATCCCTTCTTAGGACGTAGTTAGACTCTGGAACACATGGAGCCCTTCCTACCTACTATAGAGTACGTCCTCATATAGCTCAGTACCTTACCCCTCCTACTTACTTATAAAGTAAGTCCACCTTATGTCCAAGGAACTTTAGTCATATTGTCATCCCCCTAGCAGAACAGCTTTCAATGGGGAGTGATAAAGAGATAGAGTTGGCCCTCCATGACATAACCCCCCTCTAAAGAACAAAGACCCCTATCCAGCCCTCCTATAGTGTATAATGGAACCACCCCTCCCTGGGTTTTGAACAATAGCACATAACTCCTAGGGTGTAGGGACCACGTAGGCTTTAGAAAGTGGGGGTACGACGGGACATTATGTCATGTGTCCCCCTTACGTGCGACATTATGGCATGTCCACCTTTTGTCCATGACATTCTGTCAAAATAGCGCCTTTGTCCACGCTCTGTCCACCTTTTGTCCACCATGTATGGCACCATACACTATTGCACTATATGGCACCATACATCCCCACGTCCCCTACGTACGGACGCGCGAGGAGAACACGTGACGCAACCAGAGGAAGACAACGGATGACATAACCCTAATGATATCAAGGGGTTACATGGCAATGACATCTATGTCATATAAGCAGTACACCGAATGGCATAAAGCAAGACATCTATGTCATATACGCAGTACATCGAATAGCATAATCCACGACATTTATGTCATGAATAAACCGCATTTGGCCATATATTGCACCATACATCAAGAACTAAAACAACCAATAATTACAATGGGTTATACGATTTGTTCACCAGGTGGCATGACAATAGCATCTAAGGTTTTCGACATAACGGGCTGCGGCTCCACCTTCCGCCAAGTGACTAAAGTGCCACGGGAGGTCTATACCAGGAGGTCTATATTTAGGCAAGGCACCGCTATATGCGAAGACAAGGGTTAGGGCGTCCCATGTGACGGGTCGCGTGCCAGCAATGGCTTCCCGCTGAAGGTTGTAAGTTCCTACGAGCGAGTGTAGATCCCACTCCGCTCTCGTAGGCCAGCCGGGTTTCCACTGACCAACGTACAACAGTGGACGCGAGATTGTGTTCCCTTCTAGCTTGCAGCCTCGTAGCAACGCGTACAACGGGCTCGCGTCCGTTAAGCGATGCCGCGTCTAGTGCTCTGTTTAGCTTGGGAGTATCACACACCCGGTCAACAGCGCACCAACGTCAAAGCCAGACCATTTAGGCCCCTTGCTCCTCGGTGTCACCGACCTACACTCCACCCAGCACATCACTAGCAGTTACTACACGGCATCTCCCCGATGCTGCAGGCTAGATGGGCGCACAATCTACCCTTTATCGTCTCTCTTGCGGCGTCCAGTCATTGGAGCAATACCATGGCACGATTCAGACACCGTAAGAGCAGACGGCGCAACAAGCAAAACATGACCATGCAACAGCGCGAAGACAGCTTCAACGGTGTCTCACCTGAACGGCGTCAAGCGATTGATAGAAAGGTCACGTCAAGCGATATTGCCAGGGTTCGCAGTGCTGAAATGCAAACCAACAATCGGTCGCACTATGATGGTGCGTCCAGTCGCTGGGACCATATCCAGATTGAACCCTGGGCGGAGTTAATCCAATTCTTGCCCGGTGTATCAATCGACTATGACTTGGTTCGAATAGCACCGCGCAAGGACCCACGTCGACAGCTTTGGAATCCACCGAAGATGCCACGTCGACGCACTGGCAATGGGAAGGACGTAGAAGAGAGCGCACCGCTTATCGTGGAAGAATTGTCCGCAAGTGACAAGGCGTACCATGACAAGCAAGACGCACTCAACAAGCATAACGTGACAATCTGGAACACCTAACCCGATTGGACGTCGCAAGAGAGATTGATAAGGGGAAGCATAGCAATTCGTACCACCTGTTGTGGTTCTGTAATGGTTCTAACAACAGGGAGGATGACAATGGCAAGTAAAAAGGTGAAGACAGCGGCTGAGGTTCTTGCTCGGGCAATCGAGATGGAGGAGGCGGGGTCAAAGCCTGGCCTCGTTGACCGTTGCCTTAGCCTCGCAGTCAAGCGTGAGGCTGCGGAGCTTGTGGAGGCTGACCCAAACGTCTTCTAGGTGGTGTGGGTACCCGACTCTCGGGGCCACAACAGGTAGTACGACATGCCCCTGCTACACGGGCAGTGACCAGCCCTGCGCTGGCGCAATGTGTAGTCGGTTCCTGTGACGTATACAGGAGCGTCCCGTCCTTAGCGGTGAGGGTGGTGGCAGTAGGGACCGCCGGGTGGGTGAGATGCCCACCACTTAGCGAGGGTCGCAGCGGCATTAGAGCCGGGGCGGATCCCAGATGGACGCCGGCCCTCGCTATTCTCATACCAAGGGGGACAACGGAGGTGCTGTGGATGATCAGGGGAGCGCTAGAGAGCGCAATTTTCTGGGCCGTGGTGTGTACCACGATCCATGTGACACTGACGCTAACACTGTGGTTCGGAGCGGCGTTAAGCCTGAACCAGTAGCGTGTTTGGTGGCAGTGATAACCGTCTCCCATGAGGGAGACAAGATGGTGTCCAGGTGGCACGAGTGGGGGGTGAATGAGACTACGTCCATCGGGGGATGATGTGGAGTTCAGGGAGTTCATGGCTGGGCTCACTAACTCTGAGTTTGACAGGGCACATGCCCGTTCGCTGGAGGATAGCAAGCCTCCGGTTAGGCTGAAACGTCCAGCCACGTTGGCTGACTTACGGGGGAAGTGGAGGAGCGATGGATCAACTGACTGAGTTAGGGTTGCCTGACACACAGGCGGCAGCAATCAGGCGACTGGTTGCAGGGTACAATAAGCAGGTGAACAGGTGTGCCATCCTGACTGGCTGCCTCGACCTGTCCGATGGGTGGGTGCTGGTGGTGTTGCCTGTGGGGGATGGGGATGGATTGGAGGCAGGTGTCAGTCCTGATGGGGCTGTGAGTATGTAGGAGGAGTGATGGATCAAATGACTGAGTTAGTAGTCAGGGCGCTTCAAGCGCTCATGCCAATACAAGAGGCACTGGACGACCCGAAGACACAGCGCCGAGAGTTACCAGGGGGCGAGGTAGGCTTCCTCATTAGCGGTGTGACTATGCGAAAGGTCTTGCGCGAGTTCGGTGAGCCTGTCCATGCCATATTAGAATTGCTTGAGTCCAGTGGGGCTCAAGATGGGAAACCGCATCCGGCACAATCAACGGATGGGGTGGGGAGGTTTGATTTGATTGAAATGTAGGAGGATACATGAGTCCAGAAAGAGACTTTGATTACATCGAGCGTGCGAATGGTGGTTCTCGGGGCGGGTCATGGGACACCGCAACTGTGGTGACCAATGAGAGTGAAGCTGAAGGGTTCCTCCGGGAAACCGGGATGGACTTCGATGTGGAAACTCATCCTATCCGCTCACCTATTGTGGGAGATGATGGCATCTACCGTGATGAGGTGTGCGACAAGGACTTGGCCCACTGGCGGCGCAATCGGGACAACAGCTTGCAGTACTTCGGTGTAACAGGGCCTGGTTGTCCGACGTTCCAAAACATGGAGGCTCTGGAAATGTTCCAGGAAGTCTGTGCTGAGGAGAACGCTGAGTTCTACAAGGGTGGGACGAACGACAACGGTAGGTTCTGTTGGTTGCAGGCGAAGATGCCGCAGTCATTGTCCACCCTCAATGGGGATGAGGAGAACCTGATCTTCACCCTTGGGTGGGGGCATGGTGGCAAGGCGAGCATCAAGGCTGGCGGCACCGTCAGGCGTATGGCGTGTCTCAACATGTACCCGGTGATTAGGCAGGACATGAAGGCACACCCTTATGTGTTTGTTAAGCATACGCTTAACATGCGGTCCCGTATTAATGCTGGCATTAAAGCACTCCGCACTGTGGTGGGAGCGTTTGAGCAGCATGGCGAGATGATGCGTCGGCTGCGAGGGTTGCAGTTGACAGCATCATCGGTGCAGGTGGTGCTGGACAAGGCGATGAATATTAAAATGGTGAATGGGGTACCCCAGCGCAGTACCCAGTCAACTAACATACAGGATAAAATGTTCAACCTGTTTGAGAGTGGGCGAGGCTATAACATTGGGGCCATGTACTCTGGCAAGAAATTGCTGGATACAGTGGCTGAGTATGTGACGCATCACCGCTCTACCAATGGCATGGGCACTGAGTTGGAGGCGGCTAATCGGTACCACGCTGCGGTGTTTGGTAGTGGTAACGACATGGTTGCACGGGCTGCGAGTGTTCTGCTCCAGCGTGCTGCATAGGAGGTGTGATGATTATATGTGCAACAAGGCAGGAGAAGGACGTGTTGGGTGCCATCCAGATGGTGGCCGATGGTGTCACCTTCCTTGGCGGGTCATGTGGCCCAGCTAAGTTCGATGACATTATGGTTATTCTCAAGTCGGTATTCGATGTCGACTATTGGAGCAGGGAGGCTGCCCACATGGAAGCGGTGTTGGCAGTGATGCTGCTCATTGACACTGGCAAGATTGTGGCGGTGGATACAGGGGACCAGGATGGGTACATCCCCAAGTGGGCGGTGGGCCTTGGATAGGAGGGAGTGATGGCGGATGATGGACTGCCCACTAGGGCACAGGACTTGGCTGATGCATGGAGGTGCAGCAGGAGAGCCCTATTGGATGGGAGCATGGGCTCCCTTGAGGCTCTCCGCGAGAGGCGTCTCATTGTACGGGAGGCCAAGGAGGAGGGGGTGTTGGATGAGCTTGTCGCGATAGTTACTGGAGACTCAGGGCCGCCGCCGATAGTCACGGCAGACTCAGGGCCGCCGCAGTCCAGATATCACACCGCCTGGGACGGGTTCTGCGCCCGCTGTGGTGGGCATTGCCATTGTTAGCCCGAACAAGGAGGGAGTGATGGCACAGAGTGCGCTGTACTGGAACAAGAATGGTGGGGGCCTTGTGTGTCCCCACTGTGGGAACACTGACCTCTACTACTACGAAGAGGACGAGGAGGGTAAGCCCTACTGGTGCCTTCAGTTGGGGTGCGAGAAGAACTTTGATGCGCCTGATAGAAGCGGGGTGATTGACCCTGATTCTAAGTGGGACAATGAGAGGACTGAAAGGGAGGAGTGATGGAGCCTGAACTGGTAGCAATGCTAGATGAGTTGCTCGCATGGGAGGATGCAATGGGAGGGTGGGAGGCCCAATGCTGGCACGATGCGCGGGAGTTGCTGGATAGGATAAGAGCAAAGGGAGAAAGCGATGACAAAGCTAGCCTGGGAGGGGAAGTCCAGGGTTAACGGTGAGCCTATCATGCTCGGTGTCTCAGCCGAGGACCCAGCGAGGCCAAGCCAAAATGGCAAGACGGGTGCGATGGTGCAGGTGGTAGCCATGCTGAGGGATGTGCATCCCCATGAGGCTACCAAGACAGGCGCTGATGAGGCTGTGTGTGGTGGGTGTAAGCTGAGGCCATCTGTCCATAAGAAACTGAAGATGGTGGGGGAGGAGGTGTCGAAGTACCCCTGCTATGTGCTGACCTATCGCAAGGCGGCACAGTGGAGGGCGCTGAAGAGGGCAGAGGAGGACCTTGAGGGTGCCATAGCGGCTGTCTCAGGCCGCGCTGTACGCTTCGGTGAGTACGGCAACATGTCCAGTGTGTCGAGGGATGCAGTGGAGGCCCTGATGAAGGCAGCGGGTAAGCACACCCTGTATGAGCATGAGTGGAGGAAGCCTGAGAACCAGTGGCTCAAGGCCTATGCGATGGCGAGTGTCCACTCCGTAGAGGAGCGGGATGAGGCCAACGCTATGGGATGGAGGACGTATAGGACGGGGGATGAGTTGAGCGAGGGGGATATATGGTGCCCGTTCCATGAGTATGGGATCCAGTGCATCAAGTGTGGCCTGTGTAACGGAGGGGAGGGCAAAGATATTGTCAACCCACCTCACAAATAGGAGGAGTGATGAGCGAGTGGAAGGGTGTGACTGAGGATGATATCGAAGAGATTAAGGCTGACATTGAGGACGCTAACTGCGGGATAGACCCAACTGCGGTGGATGACTTGATCGATAAGGTGGCATGGCTGGGGACAGAGGTGCTTCAGATGAGCGCAGAGATATCGAGCCTTGAGGGGACTATCAACGAGATGCAGAAGGAGATAGCCCTCGTGATGACAGAGCTAGACCTGGACTAAAAGCACTGGACATAACCTATGGGGGGTTGTTTTAGGAGGGAGCTATGGACAGGGAGAGAGTAATTATCTTGGCTAAAAAGATTGTATACCTGACGGACAAGGTCAAAGCCGGCTGGGCTGAGGTTGCGAGATGCGAGTCGTCCTTGCATTCCGCAAAGCATGAGGTGAACGAGGCCAGGGAGGCGCTGAGTGTGGCCGTGGGGGAGATAGCCGGTGACAGGAGGGAGCGCCATGCTGAGTTCGCACCTGAGAGGGTGAGTGAGGTGAACAGGAAGTGGAGGTGGCGTAGGCTCCTCGACATGACTGGGGCTGACGATGTGAAGGAGTTCTTCTACCGCAGCCCTCTGTACGCCTCGCTGGCGAAGGAGTTGGGGATGGGGGCACAGGACACCTACGTACCCAAGTCTGGGCAGACATACAGGTGTGTGTGGCTCACGGAGGATGAGCATGGGGCTATTCTGGCGCTCACAAAAGAGCGATATCCAAAGGAGTGAGTAGCATGTTTTATGTCGTAGAAGAGTCTGGCGGGGAGGGGTGTAGCCCCGAGCAGTATCAGGTGGAGGCGAATAGCCCAGAGGATGCTGTTCGCATTTTCTTAATCAATAATTCTGACGTCAATTTGCGAGACGCAGGCAACGGCGCTGGCAGACACGGTCGCGCTCTCTATGAGGGGTGGAAGAAGTTTGTTATCCACGTAAACCCCATACCTGAAGAGCGTAATGAGGATTGGTACACCCTGATCACAGAGTACTAGGAGGTGAGTGATGCGTGGACAGGCGTATATGGCTGTGTTCTCAGGGCCTCTTGATGGCAGCGGTGACACCAGTGACTACCGTAGGTATGCCATAAAGATAAGTGACAACACCTACGTTAGTGATGAGTGGCACGGGGAGGCCAGGAATGGAGGGTGGGTTGTTCACCACTCACTTGGGGAGTGGGCGCTCAGTACCCTCTGGGATTGGTCTGCGTTCAGACGCAATGTGATGTCTCGCCTGGACTATTGCAGGTACGCCATCATGGACGCCAAGGTGGAGCGCAAGGATGTGCGTGAGCTTGTTATCCAGCGGCTCTGTGTCTTGCGTGCAGTTGTGTCTGACAAGGAGGTCCTGGCTGAGGTGATGGCGTGTCTCAGTGTGCTTGGCATTGAGGAGGATGTGCGCCATATACCTGAGACAGAGGAGTTGAAGCCTGTGCTTCATCTTGAGGACAGGATGGTTAACCTTGATGCGGATGCTGTGTCGCAGTATATCAAGCGCATGACAAGCTGAAGTTTCTTCTTGACTATGGCATAAAAACCCTTAATCCTGGCCCTGGAAGATGGATTCTGACAAAAGACCAGTGCGTATCTCTGAGCTTGAACACTCAGGTGAGATGCCGAGTACCATTAGTGATTTGGCAGCCCAGATTACTAGCGCATTGAACCGCTCAAAGGGTGAGCTATTGGAGGATGAGAAGTTCATGGGCGAGATGCTCATGCAGGCTCTCAAGCATCCAATGGCAGCGAGGGAGTCCAAGTCTGGGGTCGCAGGTAAGGAGAGACGGTATGCCATTGTCGGAAGGACAGAGAAGAAGAAGCTGTGGTTGCTGCTGTCACAGACAGAGGCGCAACAGCTTGAGACATACCGAACAGAGAGGGGGGATAGGACGGTGTCAGACCTGATCAACGAGATGGTTGTTCGGGCACTGGCAGCATTGAGAGCGCTCTAAGGGAGGAGCTATGATTTGGACAGACAAAGATATCGAGGCAGAAGAGGCCATCGTCAAGGCTGACGAGGATGGCACGGCGTTGTTGGCATCTACCGGGGACACACCCCCTATCGAGGGTTCACTAGACGCTGAGAGCGAGCGTAAGGAGGCGAGAGGTGAGTGAGACAGTAGCCCTGGCACGGGCAGTGCTTAGTGGAATCGTATCCAAGGGAGATGGTGAGTACACCCACCGCATGAGTGGTGTGTCTCGCTGTGCTCGTGACGCTGTGTTGCAGGCTCAAGGCCACAAGTGGAGCAACCCTCCGCGTGCAGAGTGGGGTGACCAGGTGACCTTTGATATGGGTCACTCAGGTGAGGCCAGGATTGTCAGGTACTTGGAGAAGGCTGGCATCCAAGTGGTCGCACAACAGCTATCTGTGTTGGCCTCTAGCCCTATGGGTGAGCGTATCACCGGGCACATTGATGGCATCCTGCTCATCCCTGAGGGTATGCCGATGGGTGGCAAGCGGTACTTGATGGACGTCAAGACGACGAGCAACTACGGGTACGCGATGGTGGTGAAGGACGGGGAGCCTAAGCGTGCCCACAAGGAACAGCTTACCGGGTATAAGTATTCCGTTGTGGATGACGATGACTATCCACTGCAACGCGGGGTGATGGTAAAGGACCTGGACTACCCAGGGTACGAGTGGGGTGGGATGATTGTTATCTACCATCCCAAAGAGCGGCCTACCAGGGGGTACGGCAATAAGAAGGAGGAGCTTGACAGGCTGGCGTTTATTCACTTCGATGCTGACGAGGATGTGCATGAGGCATCGACTGATCTGTTCGACCTGATACAACATCACATCACCAATGAGACGCTGCCACAGATACCTGACCCAGCAGATGAAATGGTATGGGGAGGGTGGGACAAGACAAAGAAAAGGCATATCGCACGCAGGTGTTCGCCTCGTTGGTGCCGACGCTACGACATTTGTAGGGAGATAGGATAGGAGGACTTATGAAGAAGATTGAAGAGCATGTGCTGAACATACTCAACCAGTTCGGCATTGATCCACAGCGTGCATGCTGGGATTGTCACGGTACACTGGTCATCTACCACCGCTACCTTGAGCGCATCGCAGACAGGGCAGGCATCACCTTTGATGACCCAGATGTGAAGGTGCTGGACATGGAGAAGAAGCTGGCCTGCATGTTTGTGCGCGGCCACTTGGGAGACAGCAGCGCATGGTCCTTTGGTGAGGTGACGCCTAAGAACTGTACGAACGATTACCCAGTAGCTATGGCAGAGAAGCGAGCCAAGGACCGTGTCATCTTGAAGTTGGCTGGTCTTAGCGGTCATGTGTACTCAGAGGAGGAGGCTGACGCGTTCAAAGAGTCTGCCCCAAAGCGGTCTGGCAAGAGGGAGTCGTGGGTTCCCGTTGACCCTGTTGCCAATGAGTCACCTGCGCCAGCGCCTGTTCGGCGGGTAGAGCAAGGGGTTGAGCCCCCTTACCGTAGCCCAGTGGCCCCAGCGGTACCTCCTGCTGCTCCTATGGCACCTCCTGTTGTGCAGGAGGTACCTGTGAGTACTGGTGTAGATCCCGTTGACGCCATCCGAGACTATCTCGTACAGTGTGGGGGCGAGGCACCAAGAGGATCTATTCTGGAGGCGACAGGCCTTACAATTGGGGTGTTCAATGGGGCAATATCCCGGTTGAGAGAGAGCGGAGACGTAGGTCTGTTTGGTCGGAGACGTGCCGCCAAATGGAAGATGCTCTCTGGAATGACGGTTGGAGAGGGTGACGCTGGGCCACAGGTCGAGGTTGCCCCTCCATTAGAAGCTGTGCCTGATCCTGTGCAGCCAGAGGAACCTAGTGTTCCACCGGCTGGTACATTGGCAACGGAAGACATGGTCAAAGAGTTTACAGATGGGATCTTGAATTCTGGCGTGAACTTTATTGAGTTGGCTAACGTTACCCGTGAATTCACTGGCTTTCCCTCTGTACGGCAGGCTCATGCCAACAGTGTGATGACGGTGGAGGCAATGGACAAGATTCGGGCGGCATTGGCGCGGTGAGGGTAGCAGTGGGTTGCTCTGCTGTTACCCAGGGGCACCTTCCTTGGGATACCTTGGAGGGCTGGGAATACTGCTTGGGCAGTATGGCACTCGGGACATCCGAGGGGTGGCGAACTTCCCCTGATTGTCACCCGGTCGTCCTCACCCAGTCGCGTCAATCAGTTGCGACACCTGCCATTGAGTGGTGTGACTGCTAGGAGAGACTAGCTTTTACTATCTACTGTGGAGGATCTGATGAGTGACCTAGGTATGTTGATTGCAAAGCTGTCTGTGATGACAGCATCCATGAAGGAGGACTCGGAGAAGCAGGTAAGGAAGGGGAACAAGGCCGCAGGGAGACGGCTAAGGAATACAGCGTCCGAGGTACGTGACACTGTCAGGGAGATCCGCAAGGCATCCCTAGACTTGGGATGAAGGGAGTGAAGGGAGATGGATATCAATCAGGTCCTGCTTGAGGGGCGAGTAGCAGATGACCCCGATGTGAAGGAGACAAACAGTGGTAAGACGGTGGCTAACATCACCATCGCAACCACCAGCAAGTTCGGTGACAGGGAGTACACCAACTTTCAACGCTGCGTAGCCTGGGGGTATGACGCAGAGGATTGCAGAGGACTAAACAAGGGTGACCTTGTCGCTCTGCGTGGTCGGATCACTAACTCAAACTACATCGACAAAGACGGCAACAAGCGGTACAAGACTGAGGTGACGGCTGAGTCTATTGCACTGGTGCGGAGGAAGCGCTCTTCGCGCTCCGATGACCAAGACCAGGAGCCTTCTCCAGCAGCCCCAAAAGGCCCAGCGCGCCCTCCCAGGGAGAGCTTTCCGTTTTCTGATAAGCACAACGGGCTCAACTGGCCCAAGCCTAACGACGAGGGCTACTCGTTCGTGACAGAGAATGGGAAGGAACTGTGTGTTGCCTGGGTCGATGATAAGAAGCCCACTACGGGCGGCACTATCTTCGAGCTAGCCAACGACAAGTGGGAAGGCTTTGGTGAAGTCCCACAAGATGCCGACCTGCCATTCTGATGGACATCAGCATCAACGTGAGAGAGTTGATGGAGTCGCCAGCGTTCTCAACACCCACAAGGCTTGGGGTGTTCGTCTACCTGGCGGCTCTAGCCGCTCCCAAGGACAACCTAACCTTTACGCTGCGGCCAGTGGACCTGTCTGACAGGCTCAACACCACTCGGTCTAAGATTGAAGACGCCATCACCAAGCTTGGCTCCTTCGGTGTGATCAACCTCACCAAGGGAGAGGATAAGCGCGGTGTGTGGACCATAGACATGAGCCCCAGCACACATCTCCTACATGGAGACTGGTCAATGTCAGTACCAGAAGGCATACCAGTCAGAGAGATGATGCTCGCATGGGACAAGGCGTTCAAACAAGCCACCCAAGCTGACTACCTACGGGCGCAGAATGACTTCTGGAGAGAGCGCAAGGACTGGATATCACTCCATAACTCAATGGGGGACAAGGTATACACAGCCATCAACCTCTTCTTTGGAGACAAGAAGAACGCGCAATGGGGCTACCGCTTCAGCGTGTTCTTCCGCGTAGCTACACAGCTTGCCAATGAAAACAAACGGTCAGGTTGGAGATACTAATGAGACAACCACAGATAAAACCAGAGTTCACATGGAGGGCTGAACACTACTTTCTGTCCGCTGTCATACGCACACCACGCTATATCTTCAGCGTGACCAGGCCGCACGTCATCTTCGCCAACGAAGACATGCTGTCCCTATGGCGCATGGTAGAGCAGGCTATCAACCTGCGTGGGAAGAATGATCCGCTGCTAGACCCCGTCGCCTACGAAGAGATAGTCCTCACCGCTGAGTTCGAGAAGTCACGCAACCATAACCTGAAGGAGGTATGGGCATCAGCAAAAGACCCGTCAATCAAAGGCTCACCCGAGAGGCTACACCACCTGCTCGAATGCTATGCCACAGCTAGGCTCATAGACCAGAAGGTATGCACTAGAATAGGGCAGCTAACAGACGGTAGCCTCAGCCCAGAGGACACCATTAACAATATCCAGCAGGATATAGTCTCAATCCACTCCAACACACAGTATGAGCCTGGTAGCGTTAGGACTATTGTCCAGAGCATATGGGACGATAGGAAGAACAAGCCAGCGGCGTCTATCAAGACAGGCTTCACAAAGCTCGATGACACGATTGGTACGCTGGTGCCAGGGTGTACCTACCTTTGGGCTGCTCGGACGTCACACGGCAAGTCCTCGTGGGTGTCACAGGTTGTCAGCCACCAGGCTATGGCGGGTCACAAGGTGGGTGTGATTGGGTTGGAGGACAGCCCGAGTGTGTGGGCATCTCGTTGGATATCCCGTGTGTCTGGCGTCAAGCTACGGCGCATCAGGGACACGGTGCTGTCGAAGCCAGGTGAGGGGACTGACCCTTTGTCAGAGGAGGAGGAGTTCGCCATCTCCCACACATCCAGCGTGGCACACCTTGATAACATTGAGCTTGTTGATGCCAAGGGCGCACGCCTTGTGGATGTGCTGCGTATCATCAATGACTTGGTGGTGCGTAAGGGTGTGCAGATTGTGTGGATTGATTACCTCCAGGCTATCTATGCGGGGTCTACTGACAGCCGGTCCAGGCGGGACTTCTTGGAGTATGCCTGGGCGATGATGGAGCGTGAGGTAGAGAGGCTTCAGGTTCCGCTGATGATAACCGCCCAATTGAATCGCCAATGGGAGATGGAGCCGATATCGGTCAAGCCAGGGCTGAGGAATGTCGAGTGGATGGGTGCGGCAGAGCAGAAGTGTTTCGTGGGCGCTGTGCTTTACAGGCCCTACCGTGACCCACGGGTGACCACAGACAGGCAGGACGAGCAGTTCAACAGGCTGATTGTGAACGTAGAGAAGTGTAAACAGGGGGAATCTAAGGCAATCGAATATCACTTCGATCCGGCAGCATGCTTAATAAGGGAGGTATGATGTGGTGGATACTAGGAACGCTCATGGTGCTAATACCAGCAGAGGATTATTGGATAATATGGAGGGCAGGAAAGAGCTACCGAGAACTAAAGAAAACACACAGCATGGACCCGCTAGTAAGGCCAATGCTCGTCCTCGCAGAGCCCCACTTCCGCCCAAAACCATTCCACTTAACATTACCAGCGATTGGACTATTCATCTTAGCTTGCGAAACGATGGACGCGATACAATGACACCGATAACAGATATGGCAGAGATGCTGAAGTCAGGGGACCTCGCCTACCTGGGTGACTACTCAATCAGGGACAGGATGCGCTTTGTGGATGCATGCGTCACAGAGTTAGTGGAGGCACTCCACCCATTCTTAGGCCCCCGCAGGGTTGATGCGTTCTACGAGAGCAAGGTTCCCTCTCATGTGCCTGCCGCCATAGAGTCTATCCGCAAGATGGA
>TARA_R110000824_G_scaffold117470_5_pt1 | contig 22184 bp, 29 predicted proteins | sample TARA_R110000824 | Tara Oceans TARA_R110000824 (sample SAMEA4397747) | marine metagenome | biome: Polar Biome; feature: [MES] marine water layer (ENVO:01000295) within the mesopelagic zone...; material: water (ENVO:00002006), including particulate matter (ENVO:01000060) such...
CCTCAATCCAGTGTTCGAGCAACGAGCAGATGGGTGGGTGCAGACGTTCGTAGTTGTTGATTTCAGCTTGGACGTTTCGAAGCGAAGATTAAAAGAAAGCATTGCCTCAGACCGTTGGGATACGGAAAACGGCGGAGTAGTATGGACGGATATAAATTCCGAAACTTTTCGTATAGCTACGGACTCAAACAGCCAAATGAAAATGACATCTGTATTGGCTGTCGTCACCGCTGACCCTACTTCAACCGCATACGAAAATTGGAAACTCGAAAAACAGATTGAGGTTGAGTTGATAGATACAGACGAGAATGAGCTTCCAGTAACCAGAACCGAATTGGTATGGGAGTCGGTATTTCGTACAAATACTCGCGAAGACTTTTTCACAATAGTTGGAATGGCTGGCGGTCACATAGAAAAATGCTTCAAGGCCGAATCGCTTGCAGTTGCTTCGGTAAATGCTGGCGATCTCACTGTCACCTTCCAATCTGAGTACGAAAAACTATAATGCTTAGATGGAAATCCAGCTTGAAGCCTGCGGCGGGGCCATCTACGAACGATAATTTTGAGTTCACCGCTCAAACGACGGGAACCAACGAGACGTTTACTATTAAATGCTCTAATCACGGGACGTTTGACGCAGTTGTTGATTGGGGAGATTCATCAACATCTACGATAACCGCATTTAACGACGCCGACCTAGTACACACATACTCTTCCGCTGGAACCCATAGTATAAGTATTTCGGGGACGTTTGGGAACATAAGATTTAATAACACAGGCGATAAGGACAAAGTTCGAACCGTGACAAATCTTGGAAGTGTCGGTTGGAATAGATTTAACGGGGCTTTTCGAGGTTGCACAGGATTAACATCATTTACCGCAGGAGATTGTGATACATCGAGCGTAACAAATTGGATAAGGATGTTTCGCGGTTGTACTGGCATGACAACTTGCAACATGGCTGGTATGAGTACAGCGGCAGCGACTAGATTAGATTCTATGTTTTGGGACTGTGACTCGGTTACAGCTCTCGATTGTAGTGGGTTTGATGTATCAGGTGTTACGAGTTTTGGTTACGGGATGTTCCTTAATTGCGAAAGTGCAACGTCGATCTCGGTCAGTAATTGGGATGTAAATAGTGGATGCACATATTTTGCTGGAATGTTCAGTTCTTGCTTCGACGTAACATCGCTCGACCTTAGCGGTTGGGACACAAGCGGTGTAACATCAATGCAGAATATGTTTATTAATTGTTACGACGCAGATATAGACATCACGGGCTGGACTTCGGTTGGAGTCACTAATATGAATTATTTCATATATCGCGTAAATCAATCGAGCAACACCATAGTCGGATTGTCTGGACTAAACGTCGAAAGCATTGCGGCGACGCCAACAGATTTTGCAGATGGTGTGACACTATCGACAGCGGAATATAACTCAATCCTGATCGCTTGGTCTGCTCAAACCGTAGTGAGTGGACAGACATGGGACTTTGGCTCTTCGAAATACACAGGCGGCGGAGCAGCGGCAACGGCGAGAGCTAGCTTGGTTACAGCAGGATGGACAATTCAGGATGGAGGAACGGCATAACTATGAAAACACTAATAACAACTCTACTGCTCACAGCGAGCATATATGCCGTGCCACTAGATATGATGTGGACCGACAACAGCGACAACGAAACTGGCTTCATCATAGAGCGACGCCTTGGTGCTGACACAGAGCCATTTGTTCAAATTGGAAACGTGGCTGCCAATGTGACCGAGTTTGTTGACCCAGACGCCCCGACCAGCCAGACCATAACCTATCGCGTTTATGCGTTCAATGACTACGGCAATTCTGGATTTAGCAACGAGGCACAGGTGTTGACCTTCACCCCAACCAAACCAGGAGAGCTTAAATTCAAGCGATCCAATCCACTCTCAAGATTAACCAAAAGACTAAGAGGACGCAGATAATGAAATTCCTATCCGAAATGTGGTATGTTGCCAGCAAGAACACTCGCAGAATGTTTATAGTTGGAACCCTAATAGTGGCTATCATATTAGCCTGTAAGTGGAGCGGCGTTTTTCCGATGTGGCCATAGTGCCAACCCCAGAGCACTCTTAATATAATGGACTGGGTAAACTTACTAACAAACTCCGCAACAGGCGGGCTCTTGGGGCTCGTTGGTTCTATTGGGACTGGATGGATTAAGCTCAAGGCCAAGAAGGAAGAGAACACTCACTCTTTGGCGTTGATGAATCTAGCCATCAAGAAGGACGAACTAGCGGCAGACTCAGCAGACTTTACGGCTAGCCAGCAAGGAGCCCAATCAGAAAGTGAGTCCATTGGGGATTTGGCCAAGGGTAGCTCTAACGGGCAACGATGGATCTTGGTTTTGGTTACAGCCTACAAGGGAACAGTTAGACCCAACTTGGCTTATTTGGCACACATCTTGGCGGCAGTGGCATTTTACTACGCAACCCCAGATGTGCGAAGCGTTATGATTATGCAAATCTTCAATATGGCGGCCCTCTATGGGGGTTGGTATTTTGGTCAACGAGATATTAATAAGAGGCTTAACGCATAATGATACTATTATCAGTAAAAGAATCACCAATGTGGATTAAAACGACATTAACTTCATGGTTTGGAACAGCTACGGGATTTAGCATTAGCCTTGGTCAATTCGAAGGAGAAATTAGGGCTTGGGCGGCGTTAATTGGGGGTATTTTGATACCCGTTGTTGCCTTGGCCTTTCACGTTTACACAACTATTGACAAGAAAAAGAATGGCTAGATATAGATCATACGAAGAACTTGATGACACCCCAGTTGGGGAAACCGAAAGTGCTCTTAGAGGATTTAACAATCGTTTGCGTCCAGACCAATTGCCTATGGGTATATTGGCAGAATCCCTCAATGGTCGCCTAGATATTGGTGGCGAGTGGCAAACTCGTAAGGGTATTCAAGTAAGATTGGCTCCATTTGCTTCTGCTGCATTCACTCTTCCATTCTATTTGTACGCCAATGTCAATTCTAACTCCCTCAGTGGGGCAACTGCGGCAGTCATTACTATAAACTTTGCCGCCCCACATGGAATAGTTGACCAAACCTTGGTTAACGTATCTGGGATTACGGGAGTTACGCCTGATCCTAATGGCAACCGAGTTGCTACGGTTACAACCACAACTGCATTAACCATAACGGTAGCCGGATCAACGGGAACTGCCGCTGGAACTGCCACAGTTGGGGCCCCCAAGATTGATGACACGGCAGTAAATGCGGTTTATGGGGCAATGGCCTTTTATGATGACGCAAATGACAACGCCGATTACATCCTAATTGCAGGAAATACCGAGTTAATCGCATTTAACCTAGACACAGATGCCACTACTACAATTGCGTATCCATCTGGAGTGACTATTTCTACCGATGTAGAGATTAAACAATTCAATAACAAGGTGTATATTTGGCGAGATGGGTTGGTTTCCCTAGAGTGGGATGGTGACCTTGGTGGTGGATTGGCCTTTACGGAGGTTGCCAATGGTGCATATACTCAACCAGTTGCGTTGTCCTCTACTACATTTTCAGTTACAAACAATGTTGCAACCATTACCACTTCAACTCCATCTACTCATGGTTTATCCGTGGGAGATGTTATTGTCCTAACAGACGAAGGAAGCTCTGGGTTATTCGTTGATAGTGAATGGGTTGTAAAAGAAGTGGTTTCTTCTAGTGTTGTGAACTTTTTTGCTAGGGTGGCCAATCAAGCATCCATCTCCGATACGGAGTGGACCGCCCAAGTGTCTCAGGGATTAGGATTCAGCCACTTACCAGCTCCACCTTGGGGCGTGGTTCACCAAAAAAGATTGGTTGTTCCTTACAATTACACAATGGAAGGCACTAGCGGTAGTCCCACTATTACTGATCGTGAAGTGCGAGATGAGCTAATCTTCTCCCTTTTGAGCAGTTCGGACACATTCGACTACATTTATGGCCAATTCAAGTTTTTAAGCGGCAAATCCGACTATATAGTTGGTGTGCATTCCTTCTCGGATGACCAATTGGTGGTGTTCAACCGTGAAAGCATCTACGTTATTAGCAATTCATTGGACCTAAAGACGGCTCAAGTGAACCTCCTAACGAATGATTTGGGCTGTGTGGCTAGGAGCACTATCCAGCAAGTGGGCAATAAGCTAATGTTCCTCTCTGATAATGGCGTATATGGGCTAGATTTTCAAGACTTATACAACCTAAGAGGACAAGATGTTCCCCTAAGCGAGAGCATTAACTCATCCATTCAAAGGATAAACCCAGATTATGTTAATTTGGCTCAAGGAGTTTACTTCGATAATAGATATTACCTCGCGGCTCCAATTGATGGATCTACTACTAGTAACGCAATGTTCGTGTTTAACTTTCTCAATAAAGAGTGGGAAAGCATTGATAGCGTGGGTGATACTAATTGGAACTACAGATATGTCCTCATAGCCGGAGACGGTTCCGATAGGGGTGTTTATGTAGTCAATCGCAATGGTGGAGTTCACCGCATAGATGTAAATGATGCTGGAAATGATACCATCATTACCCAAATTGGGGGAACGCAAAACGCACCACTAATAGCAGGAAGCGCGACATCTCGCATGGTTACGGGTGGTGATATGGGTCGCAAGAAATGGAAGAGCTGGGAACTACACGTAGAGTCTAGTGCTGGAGCCAATTCTGATGCCACCCTAACGGCCATTACCGAAAACATAGATGGAACAACGGAAATTGGCTCTATCTCTTCCCTTCATGGGTCTTTATTGTCCCAATCAGAAGACATTTCACTAAGGGGTCGCTTGGGTAATCCAAGGGCATATGGAATCCAACTCAAAGTAGACACAACACAAGGGCGTCCAAAAATACGAGCAATTAAGTTCAATGGAGCCAAAACGTTTAGAAGCACAACCGAAGCAATATAATGGCAATACTAGCAACAGGAAACTCTTGGTCAACTGGCGATCAAGTCACGGCGGCACTCTTAAATAGCGCCATTAACTCTTCGACTTTCGCAAGCGGGGCCGTTGATGACTCTACTACGGAGCTAAACGGGTCAAACCAACTCATCGTAAAGGATGGCGGAGTCACTCCAGCCAAACTCAGTACGGGTGCTCCTAGTTGGGACACCCTAGGAAATTTGACTGTTGGTGACGAAACCAACGGAACGGTTGTATCCAGGGGGGTTGCCGCCTCGCAAGCGGGCGACACGGGTGCCACGTTCTTATCGGGTGCCTCTTTCGGGTCTGGCGATGGGTCTGTTATTTGGGCATTCGGAGCCAATCACCCATCCCGTCCTGGGTGGATCGAGTTCTTGGCCGACTCAGCCACCCTAGACTGGGCATGTAGGTACAAGGCAGACCAAGACCTTTGGGATTTCCAAGCCAAGGATATAACCACCACGGGGACAGCCTCAGTTGGAACGCTAAACACCGCAACAGCAACCCCCGCAAGCGCATCCGCAACTGGTACTGCTGGCGACATGGCGTGGGACGCGAGCTACATTTACATTTGCACAGCGACCGACACTTGGAAACGAGTCGCGATCTCTACTTGGTAAACGCTTTTCATTAATATTAATTTCATATTATGGCTTATTCTCCCTATTCATCTAACCAAACAAACTACGGTATATATCCTCAAAGCCCTGGGGAAGGGTCCGCCTGGGAGGTTAATACTGGTGAAACACCAGGATGGACGTCAATGAACGGCGGTCCTCCGCTTGGAATTGAAGGAATTTACGCTGCTCAAAACATGCTTGATCGCATAGGGAAACAGTACGGTGAAGGGATAGAGTTTGACGTCGATACCTATGGTGGGTTTGGTGAGCCAGGTGGACCCTCTTTTGAAGATGACAATAGCGGCTGGTTAAGGGCAGCAGGCGGATACATTGCAAGGTTAGATGGTAAAGGTGGTTACGAATACCTAACCGACGAACAAGCAATTGCCCAAGGGATAGATCCGTCTAGTGCCCCTACTCCCTACTCAGAGATACCCCCTCCAGAGAGTGCAGATTCATTACCCAGTGAGGTAACAGACACTAGTTCGTTGGAACAAGCGGTCACTTCGGCAGAAACGGCAGTTAAGGCTGCACAAGCCGCGCTTTCTAGTGCTCAAGCATCTGGCAACCAAAGTGCAATCAATCAAGCCCAAACAAACCTAGATTCATTGAGCAGTCGTCAACCACCCCCAGGGAGTGCTCAAGCTCAAACGCCTGGTCCTGCTCGCAATAGGCGCAATCGGAATTCAGGTGCTGGTAGTACCGCTCCTATTCCTTCTCCAGCTCCAACTAGAACTCCTTCAGCTACAAGTGTTGGGTCTGTTCCATGGGACCCAGCAAATCGGCAATATGGAGGACTGCCAAGATCTGCCTTAATTTTGCTAGGAATAGCAGATCCTGGAAGCTCTTACGATCCGGTTCAAACACAAACGCCACAAACACCACAGTCACAAGTCAACATGACCGAACAAGAAATACTAGATTTAATCAGCCAACAGCAAGGCGACCAAGGAATCCAAGGAATTGAGGGTCAGCAAGGGATTGAGGGACTTCAAGGGCTAACTGGACAAACGGGACTACAGGGTGTTCAAGGAATTGAGGGCTTAACGGGACAAACTGGAGCCACTGGACTACAGGGTGTTCAAGGGATTGAGGGACTTCAAGGACAAACCGGAGCCACGGGACTTCAAGGCATCGAGGGACTGCAAGGACTAACTGGCTTAAGCGGAATTGACGGACTCAACGGTTTAGATGGCCTAGATGGATTACAGGGGATTCAGGGTATTCAGGGATTACTTGGAGCCACTGGAGCAACAGGTGCAACCGGAGAAACAGGCCAAATGGGCCTACAAGGCGTTGCAGGACAAACCGGAGCAACGGGGCAAACTGGTGCTCAGGGCATTCAAGGGATTCAAGGATTGCTTGGTGCAACTGGAGCAATGGGTGCAACTGGTCAAACTGGCGCTACGGGTGCTCAGGGTATTCAGGGATTACTCGGAGCAACCGGAGCCACTGGAGCAACAGGCCAAACGGGTTTGCAAGGATTTGCGGGAACAGCAGGGGCCACGGGGCAAACTGGCGCAACGGGTGCTACGGGATCTCAGGGCATCCAAGGACTTCAAGGAGTCATGGGCCAACAAGGCGTTCAAGGACTTCAGGGATTGCTTGGTGCAACTGGGGCAATGGGTGCCACTGGTCAAACTGGTGCAACGGGTGCTCAAGGGATACAAGGCATTCAGGGACTTGTCGGACAAACAGGGGCCACGGGAGCGGGTGGAGCAACTGGAGGAATCGGCGCAACGGGTGCAACGGGAACATTTGACACGTCTACATTTGGCGATCTCATGCCGTACTTGACTCAGTTTGGTGCTGGTGATTTCACAGCAGGTCAGTCTCAAGGACAAATACTCCCAGAGGCAACCGCCCAACAGCCCTTAATGAACCAATACCTAGGTGGTATTATGAACATGGAGTCGGGTCTTAATCCTCGCCAAACCAACCAAATGGGGACTGACTATCGGGCTCTCACGGGTCAAGGTGGTACGGGAATGGGTGATCGCAACAACGCCCTCATGGGTTCGGTTTTAGGACAATCAGACGCAATGGGACAGTCTGCCGACCAATTAAGACAAAACGCAGGACAGCTTACACCTTTTGAGATGCAACAAATACGCGAGAACGTATCTGGAGTATCCCAAAACCAAGGCAGAGCGGATGACAACTCATTGCTAGGAGCCCTATCCAATCGCACTCAGGCTGAATCCCACAGAAACTACCTACAGGATATTAGTTTGGCTAATCAATCTTCCACTGGAGCAATTGGTGGATTCGGACAAGCAGCCGGAATGCAAAGTCAATCCCTAAGTGACATTTTGGGAGTTGGCCGTCAGGTTGGCGTAGATCCTTCACAAGGAATTAACATTGCCGGAGCAGACATTTCCAATGCCCTAGGATTAGAGCAAGCGAATTTGGTTGCAAATGCTTCCCAAAAGAGTGGTAATACAAGCCTCCTCCAAGGACTAATACCTTCGCTCTTCGGAATGATGGGCAATAACCAAAACCAAGGCTGGCAACAACCAGGACTACCTAACTACTAAGATTATGCCATTAAAAGGATCATCTCAAATAAATCCCAACGCGCTCAAGAATGATTATTCTGGGTTTGAACGTGCTGCGCAAATCAAGGCACAAACTATGGCTGGATTGGGCAAATTCATCAATGATGGGTACAAGGCCCACAAGCAAAAGATAGCCGACAAGGAAGAAGCGAAACGTGCCCTTGCGATTACCGGAATTATGATGGAGCAAATGGGGTACGAGGGCGACCCCGAAGCAGCCAAGGCAATAATGAAGGATGCGGGTGCTGGTGAAATAAATAAAATGGGTGGCATACTCAAGGATATCACTCAGATTCAAAAGAAAGAGGGCGAGAAGATTGCACAACAACAAGCAGCAATGATGGCCGTTAAGAATATGCCATCTTTGGCTAATCTCACCCCAGAAGCCAGGGCCGCGCTAGCTAGGGCTAATCCAGGAGCAATCACTCAAATCCTAGCAGGAGGAGCTGGTCAAAAGCAAATAACAGATGCCACCCTAACCGTGAATGAGGCAACTAATAAGGCCACCATAGAACGAGAAAGGCTAGCAGAAGAAAATAGGATAAAGGCTAGAGGAGTTGAGTTCGAGAGAACCAAGGAGATCACTAGCATCAAGCATGATAACCTAAAAGACTTATCAGTGCTTGACAATAAGGCCGCAGAAGAAAGAGCCGCTATTGGGTTTGAGTACGGCATAGAGCTAGGGAATGCCAATGCAACGCACCAAGAAAAGAGAGATCGACTACAGAGTCAGCTTAAGCGAGAAGACTTAGACTATTCATCAAAAAAGCGAATCAAGGACCAATTAGAACTAGAGGATGCGCTACAATTGAGAAAGACCAAAGTCCTAGATGGCGCGCAAAGAGAAGCACTATCGCTTTCGCGTGAGCTTAGAAGCCTAGAAGACACTGGACAAGGCAAGTCTGATAGGTACACTGAAGTCAAGACGAAGTTGGCTAATCTTCAAAAACAAACTGGAATAGTTATTTCAGACACAAGCCCAAGAACGCTCCAAGAAGTAAAGGAAAATTGGGATAAGTTGAGTGTTCCTAGCCGAGTTAAGGAAGTGGTTCCTGAGATGAAAAAGGATGATTGGTTCGTTTATCAATTGGCCATAGAAGGAGGAATCCCGAATAGTGAAAAGATCATTAAACGATTCCACGAAACTTACCCACAATTTACGGACCAACGTGGATGGATCGGTAGGGCTTGGGATTGGGCTCGCAATAATGAGTCAGATCCCCTTAGTGATGCCACTAGATCATTGCACCTAGACCCAGGGGTTAAGTCAGAGATTGATAGTTATTTCAAAAATTAAGTATGATTGTATCAACCATTCAGCTCCCTGATGGCAGATTTGTTGAAGTAGAACACCGAGAGGATGCTACAGAGGCAGAAAAGCTAGAACTAGCCAAGACACAAGCCCAACACCAAGATCCTTCATTACTTAGGTCAGGTGCGGGAATCGCCACCGAAATTACTGTTGGAGAAGGACTTAAGTGGGGGATGGCTGCTGCGGGGTCTTTCGCTGGTCCCATAGGTACTGGTGTGGGTTATTTGGCTGGCGGGGTTATTGGGGGTATTAGTGGCTCTATTGCCCGTCAGCGCATACAAAACCCAAGCAAGGATTTATCATGGGGGCAAATTACTGGTGATACAATTCTTAATCTAATCCCATTTGGTGGAGGCAAGGCGGCTAAGGTTGGTACAGTTCTAGCAAGGGGAGCCGGAGCCGGAGCAGTCATAGGAGCCGGAACCACATCCATTGAGTCCATAATAGACGAAGGCAGACTTCCGACTATGGATGAATTGGCTACTGCTGGAATAACAGGAGCCGCAGTTGGAGCAGGGTTTGGACTAAGCACTAAGGCATTTGCCGGAGCCTATTCTAAGTTTGCTGGAATGAAACAATCATCCATAGAGGACGCCTTCCACATGGGAGATGCGGATGCTAAGTCATTAGTTGATGGAGCCTCTAACCACACTAGGCAATTCCTAGAAGCCAGAGGTGCTGCGTCAAAGAAGTACGTAGAGAAGATGCGCACCAACTTTGACAACGAGTTCTACCACGCGCAAAAGCTACAAAAGGACGTAGGTGGAGGACAGTACACCAATAAAGAGGGGTTGTTTGACATAAACGAATCCTCTGATTACATCAATGCCGTTCGAGTTTCCCCAGGAAGAAAGAACGCTGCAATGGGCAACGTGGATGAAATGCTACGTAAGGACAAAGACTTTGTTTTCTCTTATGCAAAGCGTCTGGGTGCAGAGCCGGATAAGGTTCATGTGGAAATAGATGACTATCTTAGATCTAAACACGCCATTGATTACAATCGTGAGAACGGAGAGGGAGCTTCTGGGGTTGGGTTTAGTACCAAAGAGGCAAGGGCCAAGATCGCAGACTTCGAGGCAAAGGGGCTAGACAAGGAATACGCCGAATCAATTAACATTAGGAGTGGTCTATCAAAGCGGATATTGGATACTTACGTAGCCGGAGGTACTGTTTCACAAAAGACCGCCGATGATCTTAGGGTTAAATACCCCAACTACGTACCCATGCAAAGGATCATTGACCCAACTGATCCCCAAGTGGCTAGGTTTTCCGACACCTACGGGAGAGAGGCGAAGTCAAGCGGGTTACGTCACGCAAAAGGATCTGAACTAGATGCGGATATTACCAAGAACATTACCAACAACCTCTTGGCCTCTATAGAAACATCCGAAACCAACTTTGCAAATCGCCACTTCCTCAATATGCTAAGGCAGAATCCGCAAGTAGCCAAGGAGAATGGGTTCGCTATACGCAAGGCAGTTAAAAGCGGGAAGAGAATTGGCAAACCAGGCCCAAGACCCAAGGATACTCCAAGGCGTTCGGCATTCACCCCCTCGCGTGAGAACCCCAATGGGCACTTGCTTACTGTTTATGAAGGCGGGGATAAGTTCTTTGTTGACTTTAGCGACACCGATCACATGGCGGCTCTTCGCGGAATGACTGGTGTTGACAAAAAGGCACTAGGGACAGTCTTACAGGCTACCTCTCAGGTTAATCGGTTCTTGGGTTCCGTTTACACGAAGTACAATCCTAGTTTCATTGCTCCCAATTTGGTTCGTGATAGGGTGGAGTCTTTTATAAATGCCGCAGCCAAAATGCCCCTGGGTCAAGCCTCAAAACTCCTAAGCCCAACGGCCATAAAGGATGAGCTAGGAACAATCAAGAGAGCAGTCTTTAGTGGTAAACCACAAAACGGAAAACACGTTGAGCTTGATGCCATGTACGCTGAGTTTAAAGCAGCCGGAGGAAGCACTGGTGGTTTGGCCATGACAACCATAGAAGACATTCAGGCTCAAATCAAGAAGATTGACTTTAAGGGATCTCATCCGGCTAAGGCTAGGGTTGAGGCCGCGAACAAGTGGGTTAATCGAGTCAATGAAATAGTGGAAGACAGCACTCGTTTTGCAACATACCGCAGGGCTAGGGCATCGGGAATGAGTAAACCCCAAGCGGCACTTGCGGCTAGGGATAGTTCATTTGACCCAGCACTAAAGGGGGTTAGGGGAGATCAAATGAAGGCACTTTACTTGTTTTCAAACCCTAGCATTCAAGGCTCAAAGAACATCTTTAGATCACTAACACAGTCCAAGAACGCCAAGCAATTACAAATGGGGTTGGGTGCATCTATATTGGGCCTCAGTGTGGCAACCGATATGTGGAACTCTTTTGTAGATCCAGATTGGCGCGACAAGATAAAGGGAGGAGCCGACAAAAGCCCGTGGCGGTTAAACAAGAACTTTGTATTGCTTTCGCCGTTCTCAAATGAAGATGGCTCATTGGACTATGCACAGTTCCCGCTTCCTTATCCCATCGTTCCAATAAAGACAGCCATTGATGGAGCCTATAGGGGAATGACTGGTCGGGGTGGAGAGAACTTACCCGCTGAAGTGATGAAGGAGATAGCCAATGGATATAATCCAACAGGCGGTAATCTCTTGCCAACGGTATTAGATAAGCTACTTCAGGCTACTAGCGGCAACAAGGATGGATTGGGTAGGGACATTGTTCCGGCTCACCTCTTGGAGCAAAACATATCTGCGGCAGAGAAGATATTCCCGTGGACTGCGGATACGGTTGGGGGAGAAATGGCAATGGCTCTTTCAGAAGAGCTACAAAACATGGGTGCCGAGATCTCCCCAGAGAAGTTGTTATTCCTTTACAATAACGCATTCGGAGGAGCCGGAAGGGACACGGAAAGGCTATTCACAATGGTCAGTAAGGTGTTCAACGGAGAGAAGATAACCAACAACGATGCCCCAATTTGGAGGAGGTTCTTTGGAACTACATATGCAGACTCTTTTGTGGAGCGCACCGGAGTAGAAGTTGACTTAGACTTGTTTGACTACGAGCAAAAGACCCTATCTGCTAGATCCAGTAGACAAGCGTTCCAGATCTTTAATAGAATTAAACCACCAGCGGGTGAGAACGTAGATCCAACTGCCTATGAGGTATCACTTAGGGGTGCTACCGCTTCTGTCAAGCGAAGGGTTGACGGTATGCTAAAAGATCGGTTCTTGGGATTAACCAAAACCGATAAGCAAATCAGGAGCCTAGGTGTCACAAATGGGCGCAGGGCGGAGTTTTACATATCTCAACTTGAGAAGATGCCACAAGACAAGGCCCAAATGTTTATCCAAGATCAACGGAAGAAGCGCCTAATAACGGATGCCGTGGAAAAACAAATGGTCTCGCGTAAGGCGTTTAAGGAAATGCTCAACTAAACCTTACTCATAAGGGCCTCTCGGTACTTATCGAGGTCTTTCTTTACATCCCCTTCGGCATCTTTAATGATCCGTTGGGCCTCAATCCGACAGGCTTTCTCTAGGATCTCTAGCTGCATTGGCAACAAGAGTTCGTTTAGGAGGCGTCCACTTAGCATGTCTAATACTTGGTCCTCAACTGCTTGAATGTTTGTGATGTCTAATTTGTCGTTATTCATAATCATGTCTTGTTGTTAAGTTTCTTAAAAAGTTTGATCCTCTCGGTGGCGTTCGTGGGGTATCTTTCGTTTGTCAAGGTAGATTCAAATTTTACCAACAGTGATGCAAGACTGGATAGTTGTGACTCTGCATTCATCTTCCTAAACTCCGTGACTTCGCTCTTGCGCTTGGATGGGTGCCAGTCGGCTTTAGTGTAGTTCTTGGTTTCGATCTCGTTAAATCCCCCCAAGTTACCAACCCCAATGTAATTAGATACTTTACGAAAAGACCAATGAAAATCCTCCCAACTCGTACCAGTTCGCACCCTAGCATTCTCTAGTTTGCCAATGGCTATGTTACACCAATTGCATATGACCCCACGGATCTTGTCTTTGTAGGGTTCCATGTGAGCATGATCTAGGCATGGCTTCTTGCAATCTTGTCCACAAAATGCACACTTGCCGTCTTGGGCCTTTAGCATTTCTTCGCGGTATGCCTTAACTTGGCTTTGTTTAAGCGCTTTCATCGACTATGTTTTGCAAACATTATCCCCTTCGTCTTTCGTTAAGCAACCACAATTGGCGCTCAATGTCTTCCAACACAAAGTCCTTAGTGGTAGTAAGTAAGTCTTGGCTTCCTTCGGCCTCATAGAGTTCCGTGATTTCAATGGATGGAGACCACCCGTGCTCTCGACTACCTTCATCCATTATGTGGACTACAAGCCAAGCTACTCCGTTACTTTGTATTATTTCTTCCATATTATTTCATTTCTAGGGCTGCTTCTAGGAGGCCACGAACAACTTCGGGATCTCCTTTGTGTACGTGACATAGTTCGCTGTTGCCATCTTCATCTGACTTGCTAATCCCAATGAGACAATAGTGATCGAAGATGGTTTCCAATGTATCAAAGGTGTGGCTGGTTAAATCGTTTTTCATAATCCTAATGCCTTTTGTATTTCTCTTTTTGATTTAGTTTTCCCATACTCAACGCCCTTATCGAAAGCCTTAATCAGTACGTTCTCCCATCTTGGGTTGTTAATCGTAAAATTATTCAATTGATTATGTTGATACCAATCGCCGTATTTAGTAAAACCTAGCTTCTTGAGGTTCGGTTGATTGATCTTGGTCATCTTCATAATAGTTCGTGTTGTTGTATTACCGATTTCTTGAGTCCAGGTATTACCCACACGTCTTCCATTGTCAAGGGTCTATTTAGGGTTAGGTTCTTTAAACTCTTCACACGGCTAAAAACAACGTAAATCCAATTGGGAGAGCGAGGCTTCCTAGGAGGCAAGGCTACGTGAACTCGGTTAAGGGTGAGTCCTTGCGAGCTGTGCCCGGTTTGTGCATACCCCAACGTGATTGGGTACTGAATGAATTGGCCTTTGGTGATTTGCTTTAACACAGGACGCTCACCCGTAACCATGTTGCCTTCTTCGTCTTCTTCCTCAAAGGGTTCCATGACCTTTTTGTCTGTGACATCTCCGGTCTTCTTGGGTGCCAAGCGAATGACTTGCCCATCGGTGCGTTCTATTAGGAGGCGTTGTTGCTTATCCACTTCAAAGAGTGTTCCCGCATCCCCGTTAAAGTAAGGAATCTTGCACCCATCTATGTTGCAAATGCCATTGCTTTTGATGATTACACGGCACCCAATCTTGAGTCTGAGGTTCTCTAGGTACATGCCCTGAATCTTCCACTTGCCACTGTCGGGCCACCTTTGCGCATAAGTACCTGTTCTTTTAGCAACAAACGTAAGTTCTTGGGGGGTAAGTCCCTTGAGAGCCTTGTCGTTCATGGCCTTAGCCGTCTTCCTGTGGTAGCTCAACACCGTGGCACCCGCCGGAGCGTTAAGCGTAACGTTGCGGTTAATGTACTCTAAGTCCTTGGGTGTTTGGCTAGCAGTCCGTAAGCGAGAGAGGATTGCTCCCTCAATTGGATCTGCTTGCCGAAAGAGCTTGGTTAGGTGTATGGTTTTAAGCTTTACCGGATTGTCCCCGCCAAACGCCCTAGCTTGCATGAATCCAAACGGTTCCGCATAGCCCTCTGCCTCAAGCCTTATCTTATCTTCTTCCGACACTACTGGCTGTAGTTGACCTAAGTCACCGCTAAATACCAACCTCTTTCCGCCAAATGGAAGGGTGTTCTTCATAACGTGTTGGAGTCTAACATTGGCTTCATCTATGAGATCACAGCGTACCATTGGTGCTTCGTCAACCCAAATAGCATTGGCGCAATTAAGTATTTCAATGCGGCTTTTGCACAATGCCCTAGCCATCATAGTAGAAACCTCTTTCCACCCGTATTCTTCCAAAAGAGTAGACCTACGGGAGAGCCAATTGGCCCGATCAAAGTAAAAGCCCCCGTGAAGTTGGAAGGTTTTGTGAAATGTCCTACCCCCAATGTTGGTTGCGGCAATGCCACTAGGAGCACACTTGAGGACGTTGCCTACTCGATCACAGGCTTCTTGGATGCACGTTGTCTTGCCTGTTCCGGCTTCGCCATCAATGTAAACACACTCACCCGCGACCAATCTCAAGATGGTGCTAATGACATCTTCCTGTTCGTCGCTCCAATTCATTCTTCGTAAAATGTTTCCTTCAAATAAGATACGAACTCATCTTGACTAACTCCTACGCCCTCAACGGTGTCGTTCTCGAAATACTCGCCTAGTGCTTCCATGACATCATCTCCCCGATCCATTTCCCTAATTGCCCGAAGTAGGTCTTTGGCATTGCCGACAAATACGCCAACAGGAATTTCTTGTTCTTCTTCTTGTTCTTCTTCTTGTGTATTGTCAATCATAATTAGTTTTGTTTCAGTCCTCAAAGATCTCCTTTAGTGCCGCCATTTTGTCATCCCAATGAATGTAGCCTTCGTGGATCTTCTTGCAAAGCTCATAGGCGAGGTCTTTCTTCTCTTCTAGCTTCTTTTCTTCCGCATAAACGGACTTCAAAGCCCCTTTCTCTTGCATGATTTCTAGTTCTTCTGGGTAAAACCACCACTCGGTTCCATTCGCCCCAACCAATAGAACTTGATTGTCTTCGGATTGTTCAACAATGAAATCGTTTCCTTCAAATCCACCTGGATCATGCGGGAGGTGAGCAACTACTCTTACGAGATCGCCCACTTCTATTGTTGTGTCTCTATTTACTCCGTCGTTTTTCATAGATTTCTTAGCTCCTCATCTACTGCTGAAAAAAGATCAATTCCACCAGACACCTCAACGACCTCCATTGGTCGGCTTCTTGATCGGGATGCCGCTGAAACTTCTTCATCCGTTACGTTTAATTGATTCCAAAGAGTCTTTAACTCCGATACTGTCTCGAAGGTGATCTCAAGCGTGATTGGCCGAAATCCTTCTTGTGTGTCTCTTCTCTTTACTTTCATAGTTCATCGTCTCGGTTTGGTTCCCATCCTGGAATCCATTTCTTTACAAAGGCTGTTGACCAACACTCAAGGAGGCCATCAACTTCGACTTCATTAAGGCTTGGGTCTGCCAATACAGTGATGGTTTCTCCGTCTTCGTCAATGTTAATCTTACGTTCTTTGTAGATTTCTACTACATTCATAAACACCGTACCATCAGCACTGGTGGATTTCACGGTTCGAGTTGGTACTTCATCTGTGCCAAGGGGCATGATGCTCCCGTGATAGCGAACCGGATAGCCCAATACTGGAGCCATTGACTCCGTATAAATCCCGCAACCTGGACTTAGGAGGTTCTTGGCCTCTATCACTGCCTCTAAGTGGTGTGGTTTAATCATTCTTCCATCCCCATTTCCATTATAGTTCTAGCAACCCTATCGGCTACATTGTTTTCCAATACTTCCACCCAATAAAGGGGGAGGCACTTTACGGCCTCTTTCCAAGCCTCTAGCTCTATTTTATCCGTGTTCATGGCTAAAACATACTCCTTTTATGATGATTGGCCACACAAATCGGTTATGATTCATCGACTTTTGTTGATTTTCCATCATTGTTGAGTCGGGCATCGAGGTATTCTTTATACATCCCGTACACGCTTGAGTGTCCGTAGCACATCCCCCTGAGATTGTAGTCATAGTCTGGATGGGAGCTTTCCTCGTAACCAAGTCCCTCCCGCCACTTCGTAAATGACAAGGGCTCTGTAGGCAAATCGTCTTCGTCTCCTCCCAGGAGCCCATTATCGTCTTCGTAAATATAGGGTCGTGATTCATTTAGTCTGTCCAGTGAGAGTTTGGCGAATCCTTGGATGTCTAGCCAATTGTCTGCGTGTTTCCAATCGCCTGTTACCATACGTGAAATCTTAGAGCAAATGATGTCCAAAGACTCCCTCATGTAAGGGGGCATGTTGGGGTAGTTCGTCTCCATTTGGATTGCATCCTTGAGCAATTGGGCAACGGTAGCGTTATCGGTGAAATCCCCGTAGGATTCTGTTCGTTCTTTTATCGTATCTTCAATCATGGTACTCTTAGTTTCCGTTAAAGTGTTCTTCTGCGAGCCCATACCAATACTGCTGCCAACCCTCTAGTATCTCAATCCAATCTGCGACGTAAAAACCCGACTCTTCATCGACCTCAAAATCCGCATCTACTAGATTGTTTTCGGCTGGGTGAAAACATATCTTTTTATTCACAATTATGTGTTTGGCTATTTTGTCAAGCTCCGCTTTTACAACGTCTCGAAACTCTTGTGAGAACTCCGCATCAGAACAACCAGTAGCGATTTCGCTTAAATCATGCCACTCCATTGCAAATCGTTCCTCTACCCTCTCGTGTATCACAGAGAACAATAAATCTGTCCCAAAGTGTTCAATAAATTTTAGTGCTTGTTGTGTTTTGTCAATCATAGATCCATCGTGTGGTTAGTGGCAATCTTGCCGTGTTTAACTGTTCCACATGCTATTGTGGGTTTCTTCCCTTTCTTTGCGTATGCCATTGCGTAGGTTTCGTGGTCGATTCCGCACCCAACTTGCATCCCGAACACTTTAAAGTTTCTGCCAGTAACCCACTCTACATAACACTGAGTGTGCAAATGACCTTGAACCGTAGAACACATATCGTCTTTGGCCTTCTTGCGAGCCGTTCCAGCTTCCCCGTGTACGTATTGTACCCCATCTATGACAACATCCTCAACCCACTTCCAACCTGGTGTACCCAGCATATCGTTGTAGTGCTTGATCCAACGCTTACTGACTCCGGCAGAGAATGCCTTTCGGTAAGACATCCTATCGTGATTGCCGATGCACACGTATGCCTCTGGAAATGCTTTGTACCACTTTTGGGTCTCTGCTATGGCGTGGTCTAGCTCATCTCCCGCACTCATGCCATCAGGATCGACCTCATGGTATGAGCTGTAGTGATTATCAATTATGTCCCCAATGAACACAACCTGATTGCATGCTTCTTTGCGGTCTACATTCTTGCAAAACCTCAAATACTTCTTGAGGCAAAATGGGTGGTGAAGATCTCCGATTGCTAATACGTTACTCATAGTCTATTTGCTTTCATTATCTTAAAGGCATCAACCTTTTCCATTAAGTGAGTGAAATTCTGGTGGTAGGATTGATCGTTGTAAAGGGAAATCCCCTCTCTTTTTGAGGTAATCATCATTCTGTCTACGTGACTCCTCAATTGTCCGTCAATGAGTGATGGGGTTTGGTTGGTTAGTTTACCAATTTGAGCCGCCTTCATCCCGTATCCCACATTTAGAGCATTTGCAAGGATTGCCCTGCAAGTCGGGAGGGGTTCGGACCTTCCCTTTGATAGCAGTTCTTCCTTTGATACACTCCAAGACTCACAGGCGAGGTTTAGTGTGCTAGTGAATGAAGGTGGTTCTCGGAAGTTGAATATCATGCGTTCATTAAGCGAATGCTGTAACCCAATACTGCTTGGGTGCATTCATCTAGGGTTGTGCTCGTTGCTGGATTGGCCTTTAGATTAAGGGCGGCTCCGGCTAGGGCAATGGTTTCTGTCAATGTAAGGGTTTGGACTGTTGGCATGTCAACCACCTTGGGCTCTTCTTTTGTTAAGTCAAGAGCCGTTTTGGTGTATGCTTGGGGATCTGAGGTAAAGGGCTTACCGAATTGGTAACAATGCTTACCTCCGGCGTCACCGATTTGCTCCCATCCCGAATCGCTTTCAAGTGTTTGGCCGTCAATGCTATCACGGTCGTAGGTTTTGGCATAAAAGATAGACCCATCTTTCTTGGTCATTCTATACCGCTTGCACCCATCGGTGCCATCCGGCATTGCCTTTGCTGTTCCTCCAATAAAGCCCATGTTAAAATACGATATCGTCCAATACGGCTTCGGTTTCAACTGGGGCTGCTTCCGCTGGAGTTTGTGGGCGTGAATCCTTACGTCCAGCGCATTCAACCTCAACGCGCTTTACGAAATCCTCTACTTCCTTGAACAGCACTTCGTCGCGTTCCTCAAAGCTCCAAACGTCCTTACCCATCTTTTGGGTCTTGACACCCGCCGGAAGTCCCTCGTAGCCAACACCGTCAACGAATGCAAAGGTAGAAGGCACTGCTACGCCCTTAACGCCATTGGATTGCTGAACCGTTAGGTAGCAAGGGACAATGGTGCGTCCGTGAGCCTGGAATGCTCCTTTGGTATTTAGCCACGTACCAAAGCAAACTTCTTCTGCTAGGTTAATGCCTCGGAGCTTCTTAGCCAAGGTTTGTGCATCTTTGGCCATTAGCTCAACTTGCAATACATCAACGCCTTGAGGGTGCTGGACTCCGATGTTGAGGTAGGTCTTGTCTGCAAATTCCTTTAGGTACGCACTCTCAATGAGTCCGTGGATCTCTGCACTTTCATATCCGAGAGTCTTGCCCTCTTTGTCTCCAAACGTCCAGTGTCTCCACATGCGTCCGTCGTTAACAGTGTCCACTTGGTCATCCTTGTGGCACTTGGCGAAGAAAACTCCGTCGTTCTTTTTCTCGTAGTATCTTGTATTATTCATAACTTTAGTCGTTTATGTTGGTTGTTATTCTTGTTGTCAAGGTTTCTATTCATTTACTATTCAAAAGTTTGCCCCAGCCGTGGTTGGCTACCTGTGGGGCGTCAGGTTTAATGAAGGCAAAAACACAAAGCCTTGCCGAATACTCACGGCGTTTTCATAATGAATATCGAGGTATCCCGATCAGAAAGTGAACCCCAAGCCGAATCAGAGATCCAATCTTTGCTTCAGTCTTTAACGACTTGGGGGCGACCAAATGCCACGGAGGGACTAATATATGGTCTGTGTTGTTGTTAAATCACCTGTGAGATTTCACTGCTTTTTCGAGTTACAGCTAGAGCACACGTTTCCTCCGTTGCTAGGAGGGTCTTCGATCATACCGCAATTGCGATACTGGGTTACATCCCAAGATGAAGGTGATTTACGAAACTGTTTAAAGAACTGTTGCTGAATCCGACAATGGGCGTTTTCTGTGCCGTGTCAAGTGTTTTTGAAAGAAAGTGAACCCCGTGCCACCCACCAAGGTTTCACGGGGCGGCATCAGATTGATGCGTAAAGTTAGATAATGCTATTGCTGATAATCCCCTGATGTTCTTTATAATGTTTAGGTTTGTTTGAGTGTCAAGGGTATTTGAGCCAATTGGGGCTTTTATTAGGCTCAACAAATCGCATCAAGGAACGAGTCCTTGTGCTAGTAGTTATGAAGACAAGTCTTTCTTCAATTCTTCATAGTCTCGCTGGGCCAATTTGCATCGGGCGAAGTTCATCAATTCTTTTATGACGAATATTGCCCGATCTGGATTTTCCCAAAGGAACTCGTTTATCAGTTTTCGCCCTATCGCGTATTTAAGTTTGCTCCAATATCTCTTCATAACAATTTAATCGTAAATAGACTTGTTGGGAGGTCTACCATCGTGATTCGTTTGAACAGGCTACTATTATGGCTAAAACCACAATGACTAAGAATGTTCCCCAAATTGGAGCAATCACCCACCACCAGGACCAATCTATGACTCCAGTGAGTTTTAGTGCCACAAAGAGCACGGTTAATAGTCCAATAGTTGTATCATTCATGCCTCTAAAGATCACTTGTTGGGGTTATTGTCAACTACTAATGTTAGTTTATTATTGCTCCATTGACCGCAAGGCCGTTCTGGATTTAGGTATGCTTGACTTAAAACCAGCATAGTAAGTTCCCTGTCTTGATATTTTGTTTAGTCTAACTTGTATGTTATACTCCTTCTCTATTTGATCCTTGGTTCCATTGGGTAATAGCCTGTTAACCTTAGCCATTATGGAGGATTTTCTTGTCCTGTTGAATTTAGCCTTATTTGTTTTTGGAGTAAATTGTCTCATTAGTAGAAGGTAGTTAGCTTAGTTGTTTAGTCAATAGCATAGTTAGGGGGTTAGCTTTATAGATTCGAGAAAGGCTAGCAGACACAGCTTCGCCGTAATGCCGAAACTGTGTCAAGAGCGATAGCTCCATGAGTTCTCAAAAAGGAATTGGCACACTGAATCTCTTCAGAACGTAGATTGCTTGCGGGGACGGCATCACCTGTCAGCCCCTACTACGTTGATCGTCTCTCGAATGATCTTTAACGGGGGTCGCTTGGTTGCATCAATTCCCCGTACCGTTGTTTAAATCCTACCGCTTCGCCTTTTTCAGGTCGTTGGGGTCGGACTGGTTCCTATTTGGTTCCAGGTCTAAGTTCACACAAGACAAGTGAGCCCGCCCCTTTCGGGGAAGGCAGAACTTGACCTGATAAGATAAAGCCTAGACTAATCGGTAATGAATGTCAAGCATAAACGTCAACAATGTGAAAATAGTTTCAGAACGACCTCCAAATCACATATCCAGTAAAAAGAATCACCAAAATCATGCTCCCCAGGATGAGAGCGGGTCCGGCATATTGCTTAATGAGGTGATCGTTGTTGATTTGTCGCAGATCCTCCCTCATTCGGGCATAAACGGCTTGCTTTTCGGCTTCTGTTGGTCTGTTGCGTACTTTGTGTTTTCTTTGCGTCTTGTTCATTTATTTTCAGGTTGCTCCCATGCTTCGGGGAGATTGGTTTTGATGTCAATTAAGATCCGCAACAATTCTCCTTTGGCTTGGCAATGCAAGGCAAATTCATCCTCATCGAGTCT
>TARA_R110000824_G_scaffold24090_3_pt1 | contig 22167 bp, 23 predicted proteins | sample TARA_R110000824 | Tara Oceans TARA_R110000824 (sample SAMEA4397747) | marine metagenome | biome: Polar Biome; feature: [MES] marine water layer (ENVO:01000295) within the mesopelagic zone...; material: water (ENVO:00002006), including particulate matter (ENVO:01000060) such as......
TGATGTCAAGGGTGAATGTTGAAAAACGAACGACGAAAGAGGAGTAATAAACAACGACTTACGATGATCAATGCGAAGCGCTTGGAAAGCTGATATTCATTGAGTAAGCACCACGTAAGCAGTTGCACCAAGGTAAGCACCCGTAGCTCAGCTGGATAGAGCGTCGCCCTCCGAAGGCGAAGGCCACTGGTTCGAATCCAGTCGGGTGCACCAATATAAGCACACACTCACGAGTTTCCGGCCGCTGATGATTCTTGGAGCGTCTCGACGAGTTTGGGTATTCTCGCGAAGGCTTCCGCGATTGACTGGCTATGCCGATCATCGCCAAATTCCTGATATTCGATGGCGATCAGATGATCTCGGGCGACGCCGAGATAGCGGGCCGCGACGCGGATATGCGTTTCGAGATGATTCATCTCCTCGCGAATGCCGCCCGGCGCAAAGCCGAACTCGCCCCGGCTTACCAGCATGACCAGCGTTTTGCCGGTAAAGACCGGCTCCAATGGAAAATCCCCGCGCGCCAGATCGAAGGTGAACGTCTTGTCCACACGAATGACCTGATCGAACCACGCCTTGAGAGCGGCGGGCATGCCGTAATTGTACATCGGCGTTCCGAGCACGATGACCTCGGCCTGTTCGATTTCGGCGATGAGCTCGCTCGATAGCGCCAGCACATTTTCCTGCTCGGCGTTGCGCCGCTCCGGTGGTGTAAAAGCGGCCTCGATCCAGTTCTGGCTAACGGCAGGCGGCGGAGCCAGGCCCACGTCGCGTCGAATCATGAGGTCCCCAGGTTGCCTGGCAAGCCATTCGTCGACGAACGCTTTGGAGAGTTGCCGGCTCAGCGACCGGTGACGATCTTGCGCGGGATTGATGCCGCGCGCGCTGGCGTCGATGTGAAGCAGTGTGGTCATCCGATATTCCTTCGATTGTTATCCCTCCTCGTGTGCCCCGAAGGGGTTGGACCACGCAAAATCGAATTCATCAGCTGCCGGATGAGAAAAATTCATCTAGAGTGCCACGGATGAGACGTTTGCCACCCCTCAACAGCCTGCGTGCCTTCGAGGCGGCAGCCCGGCATATGAGCTTTGGAGATGCGGCGGCCGAACTCGGTGTAACCCCGACGGCCATCAGTCATCAGGTGAAGCTGCTGGAGGAGATTTGTGGCTGCCGTCTGTTTCGTCGGCGGCCACGCCCGATGCGGCTTACCGAGGCGGGTCAGACGATGTTGCCCGTCCTCAAGCGCGGTTTCGACGATTTCGCCGCTGTTATGGATGGGCTCGCAAGTGCCAACGCTCGGCGTCCGCTGGTGATGACCGCGACGACCGCTTTCGCGGCGCGATGGCTATTGCCACGCCTTGCGGAGTGGTATGCGGTCAATCCCGAGCCGCCACTGGAAGTAAGGGCAAGTGAAGAGGTCCTTGATCTGAAGCACGGCGAGATCGATTTCGCTGTGCGGTATAGCCGACATGCGCCTACGGACGCTTCGGCTTTCAGACTGTATCAGGATTCGCTGCAACCGGTTCTCAGTCCGTCGCTGCGAATGCGCCTGGCGTCATCCGACAATCCTGCCTGCCTGCTTGACGTGCCGCTGATCCATTTCGAATGGAAGAACCGCGATCCCGATGCGCCGCAATGGCAGGACTGGTTCGCCGCCATAGGGCAGTCCGATGCCATGGCCGCAATCGGGCAAGACGAACTCATCCATGTGAGCGACGAAAATCAGGCGATCGAACTGGCGCTGGCAGGGCGCGGCGTCGCGCTCATCGGCCAAGCGTTCGTCAAACGGGAATTGGACAATGGCTTATTGGAAATGCCGTTCGGCGTCACGGTTCCCGGCTACAGCTTCTGGATCGTCTATGAAGCGGACAACCGGCGTGCTCCGTTGATCGAAAAATTTGCCAGTTGGGCTCGCTCGCTTTTGGATGGCTAGTCTAGAAATATAAAACCGTGAATTGCCAGCAAAATCCGGCGATATGAAGAGGTTGGATGAGATTGCTCGTTAAACGATGAGAGCTTGCACAATAAGAGTTGTGAGGCGAATTAGCCCGACCCTTTGCCCAGCACGGCCCGTAGGCAAAACAATTCGTCGATCAGGCTCAAAGCCGGAGCTTTTTAAGGTAATCCGGAAAAAGCGATCAGTCCGCCCTTGTGTCGATTTTTTTCAGAAGCACTGTCAGCAGCGCCCTGCTTTCCGCCAGCGCATCCATTTGCCGATCTGCATCCTCGATATGATGCCGGAGAATGGCTTCAAGTTCATCACAGGGTTCGAATTCGCTGCGCCCATCTATGGCGCAGGGCAGAAATTGCTGGATCACGGGCAGGGTCATCCCGCAGGCGCCCAGCTTCTTGATGCGTTCGACAGTGTCTAGTTGCGCACTGTCGTAGTCCCGGTATCCGCTGGCGGTTCTGGCAGGAGCGATCAGTCCCTGCTCTTCATAATAGCGCAACATACGGATGCTGATGCCCGCTCTTTCTGCCATTTTGCCAATCTTCATTTTCTTCCTTGACTCTCACAGCACTGTCATAGTTTATAGCTCGCGCTCGTCGATGTCAAACATTTGAGGAGCAAGTACATGCCAGAGGTTTCATCATTCGTAGCCATGCTCGATGGTCACGACGCTTCGGCCCAGGATCTGGTGCCGCTGGCATTTGCCGGTTTTGCGCATTTCACAGCAATGCAAGTCCGCGAAGGCAAGGTTAGAGGCCTTGATCTTCACCTGGAGCGGCTTCGTTCGGCTTCCATGGCCATGTTTGGAAACTCCCATGCCGATGCGGACATCCGCGACTTTTTGCGTTCAGCTGTCGACGCCGGGCCATCGGACCTGTCCCTGACGGCGACCATGTTTTCGCGAAGTGGAGAATTCACAGCTCGCGGAGCATCAAATGATCCCGCAATACTGGTGCGGACCTCGCCGGCTTTTTCGGGTCCAACCGGTCCATTGACGCTGGAGGTTGTGAACCACCAGAGATCTTGGGCCGACGTGAAGCATGTGGGGGAGTCCATGAAGACGCACGCCCTACGCCAAGCAGCGGAAAGGGGACTCGATGATGCCGCCTTCGTCGATGAGCAGGGTCGCATCGCCGAAGCAACGATCTGGAATCTGGCTTTTTGGGATGGCGATTCCGTAATCTGGCCGAAGGCGGATATTCTTCGCGGCATCACCATGCAGATCGTGGAGCGGCAACTGGAAAAAATAGGAGTCGGCTCTCGGATCGAGGAAATACACCTCGAAGATATCAAGCGGATCTCCGGTGCTGCGCTCATGAACTCCTGGACGCCCTGCGTTCCGGTCCGCAGCATCGGATCGATCGACGTTCCGACTTCAGATGAGTTCGCGAAAAAACTGCATGCGGCCTATCAAGCAGAACCGATGGTGAGCATTTGATGTGGCTGGGCGACGAAGGAAGGGCCGCATGAGACTCAAAGCCGACTTACGTTAGTGGACTTTACCGCAGCCCTCAATTGCTGTCCCAATCAGATAAGGTTACGGGCCTACGGGGGCATACTTGTTTACTGCGAAAGCAGTCGCTTCGTCGCACCCGGCTCCATCAAGATCAGTCCATTATCCCTGATTTGGAAAACTGCTCGTGATATATTGGACTTTCGCGTTTTCGGCGAGAAAGTCCAATAGCACTCTGACCCGTGAAGGAAGCGGACCACCTTGGCCCATATACACGGCATGGAAGGCTTCGGTCTCGCCCGTATCGAAGGGCTCCAACAAAGAGACGAGCCGTCCCGCTTCAATATCCTCCCGCACGGTGAATGCAGCGAGGCGAGCAATCCCGACACCGGATAATGCGAGATGCCTCAGCGCTTCGCCATCACTCGTTTGAACACGTCCGACCATTGGAACGATGATCGTCTCACCCTCGATTTTGAAGGGCCATCCCTCGACTGCGCGCGCATAGTTGAAGCCGATGCGGTTGTGATTTTCGAGATCAGCGATGGTTTTCGGCGTACCGGCTGTCTTCAGATAGGATGGGGCTGCGACGATCATCATCGGTGTCTCGCCCAGCTTACGCGCGACAAGACTGGAACTCTTCATGGGCCCCGCGCGGATCGCGACGTCGGTTCTGTCTTCCAAAAGATCGATCACGGCATCGGTTTGCACGATGTCCAATGTCACATCCGGATAGAGGCCCAGAAATTCCGGGAGCAACGGCGCTAGAATATGGGTGCCGAAAGAGGCGCTCGTATTGAGGCGGATGCGTCCAGTCGGACATTCGCTTGTCGAGGCACTGCGTTCAGCTTCGTTCAGATCGGCAAGAACCCGAGTACTGCGCTCATAAAAGCCACAGCCTTCCGGCGTGAGCTGAAGCTTTCGCGTCGAGCGGTTAACCAGCCGCGCGCCGAGTCGTGCTTCCAGACGGGCGATGAGTTTGCTGACGGCCGACGGCGTCATATGGCTGGCCCGCGCGGCAGCGGTGAACCCGCCCAGTTCGACGACCCTGACGAAGACTTCCATTTCGCCAGAGCGATTGACTTCCAGTCGCGCCATAATGAATTCAACTCATAAGTGATTGTACTACGAGCTGTCTATCTCATCATATGCATAACGTCCATGGTGCTTTTCGATTGAAGTTTCAACGAAGGGATTACCTGCATGCCTCTTGCTCTATACGCCCTGACGGCCGGAGCGTTTGGCATTGGCGTGACCGAGTTCGTTATCATGGGTTTGCTGCTTGAGGTCAGCACCGATCTGCACGTCTCGATCTCGGCAGCGGGGCTGCTGATTTCCGGTTACGCATTGGGCGTGGTGGTCGGCGCGCCTTTGCTGACCGCTCTGACGACCCGATGGCCACGCAAGGTCGTTCTGATCGGGCTCATGGTCATCTTCGTCGTTGGGAACGCTGCTTGCGCGCTGGCGCCGAGCTACGGGTTTTTGATGGCGGCGCGGGTGCTGACGGCGATGACCCACGGCACCTTCTTCGGAGTCGGGGCAGTCGTCGCAACAGGACTGGTTTCGCCCGATCGTAAGGCGTCTGCCATTGCCATCATGTTCACCGGTCTGACGCTCGCGACAGTCCTCGGGGTGCCCTTTGGAACCTGGCTTGGCCAGCAATTTGGCTGGCGGTCGGCCTTCTGGGCGGTGACAGCCGTCGGTCTTCTCGCGCTTGCCGTCATCACTCTGTTCGTTCCCAGAGACAAGGCTAAGCCGGAAGCAAGCGATTGGCGCACCGATTTGAGAGCGATCGCCCGGCGTCCGGTAGTGCTCGGCCTTCTGACTACGGTGCTCGGCTATGCCGGTGTCTTCGGCGTGTTCACTTATATCGCGCCTATCTTAACGACGGTAACCGGTTTTGCCGAAAACGCGGTGTCGCCAATCCTTCTGATCTTCGGCAGCGGCCTGGTGGTTGGCAATCTGATTGGCGGGCGATTGGCGGATTTTCGTCTCGTTCCAGCGATACTTGGCACGCTGGGATTTCTCGCTGTCGTTCTTGGCCTCATGACGTTCGCATTTCAGGATCGCGTCGCTGCTGTGATCTTCGTTGGGCTGCTTGGAATTGCCGGCTTCGCGACGGTGGCACCTTTGCAAATGTGGGTGCTCGCTAAGGCCGAGGGTGCCGGACAAACACTGGCATCGAGCTTCAACATTGCCGCCTTCAATCTCGGCAATGCGATCGGTGCATGGACGGGCGGCATGGTGATCGACCACGGTCCGGGCTTTGTCGTCCTGCCGCTTGTCTCAGCCCTCTTTCCAAGCCTCGCGATCGCGGTCGCCGCTTTCGCGGCGCGTATCGACCAACACTCGGCGAGGTCGAATTTCGCTCGTAAAATTAAAGGATAAGCACGATGTCAAATGAAGCCCTCTCGGCGACCACGGGTTGCCGATACGATCGAAGAAAATGGTTCATCGGCAAGTTCATCGGCGCACTTGCCTTAGCGTCCCTCCTTCTTGGCCAGTCACCAGCCCACGCTGAGGATGGAGATTGGATTGGCACATGGATGGCCAGTCCGCAGCCGGTTTGGGGAGAGAATTTTGCCTTGCCAACCAAGATTCCGGCAACGGTGGAAGACCAGACCTTCCGGCAGATCGTGCGTATCAGCCTCGGCGGCTCGCGCGTACGCTTCGTCTTCTCGAATATCTACGGAGAAGGCCCATTGAAAATTGGCAGCGCGACTATGGCGCTGGCTGGTCAAGACGGAGCAATTGAAGGAGATACGATCCGCACGCTTACATTTGGCGGTAAGGACTTCATAGTCATCCCGCCCGGTGCACCGGCTATCAGTGATCCGGTGAATATGAACGTGGACGCACAGGCGCGCCTTGTTGTTTCCACCTACCTCCCCGACGAGACGCCGCTGAGTACCTTTCATTGGGAGGGCCGAGAAAAGGCCTGGTTCGGCAGGGGCGACCTCACACGCAGCGTCGACTTTAAAGCGATAGCCACGACAGATGCTCGCATTCTGCTGAGCGATGTGCTGGTCGATACCGAGAATGACGGCGCGGTCATCGTGATCGGCGATTCGATTACCGATGGAAACGGCGCGACGGTCGATGCTGACGCACGTTGGCCGGATTTCCTCGCACAACGTCTGGTGTCACACGACGTTGCGGTGCTGAACGCCGGAATATCCGGTGCACGTCTCCTAGGGAATAAAATGGGCGTAAACGCCGTCGCGCGTTTGGAACAGGACGTATTTGCCCGACCGAATGTGAGGGCCATTATCGTACTGATTGGCATCAATGATATTTCTTGGCCAGGCACCGCCTTCGCCCGACGTGAGACGCGACCAACTGCCGAGGCCATGATCTCCGGCTACCAGCAGCTCATCTCTCTAGCGCATGCGCACAATGTAAGGGTCATCGGGGCGACGCTTACGCCGTTCGAGGGCGCGCTCACCGGCACGCCATTCGCTGACTACTATGACGCCGACAAAGATGCTCTTCGTCAAAAGATGAATCGCTGGATCAGGGAGAGCGGCGCGTTTGATGCCGTCGTCGATTTCGACGCCGCACTCCGTGACCCGTCGAATCCTGCACGTCTCGCCCCAGCGTTCGACTCCGGCGATCACCTCCATCCCGGCGACAATGGCAACCACGCGATGGCACAAGCCGTCGACCTCAATGCGCTGCTTGGTCGCTGATTGGTCCCAATTTAAACAACTAAAAGGAATATCTCATGGAATATCGTTCTCTTGGCAGGTCCGGCCTCAAAGTCCCGGCATTGAGCTTCGGCGCGGGAACATTCGGTGGCTCCGGCCCTCTGTTTGGGGCTTGGGGTGACACCGACGCAAAGGAAGCGCGACATCTTGTCGACATTTGCCTGGAAGCGGGCGTCAACCTGTTCGATACCGCCGACGTCTATTCCGACGGAGCGTCAGAGGAAGTGCTCGGCGAAGCCATTAAAGGTCGGCGCGACAAGGTGCTCATCTCCACCAAAACGGCGTTACCTATGGGCGACGGACCCTACGATTCCGGTTCGTCCCGCTCGCGTCTGATCCGGTCGGTGGAGAATGCGCTTCGGCGGCTCGGCACCGACTATATCGATCTTCTCCAACTCCACGCTTTCGATGCTGGCACACCTATCGAAGAAGTTCTCTCCACGCTCGATGACCTCATCCGTGCTGGAAAGGTTCGATATATCGGCGTATCGAATTTCTCCGGCTGGCAGGTCATGAAATCGCTGGGCTTGTCTGAGAAACATGGTCGGTCACGCTATGTCGCGCATCAGGTCTATTATTCTCTGGTGGGTCGTGATTACGAGTGGGAGTTGATGCCTCTTGGTGTAGATCAAGGCGTCGGCGCAATGGTCTGGAGCCCGCTCGGTTGGGGGCGGCTGACTGGAAAGATCCGGCGCGGCCAGCCGATACCGGAGGGGAGCCGCTTGCATCAGACGGCCGAATTTGGGCCTCCGGTTGATGACGAACGACTGTTCGATATTGTCGATGCGCTCGACGACGTTGCACAGGAAACGGGCAAAACCATCCCGCAGATCGCGATCAATTGGCTGCTGCAACGTCCAACTGTCTCATCCGTCATCATTGGCGCGCGTAACGAAAAACAGCTTCGTGACAATCTCGGTGCGGTCGGTTGGAAACTTACATCAGATCAAATTGCCAAACTCGATGCCGCGAGCGTGGTGACGGCCCCATATCCCTACTTTCCTTACCGCAGACAGGAGGGTTTTGCTCGGCTCAACCCACCAGTGGTGTGAAGGGAAAAGCCACCCAATATAATGTGAGAGTTGAACTGAGGCATCTCCGCTACGTTATCGCCGCTGCCGAGCATCATAGCTTTCGGCGAGCGGCGAGCGTTGTTGGAGTCCATCAATCCGCGATCAGTCGGCGTATCCGAGACCTGGAAGAGGAACTTGGGGCTTCGTTGTTCAACCGCCATTCCGGCGGGGTAGAACTGACCTTTGCTGGAGAGGGTTTTCTGGAGCACGCCAGACGAATTGTGGGACAGATCGAACGTGCCGCCAGTCTGGTTAGTGCTCATGGCTGCGGCAATGCCGGTATCGTCCGGGTTGGTATCTTTTCTTCCATCTCTTCAGGATTTATCGCAGATCTAATGCGTGCTTACGAGCAACGACATAATGATGTTCGTCTTGATTTCATCGAAGGCTCACCCAGAGAGCATCTTTCGGCCATCCGCCATTTCAAGCTAGACATCGCATTCCTTACCGGACCTTCTGCACCACCTGACTGCGAGGGCCAGCATCTTTGGACGGAGCGCGTCTTCGTGGTGCTTCCTGAAGCAGACAAGTTGGCCAACTTCGTCGAGATTACTTGGGATGATCTCCGTAATCGCCATTTCATTGTCAGTCGATCCGATCCTGGTCCCGAGATTCACGATTTTCTTGTCAAACATTTGTCGCTGCCCGGTTACCATCCGAGCATCGAATACTGCGCGGTCGGTCGTGACAATCTCATGCAACTCGTCTCATTAGGAAAGGGCCTGACGCTCACGAGCGAAGCGACGACCGGAACGACATTCCCGCGTGTCGTCTACCGTTTATTGGCTGGCGAAGAACTTCCATTTTGCGCCATTTGGTCGCCGAAGAATGACAATCCGGCGCTTCGCAGGTTGCTCAGTCTCGCCAGAGTGATGGCGCGACGCAATGGTCTATGCAACAGCTCGACGCATCGAGCCATGGCGGGCCCTTGATATTAAAACTCCAATTATCAGGCTTGACATTGACGCTAGTGTTAACCCCGTAAGAGGGTCCTTGCCTAGAATTAGGGAAGAAAGCGTCCACGAACCAAGAGGCTATTCAAGTCGTCCAGTCGCTGTTTAACAACAGCATCCTCCCTCGGAAGCGGCGATTTGAGACGTCCCGGTCTTAGGAAGATCCCGAACATGTTCGCAGGCAGAAGTGGAACACCGATGCCGTCTCTCACGAGTTCAGCTATGCCCCTGATCGGCTAACCAACCAGAGCTTAGTTCGAAAAATAACCGAAAGAGCGAAAAACCATCGTGCCTTATGAAACTGGCACCGCCGGTTGGATAAAATGGTTTGGTACGGGAACGGCAGTCAGAACGATCTTTTCATTAAGAGTCCGGGATTGCATGGTGTTCCAGTAACGTGACGAGTAGCCGTGTGAGGCGTGCCCTGTCAGACATCGACAACGGTGCCAAAGCCTGCTCCTGCGCTGCTTCGACTCTGTCACGTAAATCCTCGTATCGCAGTCGGCCCAAATCCGTGAGCTCTACAATATTCTCTCTTCTGCTTTCCGGGTTCGGCCGACGAACGACGTAGCCATCTTTCTCCATTGCAACCAACGCCGCGTTCATGTCGCTTCGATCGATGTCCGTTCGCCGACACAGGTTTATCTGCGAGGTCGAATCGAACGCGACCAGCGTGGCAAGCACTGCAAACTGATGTCGATGCGCGCCCACATCCGCCAGCGCATCGCCAGTGACCCGGCCAGTAAGCAACGCAACTTGACCCAATAATCGAGTAGGCAACTCATTCAGAATGGGGGCTTTTTCGTTCGGATCAGTAATACGCATACACCACCTTACCTCAAATCGTTGACACGACCAACAGTTATCAATATGTTGGCGTCACCAACGATCAAGGAAATGGACCATGCTCCTGCTTGACTATCGAGCTTTTGCGCTACTGATGGCTGCCACATTGACGGTCATGTCTAACGCAACGATCAGCCCGGCTCTTCCTGGGCTGCAGGCTGAGTTTTCTGCGAATCCGAATGCTGAGTTCCTAACGCGGCTTCTGGTAACTGCACCGTCCTTGATCGTCGCGGTTCTTGCGCCGTTTGCGGGCGCCGCTGCCGATCGGTTCGGTCGTCGTCGTCAGCTTCTGCTGGGAATCTTGATCTATGGTTTGGCCGGAACCGCCGGGCTTTGGTTGAATGATCTAACGTCGATCCTCGCCAGCCGACTCCTTTTAGGCGCGGCTGTGGCTCTTGTCATGACGGCACAGTCCGCACTGATAGGCGACTATTTCGCTGGTGAGACGCGGGGCCGCTTTATGGGTTACCAATTGGCAGCAACCAATTTTGGAGGCTTTGTCTTCATCATCACGGCCGGTTGGCTTGCTACCGAATCCGCCCGTCTACCATTCGCAATCTATGGACTGGCATTTCTATATCTTCCGCTTATCTGGTCGTTCCTACCAAAACCTGATCCATCAGGCGCCGACGTAGACAATACGGCAATAGTGACTCGTCCCGATTGGCATTCAGTCCTTGCCGGTCTCGCGTTGATGAGCGGTGCGACCTTCGTCATATTCTATATTCTGCCAACGCAAATCCCATTTTTTCTTGTCGAAATGGGTATACCAGAACCATCTGCAGCGGCCTTCGTACTTTCCGCACTCACACTCGCTGGCGGGGTATCTGCCCTGTTCTTTGGGCGAGTTCGTCCGCTGCTAGGCGACGGTGTCACACCGGCTGTTGGCTACATTTTAATGGCGATTGGTTTTTTTACCTTGGCGAGTGGTTCGTCGCTCCTACAATTTATTCTCGGTGGTGGCATTATTGGTGGTGGACTTGGGCTGGTAATGCCAAATTTCATGACGGCCGCACTCAATGTTGTTCCTGCCAACCGACGTGGTTTGGCGTCGGGTGTTTTAACAACATCCATTTTTCTGGGGCAGTTCCTCTCGCCGGTTGTCAGCACTCCAGTCGTGTTCGAATGGGGTTATCGGAGTCTGCTGTTTGCAGCAGGCTCATGCGGGGTCCTGTTGGCTGCTTGCGCACTATTCAGTTTTCGCCGAGCGTTCGCTGGTGAAGAGGCCGCGTAGTGCCGTTTGAATTGCGACATCTTCGTTACGTTATTGCGGCCGCCGAGCAACACAGCTTTAGGCGTGCCGCAAACGTTGTCGGAGTCCATCAATCCGCCATCAGCCGTCGAATTCGCGATCTCGAGGATGAACTTGGGGCGTCGCTGTTCAACCGTCATTCCGGCGGCGTCGAACTGACATTTGCCGGACGCAATTTTCTCGAACATGCCAAACGCGCAATGGGACAGATCGAGTGTGCGGCCTCATTGGTCGACGCTCATGGCAGCGGGAAAGCTGGTGTTGTTAGGGTCGGTATTTTCTCGTCACTTTCGTCTGGATTTATCGCCGATCTGTTGCACGCGTATGAGCATCGGCATGCTGATGTTCGTCTCGATTTCGTTGAGGGTGCGCCTTGCGATCATCTCTCCGCCATTGGTCAATACAAACTGGATATCGCGTTTCTTACGGGATCGGCGGCCCCGCCTGATTGCGAAGGCCAACACCTATGGACAGAACGCGTTTTCGTGGTCATTCCAGAGTCCGACGAATTGGCGGGGTATACGGAGTTGAACTGGGATGATCTTCGTCAACGCCATTTCATCGTTAGTCGGACGTATCCTGGTCCCGAGATTCACGACTTCCTCGTTAAACACTTGTCGCTGCTCGGCTATCATCCGAGCGTGGAATATTGCTCGGTAGGCCGTGACAATCTTATGCAGCTCGTCTCGTTGGGAAAGGGCCTGACGCTCACCAGCGAGGCGACGACCGGAACGACATTCCCGCGCGTTGTTTACCGTTTATTGGCAGGCGAGGAACTTCCTTTTTGCGCGATCTGGTCGCCGAAGAATGACAATCCGGCACTTCGCAGGTTGCTCAGTCTCGCCAGGGTGATGGCGCGGCGCAATGGGCAATGCATCAGTGCAGCAAACTCCTCTATTGCGATGCCGACGGTATAGACGCACCGGCTTCTTTTGCAGCCGTACGCCGCGCCTTTGCAAAGCCGCGGTCAGTTGCCATGAACCGCTCGACCATCGGCGCAATCAGTTTGGCTGGCTCCCCGATGGGTCGCCCAGTTTCCCGGCCCAGGACTTCGGCATAGTCTGTGAGATCGCGATGCACGGCAGCAGGCAGTTCTATGGTGAGTTTCACCGGCTTGTCATCCACGAGCGGTCCAAGTTTCAGCTTGGTCATCTCTATTCCCTCACAGGTTCGAGGATCAGGTCGCGGGTGACGATCACGCGCACCGGGAAACCGGGCCTGATGGTCAGCGTCGGAGATCGCCCAACCTGACGCCGAACAATTTCCTGTCCGGCATCGCCGATGGTGTCCTGCGCGCCATCGCGGATCGCTTCGGCGATTTCGTTGCTCTCGTCTCTGCCAAGCTCGGTCCCAATATTGAGCAAGGTCGAGAGCGCAGCAGCCTTGGCGATGTCCCACCAATGATGGTCGACGCCGTCCTCCAGTCCAGCGAAGCCTGCGCCGTCCGTTCCCGGTTGCCGTTCGAGCACAATCGAGTTGCCGTCTGGCAAAATGAGGCGATTCCAGACCAGCAATACCCGGCGCTGTCCGAGCCCGACGCCGCTGTCATATTCACCAATCAGGCGGGTGCCTTGGGGGATGAGCAAGTAGCGTCCGGACGGGCTATCATAGACGTTCTCGGTCACTTGGGCGGTGATCTGGCCCGGCAGATCGGAGCGAATGCCGGTCACCAGTGCAGCGGAAATGATCGCGCCCGCCTGAAGCGTGTAGGGTGACGGCGGAGGCGATATCCGATCTGCCGATACTGTCCGCCGATCGACCGGCGCATTGAGAAATGCCAGTTGCCGGTCCTCGGCAGTTTGCTGTGTCGCACCCGCTGCGGGTTGAGGGCCGATGCCAAATGCCGGTTGGGGTGCGCCAGTCGATGGACCTCGGTTCTGCGTACCGATGAAGAGTTGGCTGACCCGGGCCGCCTCCAATTCGGCCAGACGTCGCTGTTCCGCCGGGTCGGGGCCAGGTGCTACAGTGGCAGGTATTGGACGGCCCTCTTCCTGAGCACGGCGGATCGGGCGGCCAAGGTCGCCGGGAAGCGCCGGTCCCAGTTGCGGGACATCACCGTAATCGGAGGGCAGTCTGCGCAACTCGTCGGCGGTCGGGCGGTTCTCCGTGGTGAACAGTTCGTTCGGTCCCACTCCGTCGTTTCGGCCCTGAAGTGCGAAGATCAGGGCGGCACCGATGCCGAGCGCAACCACAATTGCCAGTCCTGCCAGGACTTTGCGCGACAAGCGGACGACGCGCGGCGGCGCAGCGCGAAGCCGGAACGGTTCTTTCTGATCCTCTGGGGTCGGGCCGCCAGTGCTCTGGTTTGGTCCCATTGCAGTATCGGTCATCGGTCGTGCCTTTCAGTCGTGCGCGGCGCGGAGTTCGACGTCCGCTTCACCCCGTCTGTGCGTACGATCCGGACCATCTGCTGGTTGTCCCCGCCCAGGCGCAGTTCGGCGGCGGCGAACAGCCGGTCGACGATGAGGATGTTCTGGTGGACGCGGGTATTGACGAGCTGCGCCGCGCCATCTGCATCAATCACGAATAGGGGCGGCATCTCGCCCTGCACAATGCCGCGCGGGAAGACGACATAGACGCGGCGACCGTCATCGAACACGGTCTGCGGACGCCAGGGCGGCGCATCGCCTTGCAGTCCGTAGCGATAACGGCGGTGGGACGCGGACGGGATGATCGGCTGTGTCACCACTGGCGGGCGCGTCTGCGTCGGAACTCGCGGGTAGGTCCAGGCGATCGAGGGCATGTAGGTGCTCTCGTTCGCACGTAATTCGAGGAGATAGGCGCGCCGGTCTGTGCTGATCACGAGGTTGGTGGCGATGTCGGGCCTGGTCGGTTTGACGAGAATATGAACCCGCTCGGCGCGTCCGCTGCCGCTCGTGGTGTCCCCGATGATCCAGCGCGCGGTGTCGCCGGCGGCGATCGGACCGTCGCCGGTCAAGCGCTCACCGGGTTCGAGCGCGATATTGGTGATCTGGCCGGGGGATGCATAGACCTGATAGAGGGCGCCCTCGCTATAGGGGAACACCTGGATCGCATTGTAATAGCCCTCCCGGCGCGGTTCGACTCGGGCTGCAGCATTGGCGTTGATGACGCGGGCTTGCGGTGTTCGTGCATTCTCACCGCCGCGCGAAGGTGTCCAGGCAGGCGGCGTGTGAACAGCCCTCGGCGGTTGCTCAACGACTGTCGGCGGCGGTCGGGCAAGGGGTGGCACGTCGCTGTCATAGTCGATTTCGGGCGGTTTGTAGGTTGCGCAGCCGGACAGCAGGAGTGCAATGGCCAGGGCGAGCGGAAGCGTGGGACATGAATGTCTCATTCCTGCAGCTCCCGCGACCAGTTGATGGCATGGACGTAGATGCCGAGAGGGTTCTTCCGCAGCCGATCGGTGGTACGCGGCGGCTGCACTGAGATGGTGAGGATTGCGGTCCAGCGCTCGGTGCGCGCGAGACTGCCATCTTGATAGCGCCGCTCGGTCCAGGCGATGCGGAAGCTGTCGGGTGAGGCACGGATGACGCTGGAGACGTCGACCGAAATCTGCATCTCGCCGACCTTGGCGAAGGGATCGTTGGCGCGGGCGTAGTCGTTCAATGCCAGTGCACCGCGATCAGTGGTGAAGTCGTAGGCGCGCAGCCAGTTCTGCCGCACGACGATCGGATCTGCGGTGATCGACCGGACACGCTCGATGAAATGCGCCAGATGATACGCGATCTGTGGATCGGTGGGTCGGTAGTCGGCGGATGCGGGCGCGACCGTCTGGGCCTGGCCCAGATTGTCGACTTCGACCACCCAGGGCTGGATGGTTCCGCGTGCAGATTGCCAGACCAGACCGCCGGCCATGCCTGCGGCCAGCAGCAACGACCCGAACGCCATGATGCGCCAGTTCTTTGCCTGCACGCGGGCGGAGCCGATGCGTTCGTCCCAGACCTGCGCCGCCTTCTGATAGGGGGTCTCGGGTTCGGGCGTCTTGCCGTAGCGGAGGGAGGGTCGTTTGAACATCAGTTGTCCCTTTCGGAGAGATTGACGGATGCGCCGCCGCCGTGGCTGTCGCCCGAACGGACGGCATGGGCGGCGGCGGTCGTGCCGTGTTGGAGGGATTGCGAGCGCTTCATGCGTTTCGCCCAGGCAGGTTGGGCGGAAGGCGCGGTAGCGGATGCGGCGTCGGCCGCTCCTCCGCCCGTGAAGGTTCCGCCGCTTGCTTCGATGGCTGTGCGGGCACCGCTGCGGGCGCTGTCACGCATCGCACCTGCGGCCTTCTTCAAAGGACTGGCGGCAACACCGGCTCCGGCTCGAGCGACACTGCCCAGGCCGCCCGCGACACCTGACGCGCCGCTCTTTCCGGCAGACCCAAGACTGTAGGCGGCGCTTGTGCCGCCGGTCATCGCAGCCCCGCCGCGCGCACCGGCAACGACACCTTTCGCGGCAGCACCCGCCGCCAATCCCGTTCCGGCAACCGCCGCGGCGGTCACGCCGGCGGCGGCAACGCCGGTTCCGACCGCCGCACCCGCTCCCAACTGCGGACCGCCTGAGATGAGGCCGTTGGCGATACCGGGACCGAAAATGCCCAGGCCGAGCAGGGAAAGCGCGGCCAGTACGATCGCCATGGCGTCCTCGATACTGGGCTGGTCTCCGGCAAACCCTGCGGTGAACTCGGCGAAAAGGGTGGAACCGATACCGATGATGACGGCGAGAACGAGTACCTTGACGCCTGAAGACACGACATTGCCCAGCACGCGCTCGGCGAGAAAGGCGGTTTTACCGAACAGGCCAAACGGGATGAGAATAAAGCCTGCAAGCGTGGTCAGCTTGAATTCGATTAGTGTGATGAAAAGCTGGATAGCGAGAATGAAGAAGGCGAGCAGCACCATCGCCCAAGCGAACATCAAGACGATGATCTGAATGAAATTCTCGAAGAAGCTGATGTAACCCATCAGATCGGAAATGGATTCGAGGATTGGCCTCCCGGCATCGAGCCCGACCTGCGCAACCCGGCCGGGACGCATCAGATCGGCGGCGGTGAATCCGGTGCCGGTGGCCTTCAGGCCGAGTCCGGCGAAGCTCTCGAAGACGATGCGGGCGAGCGTATTCCAGTTGGAAATGATATAGGCGAAGACGCCGATGAAGAGCGTCTTCTTGACGAGCCGCGCGAGGATGTCGTCATCCGCGCCCCAGGCCCAGAACAGCGCCGCGAGTGTCACATCGATGACGATCAGAGTGGTCGCCAGAAACGCCACTTCACCGCCAAGCAAGCCGAAGCCGCTATCGATATAGCGGGTAAAAACCTCGAGGAAGCGATCGATGACGCCGGTGCCGCCCATAGCGTTACTCGCTTTCGTCCGGCGATGTGCCGGGGGTCAGGAAGCGGCGCCGGTTTTCGGCCCAGACATCGAAGCAGGACTGATCTTCAAGTGCCGCCTGCCCAAGCGCCTGACAGCGTTGCAGATCACTGCGGAACGGTTCCTGAGGGATGGCAACAGACGGCCGGATTGCCCGGGCCTCTTCCCCCTGCCGGCCCAGTTCGATGATCGCGACGATGATCGCGATCAGCAAAAAGGCGGCGGCAGCGAGCCGGGGAAGTGCGGTCCGGCTCATTTTCAATCTCGGCCCGGGAACATCTCGGCATTACCGGGCCGATAACCCTCGCCGGGTTCGAGGAAACGTCGCCGCTGCTCACGCGCTTGTTCCTGTGCCGCTGCCCGCTGGGCGGCTTCGAGGTTTTGCGCGCGGCCTTGCGCGGCGATCACAGCGGTGAGATCGGAGATCTGCTGGGCTTGTAAGGCGAGGAGCTGATTGCCCGCTTGTGTCGCTTGCAAAGCGCCGGTCGCCGATTGGCTCGCGCCGATGAGCTCGGACATCTGGGTGCGATTGGTCTCGATATTGCCGACGACACCGGCCTGCATGCGCATGGCGTCCTGCAATCCGGCGACGGTCGTCTGCCAGCGCTGTTTCGCGCCCTCGATCAGCGATCGATCGGATGCACTGACCGATGCTTTGCCATAGGCAGTCTCGAATGCCTGATCGATTTCGCGCACGTCGTAGGCGATCCGCTGCGCTTCGCCGAGAAGCGCTTGCGTGCGCGCCACCGATTGCTGCAATTCCTGCAGCGAGGAATGCGGCAGGCTCGTGAGATTGCGCGCCTGATTGATCAGCATCTGCGCCTCGTTTTGCAGTGAGCTGATCTGATTATTGATCTGCTCAAGCGCGCGCGCCGCCTGCATGACATTCTGAGCGTAATTCGTCGGATCGTAGACGATGCGGCCGAACTGAGCCTGTGCCGGTGTGGTCAGTATCGGTGCCATGGCCATAGGTGCGGCCATCAGCAACGCTGCCATGTGGCTCAAACGATTTCTCTTGGTAGTCATCAGATTTTCTCCTTTTCGGTGGGGATGGTCGGATCGGCGGAAAGATCGAGCGGGATTTGCGCGTCCGGCGCATGAGGAGAGGCGCGGTCAAGATTGGTCAGGTCGGGGATCAGCTTTGCCGCCCAGTCCACGCCGCGCTCGGTCAGCCACGCTGCAGCGAACTCCTCGCGCCCACTCTCTGAGAGGATGCGGGCGATCGCGCTCTGGTCGGTCTTCGCGGAGGTCGCTGTGAACGCGAGCGCAACTTCGCCAAGACGCAGCTCGAACAACCGGTTCCCGCGCCGCGACTGGCAGTAGTAATCGCGCTTTGGCGTAGCCCGGCTGAGGATTTCGATCTGCCGGTCGTTGAGGCCGAACCGGCGATAGATCGCGGTGATCTGCGGTTCGATCGCACGCTCATTCGGCAGGAACAGCCGGGTCGGACAGCTTTCAATGATCGCAGGCGCGATCGGCGAACCGTCGATGTCCGAAAGTGACTGGGTGGCAAAGACGACGCTGGCGTTCTTTTTGCGCAGCGTCTTCAGCCATTCGCGCAGCTGCCCAGCAAAACCTTCGTCATCGAGCGCCAGCCAACCCTCATCGATGATCAAGAGCGTCGGCGAACCGTCGAGCTGGCCTTCGATGCGGTGAAACAGATACGCGAGCACGGCGGGCGCTGCGCCGGTTCCGATCAGACCTTCGGTCTCGAAGGCCTGAACGCTTGCCTCGCCGAGGCGCTCCACTTCGGCATCAAGCAAGCGTCCGAATGGACCGCCGACGCAATAGGGCTGCAACGCACGCTTCAGGTCCTGCGATTGGAGCAATACCGAAAGCCCGGTCAGCGTCCGCTCTTCGACCGGCGCGGAGGCAAGTGACGATAGCGCAGACCAGAGATGGTCTTTCACTTCGGGCGTCACCGCGATGCCCTCGCGCGCCAGAATTGCCGCGATCCATCCTGCTGCCCAGCTGCGGGTGGCGCCATCCTCGATGCGCGCGAGCGGCTGCAGCGCGACCGGTTCGGAGGCATCTTCCGACAGCGCACCGCCCAGATCGTGCCAGCCGCCGCCCATGGCGAGCGCGGCGGCGCGGATCGAACCGCCAAAGTCGAAGGCGAACACCTGGGACTTTTCGTAGCGGCGGAACTGCAGGGCCATCAGTGCCAGCAGCACGGACTTGCCTGCACCGGTCGGGCCAACCACGAGCGTGTGGCCGACATCGCCGACATGCAAGGAAAGCCGGAACGGGGTCGCGCCTTCGGTTTGCCCGAAAAGCAGTGGGGGCGCTGCAAAATGCGCATCCCGTTCCGGCCCCGCCCATACCGCAGAGAGCGGTATCATATGGGCGAGATTGAGCGTCGAAACCGGCGGTTGGCGGACATTGGCGTAGACATGGCCCGGCAGGGAGCCGAGCCAGGCTTCGACCGCGTTGACGGTCTCGGCGATGCAGGTGAAGTCGCGGCCCTGAATCACCTTCTCGACGAGACGCAGCTTTTCGTCTGCAATGCGTGGATCGGCATCCCAGACCGCGACGGTCGCAGTCACATAGGTTTCGCCGATCAGATCGGATCCGAGTTCCTGTAGGGCGGCATCGGCATCCATCGCCTTGTTATGCGCATCGGTGTCGAGCAGCGCCGACGCCTCGTTGGTCATGATCTCCTTGAGGATCGCCGCAATCGATTTGCGCTTCGCGAACCATTGCCGCCGGATCTTCGCGAGCAATCTGGTCGCGTCGGTTTTGTCGAGCATGATGGCCCGGGTCGACCAGCGATAGGGAAAGGCGAGCCTGTTGAGATCATCGAGAAGGCCCGGTGTCGTCGCGCTCGGGAAACCGGTGATGGTGAGAATGCGCAGATGCGCGTCGCCCAGCATCGGCTCCAGGCCTGCGGTCAGCGGCTGGTCGGCTAGCAAGGCATCGAGGTGCATCGGCACGTCGGGCACGCGCACGCGCTGAACTTTGGTGGAGATGGCCGAATGCAGGTAGGTCAGCGTTTCGCCGTCATCGAGCCATACGCATTCGGGCATAAAGCCTTCGATGAGCTGCAGCATCCGGTCAGTGCGGTCGATAAATCCCGAAAGTACCTCGTGGGCATCAGCCCCAACGGAGCGGTCGCGGCCCTCATAAAGAAACCTCTCCGCGCGGGCAGCATCTTCAGCAGGCGGCAAGAACAGCAGCGTCAGAAAATAGGTCGACTCGAAATGGGTGCCTTCTTCCTCGAACTGCGCCTTGCGCTCTGCGTCGACCAGTGCCGATGCCGCATCCGGAAAACGGCTTTCAGGGTAAGAACTGGCAGGCACACGCTGGGCTTCGACGAATTCCGCCCAACCCGACCCAAGGCGGCGCAGTGCATTGTTGATGCGCCCTGCGACCGCAACCAGTTCGGCAGGGACCGCGCTGTCGAGATCGGGTCCGCGAAACCGCGCAGTGCGCTGGAACGAGCCGTCCTTGTTCAGGACGACGCCTTCGCCCGCCAAGGCGGCCCAGGGCAGGAAGTCGGACAGTTGGGTTGATGTGCGGCGATATTCGGCAAGGTTCATCATGGCAGCCTCACACACCCAAATGACCGGGAATGCGCACATGGCGGCGCACGACATCGGCAAAGAGAGGATCGCGCTTGGCTGCCCAGACTGCCGCTGCATGACCAGCGATCCAGATGAGTACACCGACCAGCCAGAGTTGCAGGCCGAGTCCAATCGCGGCGGCCAACGTGCCGTTGGCAATTGCGATGGTGCGAGGCGCTCCGCCAAGCAGGATTGGCTCGGTCAGCGCGCGGTGAACGGGGATTGTGAAGCCAGGAACGGGATCATCCATCATATCACCGCCCCGCCGCCGAAGGAGAAGAAGCTGAGGAAGAAGCTCGATGCGGCGAAGGCGATCGACAGGCCGAAGACGATCTGGATCAGCTTTCGCGCGCCGCCCGACGTGTCACCGAAGGCGAGCGTCAGCCCGGTGATAATGATGATCATCACGGCGATGATTTTGGCGACCGGGCCTTCGATGGATTCGAGGATGGCCTGGAGCGGTGCTTCCCACGGCATCGATGATCCGGCGGCGCGGGCGGTGCTGGCCATGGTGAGCGATACGAAGGTGGCGATACAGATCGCCTCGAACGAACGGCGGATTTGGAGTGAGCTTTGAGGCATCAGGAGGTTCCTTTGCGGTCTGGTGTTGCGGGGCTGAGGAGATAATCGCCTGACGAGTCCAAGCCTTCGACGCGGGCAAGTTCGGTAAGGCGGCGGGCGGAGCCGCGGCCTGACAGGATGGCGACGACATTGATCGTCTCGGCGATCAAAGCTCGTGGGACGGTGACGACGGCTTCCTGAATCAGCTGTTCCATCCGGCGGAGCGCACCGAGTGCCGATCCGGCATGGATGGTCCCGATGCCGCCTGGATGTCCGGTGCCCCACGCCTTTAGAAGATCGAGCGCTTCAGCACCGCGGACCTCGCCAATGGGGATGCGATCGGGCCGCAGACGGAGCGAGGAGCGGACGAGATCGGACAGCGAGATGACCTCATCCTTGGTCCGCAGAGCGACAAGGTTCGGCGCGGCGCATTGCAGTTCGCGTGTGTCTTCGATGAGGACGACGCGATCGTCTGTCTTGGCGACTTCCGCGAGCAGTGCATTGGTCAGGGTAGTCTTGCCGGTCGACGTACCGCCGGCGACGAGAATGTTCCGGCGTTCGACGACCGCGACCCGCAGCGTTTCTGCCTGCGCTTCTGACATGATGCCCGACGCGACATAGTCGCGGAGAGTGAACACCGCGACCGCAGGCTTGCGGATCGCAAAGGTCGGCGCGGCAACCACCGGCGGGAGAAGGCCCTCGAAGCGTTCTCCCGTTTCGGGGAGTTCGGCCGAGACACGCGGTGCACCGGAATGAACCTCGGCACCGACATGGTGCGCGACAAGCCGGACAATCCGCTCGCCATCGGCTGCGGAGAGATGATCGGTGGTTGCGCACAGGCCCTCGGACAGTTTGTCGAGCCAAAGGCGTCCATCGGGATTGAGCATGACCTCGACGACTTGCGGATCGTCGAGGTACCTCGCAATGGCAGGGCCAAGGGCGGTGCGCAGCATGCGCGACCCGCGTGATACCGCCTCTGATTGTTGAATTGAAGTTGCCATGCTCGTTCCCGTGTGAAGGGGAAGTCACATGACGGCCCCGAATTTGGGACGATTAAAAGAACCGGAAATAGGGGCGGCGCAACAGCTTCAAGGGAGTAGTAGTACTGTGGTGCGTAAAGACATGTGAACGGCGGGAGAAACCAAGCAGACGAGACCAGAGAAGCCGGGGAACTACGAGGCATTCTCGTTAACTGCCCTTCGCAAACCTTGCAGCGAACTCCCGGCTCGAGCCCATACTGTCAGATTTCTACGGCTCGGCTAATGTCGGCTCTTTGGAATTTCCAGAATGTCTTCGTGCGCCCCACTCGCGCCCCATCTGACGATCTCCGACAGGATTGGAAGCAGGGCCTTGCCATGCGGCGCGAGGGAGTATTCCACCTTTTTCGGCACGACCCGATATTCTTTGCGGTGAAGCAACCCCAGTTCAGTCATGTCCTTCAACTCGCGGCTTAGGATGCGCGGAGTTATCGGCTTGCCCAG
>TARA_R110000824_G_scaffold107299_6_pt1 | contig 22144 bp, 9 predicted proteins | sample TARA_R110000824 | Tara Oceans TARA_R110000824 (sample SAMEA4397747) | marine metagenome | biome: Polar Biome; feature: [MES] marine water layer (ENVO:01000295) within the mesopelagic zone...; material: water (ENVO:00002006), including particulate matter (ENVO:01000060) such as......
TCAAATCAATTTTGGCCGAAGAAGCGCATTAGATGAGCTAACTGCGAATACAAGGGGCGCCGTAATTGCAGACCAAGACGCACAAATGTTACAAGCACGAACTTCAAGAAATTTGGGCATTCAAGCTGCAGGCGGAGGACTTTCTGGACTTCAAGTTACTAGGCGGCAGGCAAATATACGTAGGACAAGAGCTGGAGCAGCTAATGCAAACAGGCGGCAACAGTTTGTTTCACAGCAAAGCTCGGGACTTATAGATTCAATGGGAGATTTTGCGTACGAAGGCGGAGGGCCAGAAGAGTTAAGAATAAGAAATTTAATAAGAGAAAATTTAAAACGTGGAAATTTTAGCACAGTAGACGAATTTTTCAGGCAGTCAGCTAATCCAGAAATGAGGGGTCCTGGAGTGATAAGAGGACTTAGGAAGGGTGTGGGTATTGACACTACAACTGATCTAAATAAGCTTAGTCCAGTAGAAAAACGTGGCTTTATGCAAGCTGGTTTTATGACTGATGACGGTGTCATGAAGTCTGGTCCTGCGAAAGCTATGGGGATGAAAGGACAGATGGATGCTATCAAAGCTTTTGGACAAAGTCAAAACTTCCAAAAAATGGGAACTACAGTTTTAAAAGCTGCAGAGTCTTTCAAAGAATTAGAAAAAAGTATAGAATTTGAAGACAAACTTGCAGCACTTAATGATGAGCTAGATGAAACCGCCGCAAAAATGGAACACGTAAATCGTTTTACTTCTGGATTTAGTTCTTCTTTTGCAAGCGCTTTTTCAAGTATTACCACTGGCGCATCTTCTGCTAAAAATGCAATGATGGATTTTGGTATAAATGTTTTTGGCACTATAAACAAAATTCAATCAGAGCGAATTGGCCAAATGCTAACTGGAGCTATATTTCCAGAAGGCGGAGGAGGACAAGGATTTTTGAAGTCAATATTCGGCGGTGGAAAACAAAGAGGCGGCATAATAGAAGCGCAAAACGGAATGTACATTTCTGGTGGTCGCACAGGAGACAAAAATCCAGCAATGCTTGAAGATGGCGAATATGTTTTAAATAGAAATGCGGTAAAAGCTATGGGGGGACCTGGCGCTCTTGATTCAATAAACTTTAGTGCGGCTCCAAGATTTTCAAGAGGAGGAAGATTATTATCTCCTATTTCACATTCTGGAGTTCCCAAAAAGAGTTTAAACAAAATACTAGCAGAATACGAAGCTCCTGCAACACTTACAGATCCAAGGCTCAGCGGTTTTGCTCACGCAAACGATCCAACTTTACAAAATGTTCGTGGAGATATTAAAGAATATCATAATAAACAAATCCAAAAGAAATTTGAAAAGCAAGCTAAAAAAGATCAATTACTAAAAACGGTTGTTGGCGCGGTGGTTAGTAGTGGAATAGCTGAAGGCTTGGATTTTGCACAAACCAAATTTAAAGACGCAAAACTAAACAAACAGGCACTCGCAGATGAATCAGCTGTTTTTGGCGAAGGCTTTGATTTTGGCCCGCTAATGACAGGCTCTGGCCCCGCACCTCGACCAGGCGTTACTGCTCCTGGGCGTCGAGGCTCTATGCCTCAAAGTCCTGGATTTAACATGATCGCAGGTTCTGCAGATGGACCTAGACTTCGCAGAGGTGACCAAGCAGGAATGTTCAAGCGAACCGCAAAGAGTAATGCAATGTTGAAGGACAGAGAGAATATGCTAAAAAGCATAAGCCGCATGGAAAAAGGCATGAGCTTTAACAGATCAATGGCCCCAATGAATGTTGGTGGTCACGGAGGGCATACAAAAGCAATGTCTGATACTTTCAAAAAAGCAGGAATTAAACCTGGAGACCGTGGCGCCCAGCAGGCTTATTTACAAGGACTAGCTGACAGCATTGCATCTGAGTTTGGAGTTATTGGTAGTAGAGCTGTACCCGATTTTCAATCAATAAAAGGTGGCACTAGAGGAATAGAATCAATGTTGAATCGAGGTCGCAGGTTGCACGATCAACTTGGGGGATCTCCAGTCCGACGAATGAGAGACGTCGAAGGTAAACAGCGCGGTGGCTACATCGACAATATTCCTGCAATGCTAACTGGCGGAGAATTTGTCATGAACTCATCAGCAGTTCGAAAACACGGAAGCGGATTCTTGAATAAATTAAACCGCGGCGGAAGAATTGGATACCAAAACGGCGGCTTGGTTGGAGATCAATCATTTGTGCAAGCAGAAAATGGTGTTACTCAGCAAAGTAATACCTCTGAAAGCACAAGTAATAATACAACAATTAATATAACAGTTAATTCTGGAGGTGCAGAAGCTTCAGTTTCAACCGAAGGCCAACCAGCAAGCAAAGAAAAAGAAATGGCAATGAAAATCCGTGGAGCCGTACTTTCTGTAATCAAAGAAGAAAAAAGAACAGGCGGAACATTACGCGATGTAACCAGTGAAACATAAGAATGAAAAACGCATCATTATCATATGAACAAAATTTTTATGTTAATGGTACTGGCCTTTCTGGGGTTCAGGCCATTAATGGTTCGTATGGTATACAAGAAAGACCTATCAATGTAATTGGATATGGATATGTAAATCATATAATTGATGCGCCGCTTGAAGGAAATTTTACAATAGATAGAACTTTAATTAATGAAGATGGATTATTAAATTTTACTGGAGATGGTGCTGCTTTTAGTGGCGTTATATCTTACAATACATATGGAACTTTTTCACAAACAGGATCTTTTGGTTTTCACAGTGGCTATTTAAACTCGTATAAATTATCTTGTGAGTTGGGCGGATTACCAGAAGTTTCTGCTGACATAGTTGTTTACGGAGATATTGGTAGTGGAATAAAGTTTGATACTTTAGAAGGAAAAGACCCTGCAGAAGACAATACAATAAACGCGCCAAGTCAAGGCTCGATTGCTATAACCTGTGATGAAATAAATACATCATCAAACAGAATAGTTTCATTTAATCATGAAGTTTCTTGTCAAAGACAAGCAGTATACGCTTTGCCAAGAAGTGCTACAGATTTTGAAAGAGCACAATATCCAGTTCAAGTTGATTTAAACTATCCTTTAGAACAAACAACAAATTTAACTATGGAAATAGATGATTATGAAACTAAAAATCTATATCAATATTTAACTGGTGCACATAGCGGTCAAGTTAATATTGATATTAGTGGAAGTAATCATGACTCAGCAATTGCAACTTTTCATCTTGATGACGCACGATTAGTAAGCGAATCATTTTCAAGCAGTGTAGGAGGAGTTGCAACAGTCAACATGACTTTTAAAAAATATATTAATAAACGAAGATAATGTCATTTTTAAAATACGAAGATGTTTTAGTACAGGTAGATGGGCAAAGTGTTTTTGCTCAAAATGCTTCTATTGACGTTAGTGCTCCTGTTGAGCCTGTGCGTCTTTTTAATGGCACTATTCATAGATATGCTCCTGCGCAAGCTCCTAAAGGAACTTTAACTTTTAATCATTATTTAACAGGAAGTTTAGCAAGCTTTCTTAATGTTACTGGTGTCTCTGAGTCTTCTGTAGCTGGTACTTTTGGCGGATTAACTTTTAGCGACGCGTATTTAACGTCTCTTAGTTTTTCTGTAAGACCTTATGAACCAATAAGTGTACAAAGTTCTTTTGACATATACGGATCTTTTTCTAGCAGCGTTTCTTCTAGTAATGATGCAGAACTAAACAAAGTAAAATACTCTCATGCAGCAAAATCTTTTGTAGGCGGGCTACCTACAAATATTAACCATACAGTAAGTTTTAATTATTCTATGGAGGCTGTAAGAAGTCCCGTATTCTTGGCTGGAGAAGTAACTCCAACAAGAGTCACAAAAGAAAATATAGATATCAACATGTCTATTGCTGGAGACAATATAGGAAGCAACATTAATGCTGGTGGATCTGATGCAAGTTTAACATGCTCAATATATGACATAAACGATTCATCAAGCGCTTTACAAAATTTTCATTGTAGTGGAAGAATAATAAGACAAGAATTAAATGTGGGTTCAGAAGGATATTTAAATGGCAATATTTCAGTTACCCAAGCTTATCAATAATGAATAATCCAAATATAGACATATCTGGTTGGGAAGCAGGCTACGCTTACCAAAAATTTGACGTAGTATTTTTTAGCGGTGATTCGCAAAGCACGACTGGATGCTTACCAACGCATTCTGGTTATTATTATTGTGACTCAAGTCATACATCAAGTACTTTAAGTACAGCAGGCACAACTTCTAATGCTCCAACTGGCGGCGCAAGCAAATGGACTCAAGAGTTTTTATTTAAACCTGGATATAATTCTTCAGTTACATTTGATTCAAAAAATTATAGAACTGATTTTGGCGATGGTTATTTTTCTTTGGTTCCTAAATCAAGTAACAGTATTCATGCGAACTTTAGTTTAAGTTTCGATGGAAGAAATGATAAAGAAACTAGAGGAATAGCAAACTTTCTTGAAAGTCATTCTTTTGAAGCTTTAAGTGGGGCAATTTCTGGTGTGACTGGATTTACATTTGAATCATTTTATCCTTACGATAAAAAAGATGAATATTTTTGCGATGAATATCAAATTTCAAGATCATTTAGTGATGTCAACACAATAAGCACCACATTTTCAAATGAGCATACCAGCGCAACAGACTGGATGAATAGATTTATTTCTAGTGGCAACACAAATGGTTTGTGGGAAGTAGGTAAAACATATTCGATTCATGATACTGTTTATCATAGTGGAGGAGTCTTAGGAACACTAAGCGGTAGTGATGGATATTATTTTTACACAGGAGCATCAAGCACAACTTCAAGCATAGCGAATAGCCCAAGTGGCGGAGGAACTTTGTGGACAAATGATGTTTTCTTTTTTAAGCCATCTGTAGTATCTAACGACAGTGTTCCTATTAGATTTCACAACAATCAATTTTTAAATGACTTTGATCAGCGATCGAATGATGGAATTAATACTGCAAACTTGAAATTAAATGTTGTATTAGCTAATAGGTCAAATGAAGAAGCCGTTGCAATTTCTAAATTCTTAATAGGTAAACAAGGATATCAAACTTTCAGATTTACTCCTCCAGAGCCGCATAATAAAGAGCTTAATTTTGTTTGTGAAAGCTGGAGGCATAATTATATTTTTGATGACAATCATAGTTTTGAGTTAAACTTTGAACAAAACCCATTAGATTTGACTAGAAAATCCAGAGTGTTTAAAACCATGATAGCGAGTGAAAGAATAGATAATTCTCCTCCTGAGATACTTGCGCCATATGGTATGACTATAGATGGAGCTAGTACTCTTGATATAAGCTTCGGAGGATTTATGACTGGGTTTGCAAGTGGCACAGGAATGTGGCTAATTAATAGTGGAGAACAAATGACACGATCAGTACTCGCTTTATCTGGTCATGAAGCTGCTAGTGGAGTATTTAAACTTGAAGATCCAAATGATGATAGAGCATTTAATTTTACACAGTCTGGTTTTACTTATAAACTTGGCGCTGGTGACAGTGGACATTTTGATATAACTTTCACAACAACAGGGCATACTGGACAAATCGGATTAAACGCAGGCTTAGGTGCAGCAACAACAAGCTCTGACGCAGACAGAATTGATTTTAGTCAAGGAAGAATAATGTATGCAGATGAGCCAGCAAATGGAGGATTAAAAGAAAGTGCTTTAATTATTTCTACTACTGATGAATTTTTCTTTGCTGATCCTAGTGGAGAATTAAAATTAGATTTATCTGGCGCAGCAATTCATGATGCTCTCCCAGGAGCGCCTATAAATGTTATGGCTAAGCAAACTCCAGAGCGCGCAACTATTACTGGAGCTTGGGAGTTAGCTGATCCAAAAACTGCAACTGGAATTTCCGTACTTTACTCTACAGATGACGTATACTATACAATGCTTCAAACTGGATTAGCAACAGGTGTTACCACTTTCGTTCACGAACCAGTTATTCCAGGATCAGGATATTATTACAGAATTGGAGCAGCTAATTGTGATATTGTCGGAGTAGGCACGTCGGTCGGGCGAACAAACGGGACATGTGCATTTAGAGATAATGTAGCAACTGGTGAAGCTAGCGCGGTTGTGGATGTGGGTCCATCCGCGCTACCTATTGTCATAGGGCCAAGTGACAAAGTTTATAATCAAATAAATATTAGCACTTTAGCTAGTGGAATGCTTGATAATTTGTCATTATCAAATGCAGACAATTTTACTGGTATTGAGTTTAGGGTAAAAGCGGGAGCAACAATTACATCTAATAACCCAGAAATACCAGCTGTACAAACTGGCCCTACCGTTCAACATATAGACGGAACTAATTTAAAGCTAAGAATCGTTGTAGAGGATGGCGCTGCAATTGTGGGAGCAGGAGGAAGAGGCGCAGAAGCCGCAAGACGAGAAGATCTTGCGTTTGCTCTTTCAACTAGAACCCGTGACTCTGTAACTCCATTAACAAGAAGCCAATCAAGAGTCGGAAGTTTACATGAGCTTCAGGGAATTGGTCCAGTTTCTTTGTGGGCTACATCTGGATCTTCTGAGGGCAAATACTTACTACCAAATGGCTATGGAGAAGATAATAATGTAGAGCCTGTATGTGGTGAAAGTGGTGGAGCTGCTATCGTAATACATTCGTCATATAAAGACAATAATCAAGAAATAGAAATTCATAATAACTTTGGAAGAATATTGGGTGGAGGCGGCGGAGGTGGACAAGGAGGAGCTCGCTATAATGATTTATCAAATAATGAAGTGCTTGGAATTGGAAGAAGAGCTCGCTTGACTGCTGGTGGATTAAAAATTTCTAAGTTAAAGTCTAGACCCGCTCCAGAAACAACAAGCACAGACACTACATCATCTATAGAAGTTAATTCTTTACAGGAAATTAGACCTGGTGGTGGTGGCGGAGGAGGAGCTGGTTATCGTAAAAATACAGATAATATAGTTGGAATTGCTACAAACGCTGACCTAGCTTCATATACAGATATTATGGAATTTGATTTTGCAGCTGGAGGAAAAGGCTGTAGTGCAAATGCAAAATATAGAAAAACTAACGTTGGAATTACTGATGGAATAAAAAATAGAAAATGGGGTATTCGGGTCGCGAGACCATCTAGAGCTGGTGAAACTTCTACCGCAAAATCTCCTAATAGAGAAAATTTAAGATCAAAAAGAGCAAGTGAAGGTGGCAAAGGGTGTACATGGAAATATAACACAGAAAAAGGATCTTTAATTGTTGATGGCTATGATGTTGGAGAATATTCAAATATTACTCCAGATAAAATTGAAGCACTTCACAACGGCGGTGGCGAAGGAGGCTTTGGTGGAGGTTGGGGAATGGATGGCGGTAACGGCGAGCATCCTCAGCAAAGCGACCCAAATAGATTTGAAGAACCTAGAAACTATGGTTATGCGGGAAGCGGAGGAATGTGCATAGAAGCTAACGGAGCAAGATTAAGGTTTATGATAAATGATTATATTCCATCAACAGGCTTAGGAGTTCATGACGGAGAAAGAACAGATACTGATGCAAAAAGCTCTGAGCTTTATAGGAATATGATTGGAATTGGTGATTATGTAACCGCAAGAGCTAGTGGTATTGGAGGAGCTATTAATGATCACGGAGATAAAGCTATAATTTATGAGCGAGACGCGGGTGGTGGCGATCCAGCTGAGACACCTTATAACAAAGTTTTTGGAAGCGGAAGTGGGCTTAAGCATGTTGCTGGTGACCCAGGCACAATGGATAGGGCTAATAGTGCAATTACGGTTGGAGACGTTTGGAACGCATTTGATCAGTGCATTAGTAATACTGGAGAAGGTCCTGCGGGATCAGAGGTTTATTCTGGTAGTCATATTTTATTACATGATTCAACAAATGGCTTTCCTTATTACTTAACTTATGATTGTGGCCTTAGTGGATCTGCATCAGATTCTGTGACCAAAGATGTTCAAATACGAGTTCAATCTTATACAATAGCAAGCGCAGGAGCAAGTCCAGAGCATTACTCAGATAAAGACAGAGCGGCAACAATGTTTGCTGAAGTTTATGCTCCAACTGACTGGGAACTGCAAGCGACAAATAAAGATGTTGGCCTTCATCCAAATGAAAAAGATTGGGAAGTGTTGCACGTTGTTAGAAATGACGTTCCTAGACAAAGACTACCAAGACCATTAACTATAAAAAATTCCAAATCTACTGAAGAAAACGACAAAAGCTATGTTTCAATACCTGGCTTGATAAGATCGTACCCAATTAATAATGATAAAAAATATAGACATTACAGGCTAAAAATCAATTCAGCGGAACATGCAAGTGATAAAAAGTGTAAAATTGCTGATTTTGGCTTAAGATATAGTAATAGAGGCTACGCTGGGTTTATCTCGAGCGCTAAAAATATTCATGGATTAGACTAAAATAATAAAATACAATGCCAGCAGGAGAACAAAAAGACGTAGGAGCAGCTCAAATAGTTTCACCATTAGAAACTGGAGTTTCAACTTTCAATTTACAAGAGCAGCTTCATGACCTACAAGCAACAACAATTGTTGAACTTTACCAAGTAGATGCTAAAAAATATGGAGCTGGAATTTATAAATTTCATCCAGGAAAAGTTTTAAATGGAGATGTCTTCCACGATGGCGATAAATATAAGTCTATTCCTTTAGAGATTGATGGAATGGAAATTAAAGGTGATGGCACTTTACCCAGACCAAGATTAAGAATGGCTAATGTTGATGGATTTATATCAGAAATAATTCAAGGCCGTGATGATTTTGTTGGCCTGCAAGTCACTAGAAGAAGAATATTTTTAAAATATTTAGATAAAGAAAATTTTCATAATAATGAAAATCCATTTGGAGATCCAGATGTAAATTCAAGATTTCCAGACGATAAGTTTATAATAAATCAAAAAACAGCTGAAGATAAAAATGCAATTGAATTTGAGTTAGTTTCTCCATTAGAAATGGACACTGTAAAACTACCAAGCAGGCATGTTATAAGTAATTATTGTAATTGGGTATACAGAGGATATGGCTGCGGCTATGGAAATACTTATTTAAATCCAATCAAGAGTTTTTTTGATCCAGATCACGATCAAGCAAACGGAGTACCAATTTCAGACGATAAAGATAGACGTTTTGTAGTTGGTAGTGGAGGTTACAATTTTCATGAGTCTGCAACTGAAAGCATTAACGGCGAAGATGTGCCAGTTTTAAAAACAAATATACTATGGAATGAGTATGATACAAATGGAAATAGAAACCAACAACCCCTGCACTATTCTGGTCTGTATGACCCAACAGGAGTTTATTTAAGTGGAGATTATGTTTATCTTGAGGGTGCGTCAGCTTCTAGTTATGATGGACAAACTGCAGATCCAAATGTTAATGTTTATTTTGTTGCAAAGCCTACGGGTCAATCTATTACAGAAATAGAAGGAGTAACTCTTGTTCATGGTGGAGTGGCAGTTTTTAATGTTTCAGGAAGTGACCCAAGGTCAGATTTATCTAACTGGGTAAGAGATCAATGCAGTAAAACTATGGTTGGTTGTGCAACGAGGTTTAGTGGCTCTAATAAAGGTATGCCTTTTGGCGGTTTTCCTGGAACAGACAAGTTTGGTTATGCATAACCTTAACTTTATACAAAAATTAGTCAAAGCGCATGCCGAATACCAACCTGAACACGAATGTTGTGGCTTAATTGGATTGAATAATCTTAAAGAGCTGCAAGTTATCCCTTGTAAAAATACTCATCACGAAAAAGACAAAACTTTTGAAATTTCACCAAAAGAATATATAGAAAAATCAAAAAATCTAGAAATATATTCAATATATCATTCTCATACTATTTCAAGCTCAAATCCTTCAGAGTACGATAAAATATCTTCTGAAAACTGGTGTTTACCATTTTATATTTACGCAATAAAAGATCAAAGTTTTTATTTACATTTTCCTAAAACTTACAAAATTCCAAAGTTAGAGAACAGAACATATATTCCAGATATTCAAAATTGTTTTAGATTTGTTGTCGACTATTACATTTTAAATAAGCTCATTGATAATATGAACTTAAACTTTGCTTTGATAAAAAATGGTCAGTCTTACTCAAAAGAAACTATAGAGGTTATAAAAACATTCTTAAAAATAAATAATTTTATAAAAATTAATGATAAAGAAGACTTAAAAAAACATGATTTAATTTTGTTTGAGGTCGATAATTTTTTTTCTCATTTTGGAGTACTTTCTGAAAATGATCAGATTTGGCATCATGAAGGTGGATTTTTGTCAAGAAAAAGTCATGTGACAGGCGAGCTTATTGATAGAATTCATTCAATTTATAGGTTGGATTTAAGTGTATATTAAGATAAGGCGTTTTATATGAGGAAAGTTTTTTTACATGGTGAGCTAGGAAATTCTTTAGGAAAAGAATGGGATTTAGAAATAGACTCCGTTCAAGAGATTTTTTGTGCAATTGACGCAAATACAAATAAATTTACAAAATTTCTTGCAGATAACAGTGAAAAATTTAAATATTATACATTTCAAGTTGACAGTGAATATTTAAAATCAAAAGAAGAACTCGAGTCAAATCTTCCAAAAAACGCAAAAAATATACACATTATGCCACAAGTGGCTGGTGGTGATCCTGTCTCAATATTAACAGCAATACTTGTATCTGTTGCTACAGGCTTGATAATGCAAGCTTTATTTAAACCTCCAAAAGCAAAAGAACAAAAAGAAACTAGATCTTATTTATTCGGAGGAACACAAAATGTTGCAGCTCAAGGAATTCCTGTGCCACTTGGATATGGCAGACTTAGAGTTGGTTCTGCGGTAGTTTCTGCTGCTACCAGGCATTTTAATTATAACAGAGGCGAAGTAACTCCTTTGAGCGAAGTTCAAAAAAATCGAAACCCAAAAAGCTTGGCAGGAGACTTTGCTACTTTTAATAGTCCAGTTTTATACAAAAATCCTAACCCTCCGCCAGTTACTTTGGATAATGTTGTTGGTTATAATACTTATTTAGATGTAAGCGATGTAAAAAGTTTATCCCTTGAGATTATTGAGAACGAAGAAGACGAATGAGAAAAGTTTTTTTACATGGTGAACTTGGTAATTCTTTAGGAAAAGAATGGAGTCTAGAAGTAGATTCTGTTCAAGAGGCATTATGGGCTATAGAAGCCAATACCAGTAGTTTAACAGATTTTTTTAGAAAAAACAGTGAAAAATTTGGTCATTATACTTTTATGATTGACGGTAAAGACTTAGACAAACACCAACTAAAGTCACCAATAGGAGATAATGAAAAATCTATTCATATAATGCCGCAAGTTGCTGGTGGTGAGCTTGGCACAATTATTACCGCAATAGTGGTTTCTATTGTAACAGGTTTAATAATGCAAGCTTTGTTTAAGCCGCCAAAACAAAAAGATGCAGTAGAAACAAATTCTTATATGTTTGGAGGTACTCAAAATGTAGCGGGACAAGGAATTCCTGTTCCGCTTGGATATGGCAGGCTCAGAGTTGGTTCAGTGGTAATTTCTGCTGCTACTAGGCATTTTAACTATAATAAAAAAGCCCGTACTACTACTCCCGCTATTGTTTATAAAGAGGAGCATTTACCTCTTACTCCTCAGGGAATAGCTGATTTTAATCATTATATACCATATGAGGACGGTACCAGAGTAACCACGAAGGAAGTTGATCCAGAAACTGGTGGTACAGTAGTCATTACGACGTGGTTATATGGCGATGAAGACCAAGAGAAAGAGGCTTGGAGAATAGCAACCGCCGACTTCGAAGGCGAATAAAGAGAAATTAAAAAATGAGCGACAATAATAATACAAAAGATTCTAATAACTATACATACGTTCCGTATAAAGATAAACTTGGAGATGGAATATCTAGTGGTTTAACTACACTACAAAGAACTCCATATGTTGGATTAAGCGCTAGAGAAGCCGTTCAGTATAGCACAAATGACGCTGGTGATTTTATAGACGCAGATGGAAAAGTAGTTGAAGATATGGAAGTAGCAAGAATATCTCAAAGAGATGCAAATACTCATTTTGAATCAAAATCTCAAGTTAAAATAATTGACTTAATTTCCGAAGGTCCAATAGAAGGTTTTTGTTCTCAAAATGGCGAAACAATATCATATTTTAATAAAAATAATACTACTAAAGGAGAAGTTTTGCAATCGGTTTATTTTGACGGCACTAAAGTTTTAAATCCAGACCTTGGTACTTTAAACTATAGGTTGGCAAATGTTGATCTTAGAGTTGGTCTTGGCGCTCAACAACCTTTACCAGCTGATTATCAATTTGCAAGTCAAACAATTCCAATAAATGCACGATTAACTCCTGCTGCATTTTATCAAACTGATGGCAAAATAATAAAGGATATTTTAGTTCCTAGAAACGATACAGACGGAAAAGAACTTTTATCTGATTGGGAGGGAGTTGAAAGTATTCAAGGTGTTAGTAGAAAATTTTTAGAGTATGAAAAAGCTTTGGAGCCTATCGTGCATACTATACAGAACCCTCTTATTGAAGAAGTTACTGTTAATATAAAAATTCATGTTCTTTCTAAATTACACGTAGGAAAAAGAAGTTCTGAGGTCGTCGGATCAGAATGTAGTTTTTTAATATATATTGGAAATGAATCTGGTAACTTTGATCCGAGATTTCCTGTTTTGTGCGAAGGCAACCCAAAAGACGTAACACGCTCAGGCCATCCTACTGGCAAACCTTATGTAAGAAATCAAACTGGAGGATATTTTGTAAGAGTAGCGCGAGGATTAGCTACAAGTGATTATATTTTTGAAACTAGATTTCATCTTCCGCCTAACTTCAAGTCACAAAATAGAATTATAAAAGTGTTTAGGCTTGAGCGAGATAAAGGTTATGAAGCAAAAGATCCTCAGGTGGAATGTAGTTTTGAGTCTGTAGTTGAGTCAATACCATTTAAGCTAAGATATCCTTATAGTGCCTTGATAGGTACTACTATTGATTCAACTGCGATTGCTAGAATTCCTAAAAGAGAATATGATTTAAAACTTTTAAAAGTTAAAATTCCTTCAAACTATGTTCCTGATACAAAACAATATTTTGGAAATTGGTCTGGAAGATTTAAGGAGTATGTAGCGGTAGTTGACGAGTCAGTAACAGAAGACTTAAAGGTTAAAAGAGCACAGTCTGACGTCACAAACAGAGCGAAATCGGATGGAACAAAACAAATCAAAGTATCAACTTCAGTTAAAAAATATGGTTCTGGCAGCATATTATTTCCAAGTGCTAGCGGACTGACGCTTAAAGAAGATTGGGCTAAAAGAATTTCAATTCATAATGACAGTTATAAATTTCCAATCGAAAAAGACGACGGACCTAAAAAAGAATTAAGAGTTTCTGATTTTGGCTTTCAAAATTTTACTATTGAATTTTATATTAAAGTTCAACCATCAGACTTAGGCGCAATATATTTTTCTACTGATGGATCTAATAGGACGGACACTTCTGGTATAGAGGGATTTTATAAAACTATTATTTGTAGTGCTGGAGCAGGACAGTTTAGTAAAACAAATGAAAGTGACAATAATAGAAACGATAACGAATTATATGAACATCCAAGCGTAAGGAAATTTTTAAATTATTCTGCTGGAGTAGCAGAACAAGGATCCTTGACAGTGCGAGGACATTGGCTGGTTGAAATAGGTACGGCAAATGGTAAAGATCAAGGACAGATATTTTTTAGGTATTTTACTTATGGAGCGTATTATCGACCAATAGCGTCAAATACTTCTGTCGCTTCGCAAGACTATGAAAGAGTTCCAGTTCTTGATACAGGTGGTAGGCCTACAGTTACGGCTCAAGTTGTATTAAAGTCAACTACCAATGTTGCTGATAACGAATGGCACCATGTAGCGATAACAAGACAGGGAAATAATTTTAATGTTTGGGTTGATGGCACAGACAGAACAGATTCGGCGTCAACAAAAACCTATGATGGTGATGTTAGGGGATTTGTATATACAAGTGGCAGTCAGAAAGATACTGGCGTAATAGAGATAGGAAATGATAGACAAAATAGGCATGACAGTAGCGATGCTGATGAAAATAATGGCAGTGCGATTCTTAGTTCGTTTGAAGGTTACTTAGATTATATTCATATCATCAGAAAGTGCAAGTATACAACTTCTGGTTTCAACACGTCTCCAGAACAAGTTTCAGATTTAATTCCAAATGAACAACAAACTGTAGTTTTATTAACTGGAGATGGTCAACCAAATAATGGAACAACAATAAGAGATTATAATCCAGTTTTAGTATTACCCAAAGAAGCTACTAACTTTATTGAAAATTTTGGTGCAGCATTTTTACAATGGACTGATAATCCAGCATGGATATTTTATGATTTAGTTACAAACAATAGATACGGACTAGGAAAGTATGGAATAAATAAAGACTTTGTAAATAAGTGGAATATGTACGAGCTTGGAAAATATTGCGACGAGCTTGTCAAAACAGGTTGGCAAAGCAAATATAGACAACGTAACTTTCAAGTCGTAACTCCAAGTGATACGGAAAACGATTCATGGAGTGACACTGGAACTGGAGAAGTCTATATAAAAATTAATGGATTTGAAACTCAAGAAGAATTTCTTAGAGAGTATCCAAGGTTTTCAACTATTGCTATATTTGATTTAGATGATGGAAAAAGGCCAGTTAAAAGAGTCGTAGAATATATAAAAGTAAATGGTGACACTAAATCTTCAGATCAGGGAAATAAATATCATTCTTGGCTTGGTACTGCCGATGAGCAAGGATTATATACCCAACCTGCAAGTGCAGTTATTAAACTGTTGCGACCACTTTCATTAGACGAGTGCTTTCTTTTAAATCCAGATTTAAAAATACATATAATTAACGAACAATACAAAGAAGATAGTGATGGCAAAGGTACCAGAAATTCTGACACATCACCTAAAAAAATTGTTTATAGTCGATATGGAGATTATGAGAAATTAAAAAAACAAAACTCTTCAGATACAACCACTAGTTTTGTAGAACTACCTGGAGATAATGTAGTTTTAAATTTCTTTTTTGATGGCCAGAAAATAAATAGCACTTCAGCTTCTGGTAAAGTTGCTGTTGAATTTAAAGACGCAAGAGAAATTCTTGAGCCTAGGTTCACGGCTAATTTATATTTAACTACAGCTGTTGACGCGTTCAAAGTATTGAATGATTTATCTTCAGTATTTCTTGGATTAACATACATTGTTGGAGGTAAAGTTTTTGCTTCTTTTGATAAAGCTAGAGATCCAATTATGAATTTTACAAATTCAAACGTTAAAGATGGATCTTTCACTTATACTGGATCTGCAAAAACCTCAAGATTTACTACCGCTCTTGTTAGATATGTTGATAAATATGAAAACTTTAAACCTAAGGTTGAATACGTTGAAGACTCTGGCGGAATCATAAAATATGGATTAATAGAAAAAGAGTTGATAGCTTTTGGTTGTACATCAAGAGGGCAAGCAAGAAGGCTTGGCAAATGGTTTTTGTTTTCTGCTCAACTAGAAACAGACAGTGTACAATTTAGTGCTGGAAAAGAGGCGAGTTATCTAAGGCCAGGAGATGTTGTTAAGATTATTGATAAAAATAAAACAAGAAAAAGATACGGAGGCAGAATTGTAAGGGTTAGCAATAGCCGCAGAGAGATAACTTTAGATGCAGAAGTTGGCGAAGAAGTTGTTGGTCAAATAATTACAGTTGCAATACCAAGCAGTTTTCAAACAGAACAAACTTTAGATCAAAGCGCTCAAAAAAGAGGCGGCATAAGTGACGGTGACTTATCAGACCTTAGGAAGCCGCAAATAAAAGAGTTTAAGATTTCATCTGTGAACACTGACAGAACAGTTCCACATCAAAAAACAATCGTAACATTAAAAGAGATAAATGATTCAGATGCGGAAAAAGTTGGAATAATCAAGCCTGGAGCAATATGGATACTTCAAAATAAAGATGCTGAACTAAAAATTCAAGAAGTATTATACAGGGTAATGAATATAGAAGAAGAAAACGCAATGGAATATAAAGTTTCATGTTTAGAATACAATAAGACTAAGTTTAAAGCTTCTGAAGATGATGCTGATTCAGATAAAACAAATGTATCTGCAATTGGACTCGGCGGGTCTGGAAAGCTAGAAAAACAAGTTCAAGCTGCAGCAGACGATGATTCAGCTGGTAATACCCAAAAATATGTAGTTAATAACGTCAGCGTACTATTCGTTGCTGGCCAACTTAAAGGTCATAACAAGCCAAGGGTAAGGCCAAGAGTAGAAATAAGTTGGGGGCTTCCAGCTTTACCCGCTAGTGTCGCAGGTAGCGAGCTTGCTTTTTATAAAATAAGCTTTTCTATATATGGAAATGAGTGGGATGATAATATACCACCGATACAGCACAATTTAAAAGTTAATCCTTTAGATAAAAATGGGCAAGATATAACTTCTCTTTCTTTTAATCCTTATGCTAAGGCTTCAGAGGAGCAAAACAGAGAGTTAGCAGCTCACGCAGGACTTAGAGTTGATGAAGGAAAAGAGAATGCGGCTATAGTTGACGTTAAAGTTGTGTCTTTGGTTGGTGTTAATGAGGTCGCCGCAGAACCAGTATTAGCTGGCTTTAACCTATCTAAAAAAGATAATGCAGGAGAATAGTAAGATTTTTAAATAAACAGTGTAATAATTAACAGGAATGCCCGAAAATCGTTATATACAACAGGTTCCAACGGATTGGTTAGGAGTCACAGGAAATACTTGGCAAATTACTGGATTGCAAGTAGTAAATCCGTCTGCTAATCTTGTTCACATTGACAGCACGACGGGCAGGGCGTCTGGATTTTATTATAATGAATTAGGAGCAGCTTCAACTGGGGTATACGCTGCTAGCGGCCAATTTAGTACACCAGATCCTGTGGTCGCATGGGGATTAGTTCATCCATCGGATCAGCAAATTATTACAGAAAATTATGCGCAAGATCCGTTTTTTCAAGGATTTGAGATAAGTATATTAGATCGAGATGGAACTGTAAAAACTGGCCTTGGGTCTATAGACGACGGAAGAATTTCTCAAGTTGAATTAGTTTCTGGCGGCTCAGGGTATATGAACCCTACCGTTTTTGTAAGCGGAGATGGAACTGGCGCTAAAATTGAAATAGAAACTTTTGGCACTGGTCTTTTCGCTGAAATTTCTGGTTATTCACTTAGTACTTCTGGCGTTAGTGGTTATCAAACTGGAATTGCAAGTATAAAAATAATAAGTGGCGGATCTGGATATACTGCAGGAAATACTCATTTGGTAATAAGTGGGTCTGGAAATGATGAATATACTATTGGTCAATTAGCTACAATAAGCCAAGGTGGTGATGCAGAGAGTAATCAGGGTTCTGGAGCTTTTGTAACAATACCTTCTACTGGATTTGGCCTGAAGAAATTTTATTATGACAATTCTTTTGTTCAAATACCTATTTCTGTTAATAGAGAAGTTTTTGGCGGAGACGGAGAAAGAGATTTTCAAGTTCAAGTTGTTACTAGGGATTATTATAGCAACCTTACAACTGGCAGAATACAATTAAACTTTCCTGCTCCTAGATTTGAAAATTTTGAGCCAATAAAAACATCAAATGAAATCATTTTCGGTCTTACTGCTAGTGGTAGAATAGAGCAAGATAAAGATTTTCTAGAAAATAGTTTACAAAAACTAGAAATACACAGAGGACCTACTTCTGATTTCTCTGTTGTTACTGGGTCAGATATTTCAAATACAAAAATTTTTACTCAAGAATTTGTTGAAAATGAGGCTCAAGGGTTGTCTGAAATTACATTAACTTCTGATTTATTCGATGATTCTGATTATTATAGTGGTTATTTTTATAAGCTACTTCCTTATGACAACTTTGGTACTGGAGATATTTTATCAATAGAGACTGGTATTAGAATCAGTAAGAATACGGAAATAGTTGATGTTCCGAGTGGCTTTAGAACATTAGTTGATCAAAGTAAAGGAGTTGGAACAAACATACAAGGAGATGTTATAACCAACACATATTTAAGTTGGAAAAAAGATAAAAGATTCAATATTGAGCAGTACGAAGTAGTTGTAGAAGATCAAGTTGAACAAGAATCATATACTGCTACAGTTGCCGTTCCGCAGGTTTCTGGAATAAACTATATAGTTAGTGGAACTGGCTCTGGCAGAGCTGACTTTGATCAAGATTCTTTAGTGCAACTTAAAACAGATACTCTCGAGAGAACAGTATTTGATGTTTTTCAACCATATTCTAGTGATGGTGTTCAATGGTCCGCTCATACTGTATATTTAGACAGTGAATACTTAGGAAATGTAGATGTTCAATCAATCGGGGCAACTTCTATACGTGAAAGTGTTGAAAGACCATTTGTAGAGGTTGCCGCAGGAAACAGTGCAAGTGGGTACCTTTATTATACTGGCGTTAGTGATTCAATAAGTTATGCTGGAGCTGATTCATTTTTATCCGTAGGAGATCAACAAGAGCCTCATGCACTTGTTGCTAGAAACGTAAATGGAGAAGTTATTGTAGAATATGAGCCAAGAATAAAAATTCCAACTAAAAAGGATGGTTCATATTCATTTAAAGTAAGAGGAGTAACTAATAAAGGCGAAAAGTCTTTGTATGGAGAAACTCAAACATTTACAGCTTCTGGTGCAAAAAGTCACTTTAGTTTTAATCCAACAAATACTAATCTTGAACTTGGCGGCACAGGCACAATAGTAAGCTCTGGCCCATTTGTTACAACTGTTGGTGGCAAAAATATTACCGCAGTTGGCACTGGTGTTGTTTTGGTTGGAGGTATGGACAATAGCGTGACTGGTGAACTGTCTGCGCTTGTTGGCGGATCTGGAAATAGATTAATGGGAGCAGAAGGTCCACCTGCAGAAGCTTCATTTATGGGTGGTGGTCGACTAAATGTAATAAGCGGATTTAAAAACGTATTAGTTGGTGGCGAGGAAAACATAATTTCTGGCGATGGACATGCTTTATTAGGTGGGCGTCGTAATAGTATTTTTAATTTAACTGATGAGCCACATATATTTGAACCAGGTCAAGAAGATGAAATATCTTTTGAACAGTCGGTTATTGGAGGTGGGCTAGAAAACCTTATATCTGGAGACAATAGTTTTATTGGTGGTGGTAATAATAATACAATCGGTATCAACCTTACAAGAGCTTCTGGAACTTTTGGAGTAGGAATAAATACTGCTAATGCAAACAGACAAGCCAAATTTAGTGTTTTAAATTCTGCGATTGTTGGTGGTAGAGACAATGAGCTATATTCTTCATATGGTTTTATTGGCGGTGGATACGGAAACAGAATGTCTGAAGGTAGTAATATTGTTAAGGCATTCGGTAATGCGATTGTTGGTGGTAGAGATAATTTAATTACTGGAGACTCGACTCTTGGTACTGTTATTTTAGGCGGTAGACATAATGAAGGTCGTGCACCTTATACTGTAATTGGAGGCTATAAATCAAGCGGAGATGGATCTTACGGAGTAGCACTTGGCGCTTATGCATATTCTAATCATGATGGAGCAATGGTACTTGCTGATGGCACAGAGCCTACCGAAGTGCTTGGAGCTCAAAGCAAAAACAGTATAGAAAAACATAGTTTAAATTTATTTTTTGAAAACGGTACTTATGTAAGAAACGGTGATTTATATGTTTCTGGTGATGCTACAGTTACTGGTAATTTAACTGTTTTAGGCAGTTTTACTTTGGGAGATACCACAACTGATACATTAACGTCGGTTGGAGAGATTATTACAACTGATTATGTTTCTGGAATAAGTGGTTATTTTGGTAAGGTTGGGATTGGTTCGTCAACAATCGATGAAGACGCGATCCTTCAAGTAACTAAACCTGATGTAGCGGATCCTTCGAGAACAGAAGTTGCGAGGTTTCTGGCTATTACTGCTGCTGGTAACACAAATTCAAGTCTAAGGGTTTCTAGCGCTGTTGCTGGAAGTCAGACATCTGGCAGGTACGTAGATTTGTCAGTATTTGATCACAATCCCACGTCGAGACCATTGATCTTACAGAGAGATGGGGGCCAAGTTGGAATCGGGACTTCTATACCAGACGGGGCAATGCTAAAGGTTAATGGTGATGCAAGCATAACAGGAGAACTTGCGATAACAGAAAAAATTGTGCACGGCGGTGACACTGATACTTATTTCGAGTTTGGCGCTGATAGAGTTAGAATTCACGCTGGCGGGGTTGAGTTAATCGATGCGCGAGAAGCTAGCACAGACTATGTTGCAATTGGTGGATTAGACGACAACCCAGATGTAAACTTATTGGTTGGCAGTGCGGTAAATGGAATAGATTATGTTCTTGAGGTGGACGCTGGAAGTTCTACGGTGGGGATCAACTGTGATCCTTTGGATGCTAAAGGATCGGCGTTAGTTGTGAGTGGTGATGCTAGTATAACAGGAACGCTAAATGTTGCTGGTGCAACTACTATTGATGATAATCTTACAATAACAGCCAGTAACCATTTGTTTGTTAGTCAGTACATCAAGCATCTCGGAGACGATGATACATTTATTAATTTTACTTCTGATGAAGTACGAATAGACGCTGGCGGCGTTGAGATGATAACATGCAAAGAAGCTGGCACAGATGCTGTTGTTATAAACTCAGCTGGCGTAGACATGGATTTCCGAGTTGAATCCCAAGGCAATGAAAACATGTTTTATGTGGATGGCGGAAGCAATCTTGTTGGCTTTGGTACTTCTAGTCCAAGCGCGTCATACACAGTCACGGTAAGTGGTGGACTTGCCGCAGATTATAAGAGTTTTGTTATTAGCCATCCAGATCCAGCAAAACCAGACAAAGATCTTGCATACGGATCATCAGAAACAGACGAACACAATGTGTTTGTTAGAGGTCGAACACAAGGCAAAGTTATTGATCTGCCAGATTATTGGCCGTATTTAATACATGAAGAAAGTATAACGGTTCAATTAACTCCTATAGGAGAGCATCAAGAAGTATACGTAGAATCAATAAAAGATAATAAAATTTTAATAAATAATAAAAAACAAAATAAAATAAACTGCTTTTATTTAGTACATGCAGAGAGAAAAGACATTGGTAAGCTGGAAGTAGAACCAGACAAGGTAAATAGTTAGTGTAATTAAATAAAGGAAATATGGCAAATCCAGATGTAATAATCACCCCAGGAGACGGAAAAATAGAATTTTCAGGCAGTAGCGCAGGAGATTCTAATTCATCTAAAATACGAGTAGGCAGCAACGGTGACCTTCATATGGAAGGCTCTGATTTATTTGTTTCTGGTAATCTACATGTTTCTGGCGCTCTTCTAACGGCAGATGGAACAAGTCCAGATCATATTTCTGGATTGAGTGGATACTTTGGGAAAGTTGGGATTGGGACAAGCACGTGGGATGGGCCTAATACTACACTTTTGCAGGTTGATGGTGATATTAGATTGGGTGATGGTGATCATAGAAATATCATTGGCCCAACAAATGCAACTCTTGGCATATACTCAAATCCTAATGACTCTAATGAGGGTATTAAATTCTCTACTGATGGTGGTAGTACTATTGAAATGTTTCTTGAAGATGGAGGAAATGTAGGAATAGGAAACGACTTGGATCCAACAAGCAGGCTTCATGTAAATAGTGCAAGTAGTGATTTCACATTACGACTTTCCTCAACTGCCAGCCGCGCTGGAATGGTAATAGACCATCCTTCTACAACTGATATTATGGGCAGCGCGTTAGTGCTAGCTAGTGATAATACTTATAGATTAGGCACTGCTTCATATTATCATGTTTCAATGACTCAAGCTGGAGGAACTGAGTTATTTGGCAATGGATCGCCGAAAATGATTATTAATCCCAACGGAGAGATAATTATGAGTAGTGCTGCAGGATTTGATAACTCTACTTCTAATCTAGGAGCGCAGCTCACAGTTAGCGGTGATGCTAGCATAACAGGAGAACTTGCGATAACAGAAAAAATTGTGCACGGCGG
>TARA_R110000824_G_scaffold42887_2_pt1 | contig 22072 bp, 28 predicted proteins | sample TARA_R110000824 | Tara Oceans TARA_R110000824 (sample SAMEA4397747) | marine metagenome | biome: Polar Biome; feature: [MES] marine water layer (ENVO:01000295) within the mesopelagic zone...; material: water (ENVO:00002006), including particulate matter (ENVO:01000060) such as......
CACGGCCGCAATAGACAAATCTATATCTCCAGCCTTGGCTACATATACTGCGTTTTCGTCATCTTGGGTGACTCCCGTTGCCCCTGAGCCCATAATGCCCCCATAGCAACTTATATTAACTTCCTCGGTAGCTAAATCATTCACGGCACAACTAGTACTATAAGAATTTATATAACCATTAAGAAAAGAAAAGGTTCTATCAAAATTCCCCGCAGAGCCATAACATAAAGACCCAGTTAATGTAGAATTAAATAAGGGCCCAAAAATATTCTGCTGAGAAGTTATAATTTTATTTATAGAAACTGAGCCCTCTAAGGTTCCCTCCACAACATCTTCTATAAAACCATAGCCATTAGCATTAACTTCGGTAATGGGCAGTGACCAGTCTGCATCAAAACCCTGGACACCATCTATTTTAGTTAGCGTGCTTCCTGAAGCTGCTATATAAACCTTTTGATCAAAATATGCGTTAGGGCCATCCATACCTATTTATTATTACACAAAAAAGCCCCTCTTTCCAGCAGAGGGGCTTTAAAGTATTTTATTAAGTAATTTTTATTAGGCGTTTCTATTGCCGCTCATAAACACACCATTAACAATATCATTGGGTCCGCCAATTTGAGTCGAGAATACCAAGTCAACAGTTTTGTTATCTCCAATACTGGAACTTAAGTTTTCGCTATCTACGTCCGCGCCCTTCATGGTCACGCGGAAGGCTTCTCCATCAGCTACATCCTGTTCGCACGGCTTATACATTTTAACAGTAATATCGTGCTTTTGCTCGTTGCAGAGAAGAGCATTAAGATTGCCCGTATGGTTGTCCGCCAAAATCGCACTAACATTCATGGTCGCCACCACAGGGAAATCTACCGCCCTAAAATAAGGGTAACGATTACCAATTTGATTTAATGCACTCCGTCCAATAGGCAAACTAAAAGAGAAGTTTTGAACGTGTAGGTCAGTAAGATTTGCGCCGCCCATTAAAAGAGCGTTAGTAAAGGATAAGGTGATATCCCCAGGGCGCAATGCAGTAATATTTAAATCTCCAGTAGTGCTACCAGGGACCAGAATTCCCCCTGCGGGCTCAGTTAATACAGTCCCATTAGTCTCGTTAACTCCAGGGTTAGCTATGCCTGTAATAGAACCGTTTGTGATATCGGCGTCCACCGTGGAACCATACCACCCCACTGCGGGAGTGAACTCAGGCTTGGCACTATACCCTGTGGTAAAATTAATATTAGCTCCCTCGACGCTAATGCTAGCGCTAGGGACATCCCCAACAGCTGCATTGAGCGTATAATCAGTAATAAAGGCGTTACCTACTCCAATAACAGAATTAGGACGCGTAGTGCGAGTGGCCCACGTCCCCGTGTTATTAGTGGCGTCTACCCCTTCAGCCGACGTAACGATATAATAGTTTTTCTTAATTATATCGTTGTCGTCACCAATGAGGCCAGAGACGCAATTGGTGGCTGAATCATTAGTCATGCCGCGCACACTAAAACCTAGTCCGCTCTCATTAATGCCATTAGTTAAATAGTAAGTGAAATCCGTACTAACTGTAGGGGGTTCAACTACCTCGCGGGAAAGCGCTGCCAGCCTGCCAAATTCATTAATATCGGTACGAGGAACGTCAATTGCGTGAGAGACGTCTTGAGTACGGATAATTTGCTGGAAGGTGTCGCCGCCCGTAGTGCTTACAAAAAGCGCTTCTGATTGATAAATTACTCTATTTCTTGCCATTATATATAATATTAAAGTGTTGTACTACTAGATACACAAGTTCCACTTCTAAAGAGAAATTTTTTTAAACCTGAGTCGGGTTGATGCGGGGATACCGTATATTACTAACTTCAAAATCTAAAAACCCTATCAATAAATCCTTATGTAGCCGCAGGGTAGAGCGGTCATACATTTTTGACGCCGTGACTTTTTCAATGAAAGCTTTTTTGTTATTAGGCCTGGAGGCCACTAAGTCATCATAGGAATACGGAGGGTTTTTTATATGAAAATATTCACCAAAGGGAAAATCATCATAATTAAACATCGTAACGCACGTTCTCACCCTGTCCCTAAAATAGGAGAGCATCCCGTCTAAGGTATAATTTTCTTCTGCAATCACAACCACCCTAATAACCGAAGTCGTATTATCTTCTCCCCCAAAAGCGTAAGGAGTATTTATAGAACTATTATAGCTAATGAAAGCGGCAGGTATAGTATAATTATCCTGGCCCAATTGGTTAGCGTTTTGCAGCCATGTCTCACCGTCACTAGCTAATGTAAAATCGGTATTTACAATAATTTCTTCTTCGCTCTGATTAGTGATATAAACATTTACATCTTTTCTGTCAAAGTTTCCGCTTACATTTAAGGCGGTTCCCTCAGTCGCATCCATTACTACACGACCCTGATCGAAGTCAATCATTAAATTATTAGTGCCCTGATCTACCCAGACGCTATCCACGTATACCCCACTTGCCACCCCTGTGCCATTTGCAACCAATTGACGATCGGGAGCATAATAGGCCACAAGATTAGGGGGAACGTCAGTACCCAAAGTAGAATAAGTGAAAGTTTGCGAAATCCCTGTAGTTACGGCTTCAGCGCCCTTAACAACTTGATCGTCAAACCAAAGGTAAAAACTAGATAAAACAAGATGATCCCATTGTACTTTCATCGCCTAAATTCTTTTCTTATATAGTCGTTAACTTGATTTAAAATTTCAGACATATAAGCTTGATTACTAAACTTAGATGCTCTAACCTGCCCCTTGACCTGAATACCTCCACCCGAACGACTTACAGGACTTTGTTTAAATAAATATTGACCTAAACCTGAGAGCCCTAGCTCCATGGCCCTCACCCAACTACGTCCAGGTGCCCAGGGGACAGGAGACATGCTTTCAATTTGATCCTTAGAGGGGATCTTAAATCTAATTACAAACTCTAAGTCTTTGCCGCCTTTTGCCACGGCCTCTACCTCAATAGCTTCCTCTAGGTAGCGCCGTATAATTTCCACGGGTTGAGAACCTTCCTCAAAACCTATAAAAGTAAATAAATTTCCTACACCACCTAATGTGCCGCTACTATTACTGGCGCTCGAGCCTCCTTCGATTTCTCTGGTGATAGAATGGGAATCGAAAAGACTAAGAAGTTGACGTTTAGCTCGTTGCGCAATTTGCTTAGCCCTACTATTTAATTTGCGCCTTATGATTGGACCTGCCTTCTTATCCAATTCTCGCTTTAAGCCCTTTATATTTATAGATGCTCCTTTGGCCATTAGTCCGCCCTCTGTAAATATACCGTATAATAAGTGATATCAAATTGACCAATTCCTCCCGCTGCACTCACAATATTGAAGCGTTCCCCGTCCAACTCAACTTCCGTAGCCTTTTTAAATAAAGCGTAAGTGTCAGCATCAATTTTGACTCGCACCATTCCCTCGGATAGCGGCACATTAATTTGGGCCGAAAGGCCTGCCATATCTCGCTCTAATTGCTTATCAATATATAGAATACGAGCCTTAGCTTCGGTGGTACTAACCTCCGTACGACTGAGGGAAGAATCCTTTACCCTTTTATACAATGCATTATAAGTACTATTAGTAGCAACAAAAACTTTATTTTTTACTTGGTAGACATTAATAGTCCTAGCAAAGGTATCATGCATATTATTAAATACATTAGTAATAGCAGTTTTTTGGGCGCTGGATAAATAACTAGACATTAGAAACGTGAGTAAGGATAACCTTGCCAATTGTAGGGGTACATATAATTTGGAGGCCACATGCCACTTCCTGTGGCATAACCCCCATCTGCTCCCGCAACCTGTAGAGGTCGCGCCTGATAGAGATTATAGGAATAAACCAAATCTTTAATACGCTCATCGGCTTCCTTGGCCAAACTAATATAAGTCTTTGCAGTCTCATTTTTATTAGTGCGCTGTATGGTGGTGTCTCCCTCTGATAACCGAGTCCAATCCATAGCATCAGTAGTTATGTTTCTAAGGACATCTCTACTGCTTTTGCGATAATACTTTGAAAGATATAATTGCTTAAATATCTCCTGCTCCTCCAAATGCAGGCCAGGGTTACCCCCGCTATATTGGGTGTATATCAGGACATTTAGCAGTCCCTCGTTAGCTATTAACCAACCTGAGATTGCCACAATATCGCGCTCACGAGCTAATTCGGTATCAGCGTAACCAAATTCCGTATCATAGATGCTGGCAGCTAAATTGCCAATCTGATTCATGAATTACAAACCTTCCTGCATTAACTTAAGTAGCTTCTTGCCCTCAGGAGAATTAGGATCAGCAATAGGCTTAGAGTAACCTACGTCTACGCCCGCTCCCGCTCCTGGAGTCGAATAAAAAGCTTTTTTAAGTTTATTTTTAAGGTTCAGCCTGGATCCTCCAGGGAAAAGCCCCACGCGAACTGCAAGGGCTTGTAGATCACTTAAATTCATTTCATCCATTTTCCCCTCAAAAGCTCCTATGGAGCGAGTTCCAAATGGGTTAACCGTAGGCATTCCTAGAATTTCTTCTAGTTCTTGAATCTTTTTTATTGCCTCGGCCTTGCCGTCGGCAAGTTTTAAATTATCGAGTTTTTTGGTGTTTTTCTTTTTTTGTGCCATAGTTTTCCTTTCAGTCTATTATAGAAGGAGATACACAAAAATCCACTTTTCGTGAACAACAAAAAGGGGGTTCCGAAGAACCCCCTTTTGGGTAAGAGTTATTAAACCGTTTAACTTAAACCACTACTCCGAAGAGTGCGCGAGTGTCAATAACCATACGACCTTCTTCAACCGAGCCGAAGAAACCAATCTTCTGCTGGCGAATTGAGTACTGATCATCAGCCATCAACGTAAACTCTGCACCTGACTCAGAATCAAGAGCAACAGCCCTCAATAAGGAATCTTTGGACAGGTTTAAGCCGACTACCAAGTCCTTGCCTGTAGCGCTTTCAATTGGGCTTGCGGCATCATACACGTTAGTGAATCGTCCACCTACGCCCAGCTCATTAACCTCCATGATATTAATACCATAGAAGGTTGGGAGTCCAGCGTTGCCCCACATGTTGGAGCGCACACTTTCAGGAGCAGCAATCCAAGCGGCTCCCTGACTAGAAGGAGCGGACCCAGCGGAGGTTTGCGTATTAACAGGATTATAAGACATAGCACGGATTTGCTCCACAACTTCGGGAGAAACCATGACGTCAGTAATACCTGCATTGCCTTCGCCACCTACAGGAGTACCCTTCGTCCATGCCGCATTAGCGCGTTTAGCGCGAGTCAACATAGCGTTAAGGTCTGCAAGTAGAAACTGCCCAGCGATATTAGCAGGCTGCACATGAGCTCCTGCGGTACCTGCGCCAATGGCGGGAACTCCAGGAGTTGTAGCTGCTGCCAAAGAGCCCATTACTAAGCTGGCAGACGTGGTCTGCTGCTTCATAAGGACTTCCTGAGCGACACGAGTCATAGTTTTACCAACAACATCCAGTCGAGACTGGGCTGCATAACGACGGTCAAAAGAGACGGCGCTATCCAGTGTGTAAGTGGTAAACTTCAGCTCGCTAGCTGTAGGTAGGACATGATTGGTTGGGAGACCTCCAGGAATAGTTGTACTATAAACCTGAATATAGTCTTCAGCCGTAATGTCATAATAGAGATCAAGCGGTAAGCTGGGATTGCTATCTGCGTCAAAACTAAACGTAGAAAACAAGTTGCTAAGCACTGGGGCCTGGTTAATAACCTCGGCTACCACAGGTGCCATAAACTCAGCGAGAGCTGCTTGAGCCTCATAAGCTACGTCCTTATTTTTGGACGCCATAGCTTTGATTAGCTCGATCTGTTCATCTGTTCTTTTTAAAGTGATCTTCATTTTAAAGAGCCCCTCCTATTTGAATCATTGCATAAGCACCCGTGCTTCCTGCGCTGCCAGCAAACTGGTCGGCAGAGAGTCCAGCCACACGAGAACCTGTCGCGAGGACCGTCCCAATTGACTTGCGGTGTTTATTTGAATGCCCTTCAATCTTTCCATCGGTAGCGCCGATGGAAATGAAATGCCCAGGAGTTAAGGTCCCTACGTATGCGTCGGAGGAGATGGTAACTATTCCCTGGGTAAGGACTGGTACTGCTTGGCCCGAATGTACGGCTTGTAATTCAAGCTGTTTTTGAGGATAGTAAATCAGCTTTTCGCCGTTTTCATCCGTTTGGGCGGTTTGAGCTAACGTAATTCCTAAAACTGCATGGCCAGAAGTGGCTACAGTGAAGCTTGATTGTACGACGGGTAATTGATCAGCGCCAACAAATGCGTAATCCGTTTTGCCTAAATAAGAACTAGTCTCATAAGCTATAGGACCAACATTGAGGTCTGCGCTGTTAACCTTGACAAAAACTCCCGCATCCCCGTCACCAGAGTCAGTAACTGACGCATTGGCGGCTAAGGAACGGTATAGGTTGACTACGTCATTCTCGTTGTATTGTCTGAATGGTAGAATTCTAAGTGCCATTGTATTATATTAATTTATTGTTAAATTTTCACGAGAGAAAGCTTTCTCAAACTTGTCCCTCAAAGACGGCTCTACTTGAGCAGCTTCTGCGTTGTTGTTAGTCAGCAACTCTTCGGCTTCAGCCTCAACGCCATCTAGCACATCTTCAACCTCAGGGGTCTCTCCAGATGATTTAGCTTCGCTGAGTTCTTCTAACCGACGAGTGACTTCCTGATCTATTCTTTCTTGAAGTAATTTTTCCGTCTCTTCAAGATAAGCCTTGGCCTTGTGTATCCACATGACTCTTAGTTTTTCTTGATAAGACGCAAAAGATTCTTCGGTGTTGTTGAGACTACGGAGGTCATTAACGATAATAAGACGGTCTTCGTCGTTCAATTCAAATTCTTGATCGACAGTTGACATCCTTACGTTAAAACGTTCCTTGGCTTCCGCCACAGCTTTTTCCTGCTTCAAGTCGGCCAGCTCACTATTGCTAGCGGCTAACTGCTCAGAAACTGCCTTCAATTCAGTATTGACGGCCTCCTGAGCTGCCTGAATTTCAGCTTCGGCGTTTTGGCGGGCTTCTAATTCTGCTTTATACTCTTCATCTTTTTGCATAATAGCGTCATTAATAACCTGGGCCATACTAGCCATTGCTTCTTCAGGAAACTGCTTGTTGTCCAACTTCTTCGAAAGAATATCCTCGAATTGTTTGATAATATCGTTGTCCATAAGTATAGATTCGTTTTTTGGGTTTACATCCGTTTTGTCGCATTGGGAAATTTTTTTATTAAATAAATTAAAATTTATACTCTCCGAGGTGGCGCTTTGTTCCTCCTCTGTAGCTGCCACGTCTTCAACATAAATCCCTTCTACTTCGGCTGCTGGGTTGGTAGTAAATGCTATTCCTAGGGGAAATATTTCTCCTACTATTAAACGGCTAACTGATACGCCCTCACTAGTGTGGCCGTCGCCATCGTAAGCCTTAAGGTACTGTGAAAACTCTTTAATGTGCTTAGGGTCTGTAATGATTTCCGCCTCCTCAAGGTTATCGCTCCCCAATGCTAGATAGTAATCATTAAATCCCAATTCCCAGCTAGCTGAAATAATTTCATCATATTCGTTTTCGTCATCTTCTAATAAATCAGCGAAACGAGGATTAACTGTTTTATATACCACAGCCGCCAATGCAATATTAAAAGGATCACGTAAATTTTGCACTTCCGTATCGCTCAAAAGCTTATTAGAGCCATAAGCGCTAAAAGCGCTCGAAACAATATGCCCGACTACTTTTTGTTTTTTGTGCTCTATATTAGTAGGCTTATTAACAAAATACTCCTTAATACCAAGAGCCGTATCAGTATCTATACCATCACCATTTTTATTAAACTTATTAACAACAGCCGCATTAAAGGCCACTCCTATTAAATCAATATTCCTCTCTAAGTCAATAGAGGTAGGTATAAGAGGCTTGAGAGAGTCCAGGGAGGCCTGGCTAATGCCAAGGCGCTCTAGGTGGGTAGCGTCCTCCGAGGCTAATATTTTACTATCAAACTGAGTTTTATATTGAAAATCCATCTTAATACATGCACCCCATCGGCCCGCATGGAGCATAAGAGGTTTGATACTTTTTATCGTAAGCGATGGCGCAAGCCATATACGAGCGGCTTTCGTCCAAACCCTCTGTATCGGTGTGCAATGCGGTATTACCCATGCACTCATTCATGTAAGATTTATGTTGAAATTTTTCTTCTTGAGGGACGGGGGTGTATTGCACTTGTTCATTAGGCTCTTGGCCTTCATAGGGAACATATTTGCCATCTTCATCCTTAGCCTTATCGATCTCTACAGGCTTTTCTCCTTTGGGCAAATATTGCACGGTAGGGTTAGGCTCAGCACCTTGATAAGGAACATATTGACCCTTGTCATTGTAACGACCCTTGGACTCTTTCTTTTTATCGTCCTTTTTATCCTTCTTGTCGTCGTCCTCGTCCTCGTCCTCATCATCATCTGAGTCTTTAGGCCCCTTTTTCTTTTTTTGGATCATCTGCTTAAATTTCTCACGGGCAGCCTTTTGCTTCTCGCTTGCTCCTTCCGACTCTCTTTTAACGTCCCCTTTATCTTCTTTTTCATCTTTCTGGAGTTGTTTTATTTCTTTTTCAAGATTTTTAACTGCGTCCTGATGATGCTTGAGCCGCTCTTTTAGTGTTTCGCTATTGAGCTCATCTTTGTCTTGGTCATCTTCATCTCGCTCCAGCCTTTCCTGGCGATCTTTATCGCTTGCCGCCTTCGAGTCCTTTTTCTTATTCTTTTTATCGAACTTAACATCCTTTTTTAAATCCTTTATTTCACGCTCATCATTGTCAATAGCATCCTGTTCGTGCTCTTTTTTCTGTTTAGGGGTGTCCTTTTTTAATTCCTTTTTATCAATCTTATCCCACTCCTTTTTGGTTTTGGCATCCGAATCACTAACAGTAACACCAAATTTTTTGGCGGCGGTTTTAATTTTTCTAAGAGCCTCCTTTTTGGCTTCTGCCGAAAGATCTGATTTGCCAAGGTACGATAAAGCGCTACGTACATGATCGGCATCCTGAATAGGAAACTTCCTTAGTGAGCGAGGTTCAGTTTTTCCGTCTACCTTCTTGCCTCCTGGCTCGATATAAGCGAAATCTGAATCAGGTAAATTATTGCGCTCTTCGGATGTAAGCTTCTTGGCTTCTACCGTTATAATCTGAACTTCAATGCCTGTTTTGCAGCGACGTATTTGGGTTTGTAAATCTTTCATCATGTATTAAGGTAAAAAATAAATAAAATTTCTATACCTAGATACACAAACTACCCCGTCATTGTGAAATTTTATCGCTGTGGTACAGGAGGGCGGCAGAATAGGTGTCTATATCATGCTCTGCTGAAACTTCTAAAATAGATGATAAAGGAGTCAGGCCTTCAATTTTATTAAAATCCTCAATACAGGCCGCTACTTGAGCCTCCCATTCTCCGACCTCACAACTGACAACCACCGACTCGCAGAGTCTTTCGACTAAAGCTTTCTCGTTTTTATTTAAACGCTTCTTTCCCTCATGTTTGCGTAATAGAGCTGCCCCTTTTTTATGCAAAGCCTCTATGGAGCCCACTGATTTTCCCAAATCCGCCCTACTATAAATCTTCTCAGCGTTAGAAGAGCCTGGGGGGCGCCCAGCCTGCTTATTAGGGCCTCCTGTTTGAGGAATGGGAACATCTAGTTCTTTTATGTTATCTAGATCTTCGTCGTATTCTTCGTCTTCACGCATAGTGTTGGGACTATCTCCCAAGTCAGGCATCACAGGTACTCCACCCACCAATGGGTTATAGTAACCCTTTTTACGGTCCTCTAAAAACTTTTCCTGAGAGCCTACCATGTTATTGGTCTCGGGGTAAATTCCTGTCTTTATAGCCCTCATGCCCTCTTCAGGAGTTAAAATACCTAGCTCGATGAGACGTGTCGTTATCCTGTGAAATTGTAGCTCGTCCTTAAGATCGATTTCAGCAAACTTTACGATGGGGTACTTTCGAAAACCTAAAGCATGACATACCATCTTAATTTGAGGCTGTAGAAAATCATTTAAAAATGCGTTGCGGGCCTCCTTTAGTCTCTCTAAAAATATTTCCGCCTTTACCATGGTGCTGGCATAACGCTCTTGCCCCACGATAACATTCTGGAGCCCCTCTTTGATATCTTCATTAACAACCTGATATTTTTCAGGTCCTAGAACTTTATTTAAGTCGGGAATAACAAATTCAGCCTTAGTAGTATAGTCACTAACCAAGACGCGCCCAATACTTTCATTCCTAAACAAGGCCTGCATTGCCTCCATGTTCCTAGGATTGATCCCTCCCTTATCAGGGGTGTTCCCCATGGTGATTAATAAAATTACATTTTCTATAGTATTAGCTATCGCTTGGTCAATCTTCTTTAATTCCATCTTCCAATTAATATCGGCCAATACAGGAAAGCCGAAAGGAACAGCAAAAGGTTCGTAATCCTGCTTCTTATAAAAAGAATAGCTTAAGTTTTCTACCTCCAGAGGCATCGCGATACCTCGCTCACCATAACCTCCTTTTAAGATGGATTTTTGAGTCTCATCAGGCAGAGCTTTAAAAATTTGTTCATCCTCTTCGTTTTTAGGGTTCCTTAACCGCTCTAATTCATACTCGGAAAGAATTTTACGATAACTCCCAGCGCGAAAAGCGGTAGTCCTATAATTAACAATATCAAAAGGATTTAAAAAAGTATATTTCAACGGAACCTTGCCAGGCTTTAGACTGCTACCATATACCAAACTTAATTTATTAAAATCTTCAGGGGTAAAATCACCGTCGATTCTATATATAAAAACATTTCCTGACTTATAATATTCTCTAAAAAATTGGTCAGACACCTTCCACATGGATACCTTTTGGAACCACTTAGAAATAAAGTCCCTTGATTTTTTAGTTCCTCCTTCGAGGTACAATTCAGAATTAGCAAATTCCGACATAATATCAATAGCGTTACGAAAAATAGCTATATTAGCATAGGCTTTTTGGCACAATAATACAGCCTCTTGTATATTAACCCCCTCAGTACTGTAATCATAAGGCAGCATCCCGTCACGGATATTAGCAAATGCATTAAACTTAGGGTAAGTTCCAATTCTATTCACGCGAGAAGCCGTGCCTGCTACAGGGTTATTTGTATTTCCCGAGCGACTATACGCCGCTTGGCTACTATGGGAATAAAAACTATCCCCCAATAATTCGGGCATCCAATCCGCCCCTTGCTTCAGGAGGTCATCTAAGGGGCGCTCGGTTTTTTTCTTAAACTTGCCCCAATAATCCGATCGCTTGATATATTTTCTTTTTGCCATGTTGCAATATAATACACAACCCAGGCGAAAAAGTCCATAAAAGTTAACTTTAAACTTTTAAAGTCGCCACTTCTGGCCACTCTTCGTAGGGTAAAAAAGAGTTAATTGGGGAATCTGCCGTACAAGAAATAAGTTCTAAAGCCCCAGCATCACTCGCCTCCCTTAAAGCATTGAAGCCTCTTTCTAAATTAAGTTTCTGGTGCTCTTCGCAGAATTTATTGGAAAGTGTAGAAAGGTGACTTTTGCCCCCAAAATCACACCCTACAAGAAAGACTCTCCTAAAGCCAAGCCAATATACCATATGCAGCGCCATAGGGAAAGTACAGCCCTCGAATACAAAATTTATATAAGGGCCATTAACCACCAGGCTTTCGTCAAATTCTTCTGAGTTGCCCTCTTCAAGGCCATAGGCCTTATAGAATAATATATTCTTCCGATCTTGGATAGCGCTTTCCTCGCGCCAATTCCAGGCGCAAAACTTGAGACACTCCTTCTCCCATATTTTTTTATCAAATTGATCAGGGCTATCACAAGTCATCCAAAAATCCAAATCAACGATCTCAAAAGAATTGTTAAGGCCCAAAATCGGCATCCCCTTTTTTCGTAAACCCTCGGGGTCCACACCGTGCAAAGAGGGACCTGTCCCACACAAGATTATAGACTCCCCTAAATAGCGATTTAAATAGGTTAATTTTTGATAATCATTTCCTGTCTTCTGGAAAAGGGCCATTAAGCTATAAAAGTGGGGGTAAAATCTTGATAGACCTGAACGTCCTCTACATTTTTCATATCGTAATATAATTTAATCATCCAGTTCCCTAGTACTAGCGCCGAATAAGAGTCTTTTCTCGCCTTATCGGGACCGCTCTGTCTTTTTAAATTTTGGGGGAGATCAAAGGTTTGAGTCCCGTGGGGCGACGTAGTGATCTGAATAAGCGCGCATTCAGACTTAGTGAGGTTAACCATATCATATTGATGTTCCACAAAATCAATCATCTTTGCCCCTGCGTTCTGCTGCTCAAATATAACATCGCTGTTTCTAAGAAATTTTAATTCCTTAATAGGAACCTGCTTGGCTCGCTGGGAGCGGTAGTTATCGTTGGTAGCACGAGCAGCAAACCATATTTTTTTATGATCAAAGCAGGCTTGTAAATGTTCATTGGCTCGTCGAATCCACGAGCTAGTGGGTTTTTGGAGGTGGCATATGGTTTTGGTCTCTAAGTTATATTCTCGCTTGGCTTCACGCAACGCATCTTGATAATTTTCTACATTGTCAAAATTTGCAGTTAAAGAATTGATGTTTAATTTATTTTTTTTAAATAGCTCGCTTTCGTTTGCTGCATTCATGAACTGCACGCCACCATTATAGTCGCCGCATATAGCTACAATATTAAAATTAGTTAATAAATAATAGAAATAAAAGATATGCTCCTTAAGTCTTGCTCCAGATAAAGCGTAACTATGAATTAAAGTTCCAGTTTGCGTGTCGTCATGTAATTTAAAAACCTGCATAGCGAAATCATCACTACTTTCACTTTCAGCCCAAGAGGGGTCAAAGGCCAATATATATTTATCCGAAGGATTTCCCTTAACCTCTATCGCGGGCTCTCCTCCATCAGGTACGGTACAACTAGCCATTCTGGATATTTTAAAGTAGCCCGAGCTATCGTCTGTAAATACTGCACCAAACTCTCGATCAAATTGACTCTGACTCATGGATGCTTTTGCTTGGCTTATTAGATTTTGGTCATATAACTGCTTAGGAGCGCAATCATAAGAAAATTGCATAATTGACCTTTTTGCGGTAGATAGCCTATCTTCAGGGATGGTCCCTTTAATCAAACCCTCAAATGTCTCGTATAATTTATATAAATATTCAAACTTGTAAGAGGCAGAGGATAGCATTATTAATTTATTATTTGGCCACCTATATCGATCTTCTTCAGTTAATTCCCCCTTATCAATAAGCGCTGTTTCAGCATTATATAAATCCTCTCGGTCTGTTGGGTTTTCAACTACCGATAAAAAGGGTACAATAACCTCGTTGTAAATTCTTTCGGGCATCAATAACATTTCGTCAATAATGATTCGTTGGAATCGAAAGCCACGTAGCTTTTCTCCATCACCAAGCGGTAGCGCATGAATACGACTGCGCCCCAATTCTAGAGTCCACTGATCATTTTGTTTAGACTTTTTAGTTATACATTGCGCCAGAAAAGCCGCCTCAGGCTTCGCGGCGATATCCTCGATCTTTCTGAAAATCATTTTGGCCTGCCTAAACGACTTGGAGAGTATTCCAATTTCTACACCCTGATGCATAATAGCGTCGAGCACCGCAAATATAGCCGCCGAAAAAGACTTAGACATACCACGAGACCAAATGCCTAGAAAATAGTCAGATTCCATCATAGCCTTAATAGCCATATGCTGAAAAGGAAAGAGTTTAACACCAGATATCAAATCAACAGTAAAAGTAGTATTCTGTTTAAGAAATTGATAAAGTAAAATTTTAGCCTCCCTCTCTTCGATGAAGCCCTTTTTCGATAAAATAATATCATTAATATTATCCCACTCTGTTTGTCGTGGTAATTGTTTTCCTTGTTCCCAGCTCATGGCCACTTTTTTAGTTCTTCGGGCTCCAAAAAACCCTCTCGATAAGCATATGTCAAATCTTCCCAGTTTTCATCGGGAGCTATATATACCTCATAGTATTTCATTTCCCTTACGACTTCTCGCCCCACTTCATTGACCAGTAACTTACCATCTTGATTAATATTAACAAATCCAGGAAGACAAGGATATACGGCCCCCACACTCTTTAGTCTAACCCTTATCTCCATCTTTGTCTAAATAGTACTGAATATCCGACTCCCATAAATCTTTTCCAAAATAAAGTAATTTAGGTATAATTTCTTCCGACTTCATTCTGTTTCCTGTAAATAAAAATTGACAGTGCCCAGGATATTTCCTAAGCAGCTTCCTCATATTATGATAAATATACTGAAGATTCGACTTGTGTGCCCCAAAATTATTATTTTTAGCTATGGTGCCTAGGTCACTTTCGGTTACAATATACAAATAACTCTCAAACTGCTTGACTCTCTCCATCTCTGCACAGAAGCGATTGAAGCCCATGCCAAAGGTGGATTTAAAATCTGACTCACTTTTACGGTCAACGTAAGTATAATTATAATCGTCGCCGCCCACTGTATAATCGCCGAAGTCCAACTTTAAAGCCTGCGACTTAGGGAAGCTCAAAGGTTTCTGCTCTCGCGTATCAATGAAGATATTTAAATTACTAAATTTTTCCTCTTCTACGAAAAATTGTTTTTTGACTGCTTTTCCATACAGAGGTTCTACGCCCGCCTGGGAGCAAGCCTCATTATAGCTGCCGAAGATTCGCTGGTAAACCTCGATGGGCGGCAATTTTTTTTGCTTTAACTCTAAATGGCACGGTGCAAAGGCAAGGTTCTTTTCCGTGATTCGATGCTTTAATTGCTGCAAAACATAAGGCCCAACCTCCTCATCGCTAGTTTGGTTGCACCACTTGAGCAACTGCTGGTAAGTTGAAAAATCTTTATGAAAATAGTCAGCTTTATTTCTAAAAGGTAATGGATCTCCACTCAGCTTATTAAAACGAGGATAATACTGGCAGTAATACTCTGCCTGAGTAACCTGGTGAGCTTTTAAATGGGCATGAAGACCCCTCTCTTTATCGAAGGTCTTTTCGCAGATTTTGCATGTATGTACATTATTTTCCATAATATTCTTCTGCATATCCCTCGGCGACAAGTACTTTATTAAAATTAACTTGAGCACTAATTAATTCGCCTAGTACCCTCCCGTATTTGCCAACCCCGTAGCTTTTCAGAATTAGGGGGGCCTCGGTGTTATTAACAGTAGCATCACATAAATCGCATAATTTCTTTTTTGCTTCCAATCCTTTGATCTTCTCAGCTTTATCTCGAGTTCGCGTCTCAGGAGTATCAATGCCATAAAGACGAATACGCTTTTTAACAAAAGTATGAAAGCCTAAGTCAATAATAACATCAACAGTATCGCCGTCAATTACTTTTACTATTTCCTTGATTCGGTACTCGTACATTGTAAATAATGTATAATATAATTCTGCAGCTGTATGTCGGTCAAGTGATGTATGTCTACATCTTTATCACTGCAAATGCCTGAGAGTAATTCTCCTAAATTTAAAAAGTTGTTGTGCTGCCACATCTTTCTCACTAATTCTAGCGTCCGAGTAATTTCGTCGTCGTCTCTGTATTTGGTTCTACTCATTTTGCTTAATATTCGAGAAAAATAATTACATATGTGCTCCGTGTGACTAACGGAGAAATTGCTAGTTAATGCAGTGTCGGCATTTACAATGCACGCGAAAACTATTTAATATCTTATGTGATCTCATTTTTAGATACTCCTAGTACTCTCGTTTTCCAGTCAGGCATTTTTTCCATATTATCAGCTTCGTCTCTGACTGCTCTCTTTTGTAAATCAGCTATACGTATCATTATCTTACGTTCTTCTTCATCCTGGAATAACTGCACTAGATTAATTAAGCTTGCATTTTCTTGTTGTCTATTGGCTACCCGCTTAGCTCTATCACCACTCAAACGAGTAATTAAGGACTCCATGCGTTTCTCGCACTGATTGTACTCCTCACTCTTCGTCTTCAGCAATTCTGCCAACCTGATACTCATATCCTGCTGCTCCTCTGCCTCATTAAACATCCTATTGAGTTTTTCTACGTGTGCAGATATATTCTTTAGATTAATATAGTCCACGCAAACATTAATATATAAATTGATTTCATCCGCACTTAAGTCTGGCTTGTCCCATGTTGCCCTTATAAACTCTGCCTCAAATAACTCCCTATCAGCATGTGCATTATAATTATTAATTACGCTAAAAAACCTAGGCGACTGTAAAAATGAAATAATAGCGGTCACACAGTTTTTCGCTTTCATGCTTAAGCGGTCCACCTTTAACTCTTCAGATGTATATTTATTAATTTTCCTAACACCAGCTAAGGGAGTGGTAGGAGGAGAATAAGTATCACCCAAAGAGCTTTCCTCCGCTTTTACGAAAGTGGGCGCATTCTCTTTAAGGTAATCGTTAACTACTAACATTTCCTTGCTTAAAGGGGTAACGTTGACCTCAGGAAACAAAATGCCCGCGATCTGGAAAGCCGTCATGCCGTCTTCGGCATATTGTACGATAAAAGCCTTTTGCTCTTCCGTCAACTCGACTACCTGCAATTCTCGCTGTGTGGTATTATACTCCAAGCCCTGCGTGCCCAAAAAATGCCTAACAGCACGCCCCTCCTTCGTCCGTCCGTCCAAAGTTTCATCACAGAAGAGTTGTCTAGTTAATTCTATTAAACTAGGATTGTTTTTGTAGTTTTCACGCAACCATTGTTGCTGTTCGTCATTTAGTTTCATTACGGTTGCTTTGCGTCGAATTTGCGAACTACTGGAGATTCGTCGATTTCGTCATTAATAATTTGATCCATATAATTCGCCACATGGCTTACTGCCCCTAACTGAAGCTTTAACTTATGGTTCTCTTCCTCCAGTTCCTTGATCCGTCGGGTTAATGCTTGATTTTGGTAAATAAGTGTTCCGCTCATCGGTTGGGGCACCTCCAATTTAAACACCATTTATAACTGCGTGTTTGTAATTCCTTTAATTCCTCTTTATTGAGATAAGTTGAAGCTGTTTGCAAATTAGTTTGTAAAGTGTCTATAACCACCAATAAGTCCTCCTTCTCTTTTTGTTGTGCTCTAATAAGGTCCTCTAATGTTTTACTCATATTAATATAATAGTATATCTGTATCTTTTAACAACTTGACCGCTTTGTCCTTGAATTGTTTTTTTAAGTTTTTGATTTGTTTATATCCTGCCTTTCGGCCCTTCTCGGTAGTTTTGTACCCAATAGCTAACGCAACCTCCTCTTCGTCCATGTTTTTAATAAACAACATTTCATATATTGAAAATTGACGAGCATTAAGCTCTTGCTTCATGGCGGCGTGGAGCTTATTTTGTGCGCTCTCGATATCGAAACAATTGCTATCAGGGGTTGAGTAAACCTCATGTTCATGATGCTCTATAGCTAAAGGTATTTTAATCCTGAAAGCATTTTGCTTCCGCTTCTCCCACTTAGCAAACAAGGGACACTCCGAACACTGAACGCCGCTTTTCGTGAACCCGCATAAATCTTCACTGAAAGTGTCTATCTTTAGATCCGCAGCTGGAGTGCTGGACTGGTTAGCAAAAGGGCACGTAACGCAGGGCTTTGCAAAACTAGTATAGTTATTGCGCATTATGTTTTTAAGCTGATTGCTTATTATTTTATTTATCCAAGGACGTAGTGGGCGTTCTTGGTCCCATTGGTCCCATTTCTTATGTAGGTGCAACCGAATAATTTGCTCTACATCTTCAAAGTCCAACCAGCCCAAGGAATGCAGAGACCATTTGCCTCTTCTTTTGCGGAGCTCCTCGTCTACTACGTCTGACTTATCTTCGTATCTATATGCCTCACTCACCTACTTGTGATTGGCGCCTGGCAGTTTGACATTCGGTAACACTATTTTCTAAATGCTCCTTAGTAGTAGCGTTTGAAGTTGGTCGGTCAAGGGAAATCTGGCTTTCGCTTGGCCCCTCTTTTAGTAGATCTCCAATACTCACCTTATTGCGGGGACCCGTCTCTATAGAATATTCGAGCTTAGTTAGCTGCGGAACAACCTCTTCTTCTTCATGGGTGGCTTCCGCTTCTGGAGTGATAGGCGCAGACGCATTGCTGGATGCTAGCCCTTGCCCGCAACTAGAACAAAATTTAGGAGGGATAGCCTCGTAGGTGTGCTTAGCGCCACAATGGGGACAGTATTCAGTTTTCATATTGTATTTTATAAAATTTATTTAAATTTTTCAATTACTACACTAAGTAACCTGAGATAATAGTGGACTGCGTTCTTAGGGAGTCTATGCTTAAGCATTCATCTCTTTTTTCTTTGATAAAGTCAATTCCCAATAATCCAATGATTTTACCGCTAAGTGTTTTTATGGGGACAGCATAAAAACTTTTAACCCCTCGGTCTTGTAGTAAATGTTTGAAAGTTACGTCTTCTATTGTTTCGACGGAATCGCAACAAAATCCTTTGTCTTTAATTAATCTCTCGACAAAATAATGAAAATTAGACACCCTGAAGTTTTGGGAGTGGTGAGCCTCCGAACTGATTCCCTCCTTTACCTCTTCATAGGTGCAGCTGAATTTTTGTTGTGATCCCCCTGAATAATAAACCTCTCCATTATGAAACTCGTAAACATAAACACGGTCTGCCCCAAAAGCCTCCATTGTATAACTTAAGGCAGCATAGACATTTTGATTACGTTTGGAGTGTTCGTGGAGAATGTTTTTTTCCTTAAGGCGCTCGTCGTATTTCTGACGGAGCCATAGACTAAGCACGGTTGCGCCTAATGTGGCGAACGCAGTGATAATAGATGCTATAATAGGTTCCATTATTTTTGATTAATTTTATTTTCTAGCTTCTCTTTGATAGTGTCCATCTTATTATGGAGAAGATAAACATCTTGACGCCGAGCCTCTAAGACGTTTTCCGCCTTGTTCCAATAAGTTTGCATTTCTAATTTTAATTCACGCTTAATTTGCTCCAAAGACTTTCTGTCATCTTTCATCTCTTCCCTGGCCTCGTATTGCGCTTTTTCAATACCGAGTTTTAACTCGTCATCCTTATGCCTTTCTTCGCTTTTGAAAGCCTCCAGAGACTTTCTTAACCCAAATATTTCTGACCTTAGAAATTGCGCCGCCTTATCCGAGGTGGCTTCAGCTTGGGCTATGTCATTCATAATGGATTTTATAACAAAGGCTACAGAGCCCGTTATAAATGCGCCGCAGATGCAAATCGCCACCGCGGTTATGATGCTCAATTCGCTCATTCTACCTCCTTACACGCCCAAAGAAAGCACCTGCAATAGCGCTTAATAGATGACTGTCAGAGGGAAGAAAAGTGATCCCTGGTAACTCCAGGTATTGAATTCTTTGAACTGGTTCTATAAAAAAAAGAAAGCCTCTGCTTGTCTCGGAAAAGGCAAAATATACAGGCACATCGAAAAACAAAGGGCCTACGATGCGCACTCCTATAATGCACGTAAATGCCATGACAGCTAAAAGGGCGGTGGTCCATCCAAAAAGCAATTTAGGAATCTGGGCCCGCACACACGCTTGGGATTCGGCCTCCATAATGGCAAAATCTTTATCCATGGCCCGCTCCATACGGCGGTCCTCCCCCGCTTGCATCCATTTATCCACAAGCGCTCGCAAAACGAACGTTACAATAAAGGTTATTACTTCAGGTGGAAACATCTATAGGCTATTACACCTAATTTGTTTCCTCAAGGCGCTTAACAATGTATTTAAGGATGCGGCTTCTTTTAATGTCCTCGATACCGAACTTAAATGTATGTATCCCCATTTTTTTACTGGTATCGTCACAAAACCTGTCGCACATAGCGCGGTAGCCGCTTTTGCCATTAATATCCGACTGCATGAAATCGCCGCAAACAAATAACTTTGTGTCTTCTCCTATTCTTGTAATTAATGTTGTTAGCTCTTTAAACGTAAAATTTTGAGCTTCATCTGCAACCACTATCTTATTTATCCAATTAGCTCCCCTTAAAAAGTTTACAGGCAACGCCTCTATTCTTTTTTCCGCAAACAAACGGTGACAGTCCGACGGCTTCAGAAATTCTTCTAATTTATCCAGTAAGGGGAGCATGTAGGGATTGAACTTCTCATCGGCAGTTCCTGGCAAGGCTCCCATATTGCGATCAGCGCTTTCAATAATTGTCCGCGCGTATAAAAGATCTAAGTCAGAGTTTTGAGAAAGAAGTCGCAACGCCGCGTAAATCGCCACATATGTTTTAGTGCTCCCCGCAGGCCCATTAATGAGCATGATTTTTACCTCGGGATCAAGAGCCAAATCGACGAAGTCTTTTTGTTTCTCGCTTAGGTTGTGCTTATTAAGGTAAAAAAAAGGGGGGGACTCTTCCCCTATCCGAATTTTTGAATCATCTGAAGCGCGAGCTTTCTTACGTGCCATTATCTATAAATACACTTTAACTGACGCAAAAACCCTTCCAGAATGAAAAAAGGGCCCCCGCGGCAATGTCGCGACTTGGGCCACCACTTTTTTTTTGGAAATGGGGGGGAGTGCTTGAACTGTAGGATCTAGTCGGCGAACATCCAGACCGAATTCTCTCCCCAGTCCAGTTGTGGAGCCACGTCCACCAATCGCTCTGCGTTGGCGTTGAACGTCTCAACATTAAGAAAGATATCTTTATGATTAGGTTTGTAAAAAATATGATCCCGCCGTAAGATGACAGGCTCCTTGCCCAGCTCCTGCAACGTGGTCAAAACAAATGGACGGCAATCTTCTAGCATGGCAATCCTACTTGAACATGGCGAGCATTGCAGGACTAACTGCGGTCATGTCAACCTGCTCCTCGTCGTCTTCGTCGATGGGGTCAACGTCAACTTCGGTCTTGAGCAAAACGACTTCGTCAAGAATGTCCTCCTTCGAGGCTTTGACTTGTGTTCCGTCGATGCCGTCTTGGACATCTTTCTCTGCCTTTAATTCGGCAAAGAGGGATTGAAGGGCTAGAGGGAGTTTTGATATACTTTTCATAATATGGTTTTTAATTTAATTCTTTAACTAGTTTGACAGATTCTCTGGTAAATGCAAGCTTTTTTTTAACTATCTCTCAAGCACTTGGATGCAAAACCCTTGGCAAGATCTTCGCTACCAAATTCTTTGAGGAATTGTTCAACCTCAAACACAACGGAGGAAATTGCATCGTGAGCAACCTTTTTGTGACTGTCGTTATGGAAGGGTAATGGAAGGTTTGGGCATTTAACCTCAAGGTTGATGGCGTTAACGAGAGTTTGAATCATGGACTTTTTTGTGATGAATTTTTTCATAGTGGTTTTTTGATTAGTGGTTTCTTGATTGTTTATGTAATACATTATAAAGCATTTCCTCAGAAATACGATAAAAAAGATCGGCCGTGAGGCTAGTGATAGAGCCAAACAGTAAAATAAATGCACAAAAAAACGTTTGGAGACGTTTAAATTGCCAAAAGTTTTCGATTAAATGGATTAATTCAATTAAATAAAGATTTAATTCGGAATAAATACTACTTGTATGCGTTTATAAGTACGCACCAGGCTGCAGCCCGCTCTATCACTGGGCTGGCGGGCCGCGGGCCCCGCCGCCAGCCGCTAGCCCGCTCTATGACTGGCCTCAGAGCCGATGACCTCAGACACTATACATAAGCAGTATACATAACGCTATACATAACGCTATACATAACGCTACTTGAGAGCGTTCAACTCTTTTTGGATGTGGTTGACGTGCAAGGCACGTATACCAATAAGGGACGGCTTGCGTGACTTGTTAAGTCGAGCAGTCCACTCTTTAAGTTGAGTTTGAAGGCGGAGGATCTTTTGTTCTTTGTTCATAATGATTAACTTTCTAAAATGTTTCTTGTGATGCAGGCCAAGCTTTAATCGACAAGGCAGGTGGCCTTGACCCAGCGGGTGTTCATCACGCAAGATCCTTCATCCTTTAAAATTTTGTTGAGATGCGAGCGACTACTTGCAACCCGAAC
>TARA_R110000824_G_scaffold83633_1_pt1 | contig 22057 bp, 20 predicted proteins | sample TARA_R110000824 | Tara Oceans TARA_R110000824 (sample SAMEA4397747) | marine metagenome | biome: Polar Biome; feature: [MES] marine water layer (ENVO:01000295) within the mesopelagic zone...; material: water (ENVO:00002006), including particulate matter (ENVO:01000060) such as......
TCATATCTGTTTAAGTAGGTATATATTACATATTTTAGCGGATTTTGCTGGTTTTAATCGGACAGCTTTATATCGTTAATCGTATTTGATTACGCAATAACGGACTAATAAAAGTAGTCGGTTAGTAAAAAAAGGTTATATCGAATCTATTCCTCAATATATAGGCATATCGTTAATATCGATTAATTTTTTATCGTAAAATATGTCTCGGATTACTCTCGGAAGACTCGAAACTGAGTTTTCTTGATTCGCCATAAAGTATCGGAATCTATTTTCTGCTCCTTCTTCTTTTAGCGGAGAAAATCCCTCAGTCTTGCCTAGTCGAATTAAATCTGCGTTCTCTTCTATAATCGAATATTTGTTTCTATCGTTAGGCGGAATATAACTTTCACAGAAATTACAACACTTGGAATCGGAATCGTCTAGCGGACAGCAAGAACAACAATCGAAATACCCTTGGCGGAAACCCCACTTATATTCTAATTGTTTAGTTAAGTCGGAAACTCCATAACAACTCGGAAACTCTAATAATAAGGCGGTATTTTTAAATAGTCGCTTTCGTTCTGGCGAATATCCTTTTGTCGAATCTATCCACATATCAACGGAAATCTTATCTAGTCGGTCTTGTAATTTAACCTTATCGGATTGTAGTTGTTCTATCTCGCTTTCTTTCTCGATATTATCTTGTTCTAAATCGAATAGCTGAGACTCTGTCGGAAGTTTATTTAACTTCTCTATATCGGTTTCTAGTGTATCGATATTCTCTTCTAAGTCTTCTATCGAATTGAGTGCGTCTGTTAATTTTTTAGCGGATAGTTTTAAGTTATACTCAGAAAGATTTAAGTCTTCTCGAAGTTGTTCTATCGTCTGAATAGCCTCAGAAGGAACAGCGGATTCTAGTTCTTCGATTTTATTTGCGAGTTCCTCGACTCGATTATCTGCTTCGATTTTTAGTTCGTCGGATTCGTCTAGTTCGTCGATAAGATTGCGATTATGTTCTTCGGTTTCTTCTAAGTCGTTTTCTAATTCGTAGCACCACGCTCCATACTCTTTAATCGGTTCTGAGATATATTGGTGTATATCGGATTGTATTTTTTCGGAAGTTTTAATCGAAATATATATTCCTTTGTTTATATCGTTCCAGCAATCTTTACTCCGTCCAGCGTTTATCGAAGAGTTAAACTTTTTATACATACTCGGTTCTAGGTCATAAGGTCTAGACCAGCGGATTTCTGGAAAAGTCGGAAGGTCTTCACAACAATCGCCAGAGTTCCAGATTTTATCGACTGCGTCTATAATCTTAAACGCTTTCTCGAATATCAAGGATAGAAAGTTTAGTCGAAGGAAGAACCCCGCTGGAAGTGGTGTATCGGACGGACTATATTCAGTTAAGTCGGTTATATATTCGGTGAAAAATAATCCAGTTGTAGTCGAACGGCTCTGGTTGTATCGGTATTGGTCTATCATACTTACTCCATTACGATTAGTCGTTCCGTTATTCAGATATTCCTTTGACTCGATATATTTGTCTGTATCGTATTCTGGCGGAAACCAGTCTGGGTTCTCAATATAACTCGGATTATCTTTTTTACAACTATTAACGGAATACCCTAAATCTAGTCGCTCTATCATACCAGAATCAATACCACCGCTGAACCAGAACTCGAATATTAAGGCGTTATATAATTTAGTCGCAATATCATATTTTTTAAATTGACTCGAAAAAATAGGTTTGTCGATTTTTTTTCGGTTGTCCCCTTTCTTCGCTTCGGAAAATAGGTCTCGAAAATATTCTTTCGCTTCCTTGCCCCGCTGAGTGTCGGTGTCAAAATTATCGGTTTTATGTTTCTCGTAGTATCGGTAGGAAAGAATCGCTTTAATCGCAACAGCTATACTCGAACTAGTTAAATCAAGAGTCTCGTTTGTATTGTATCGTTTTCTAATTAATTGTCTATCGTTTCTGAACTTAGGACTCGAAAGATTATCGACTTCTAGCGGTTTTAAACTAGGAAGACTCTGTTTCCAGAAGTATTCCATAAACTCGGAGATTGTATTCGCTTCTTTTGTCGGTTTAAGAGATACACAATAACCTTTATCGGATTTTATAGATTGATTATCGATTGTCTGACCTTTAATCATAATAGAAGATATTAAGCGGAGATATGTTTTATAAGTATATTTTTCTCGGTCTTCCATATCGGAGTGTTTGATTGTATCGGAAGACCCGCCGTCGTCGATTTCGTCGTAAAGAGAATCGGTGTAGTTAATCAGATTTAGAATCTCTCTCGTATTAGATTCGGATTCTTTTGTAGTTATATATTCGGTTAAGATAATATTCTGAATCTCGCAAGGGAGATTATTAACGGATTTAATTAGAAGATTGTAGTCGGTTTTGGATTCGGTCGATTCGGTCATACTCGTCATTTCACTATAATCCTATTAGTTCATATCTGTTTAAGTAGGTAAAATCAACCTATTTTATTTATTTTCGAACCTCCGTCCTCGTCAGCTTTATTTAGTCGAATTGATTTTATTGCGTAATAAACTAAAATAATATTAATCGAATATAAAATATTAAGTTATAATATAAAAATATGACGGATAAAGCGGATACAATCGAAAAACCGAGAAGACAATTATCGGAAAAACAAAAGACTATTCTCGAAGCTGGTAGAAAGAAAAATACTGAAAGAAGAGAACAGGCGAAATCTTTAAAGGAAGCAAAAGAAGCGGAAAAAAAACCTAATATCGTAATAGTCGAAAAAGAAAAGAAAAGTAGAGGAAGACCGAAAGGAAGTAAAAATAAAAAGAAGGTTTTAGTTTCAGAACAATCGGAAGAAGAAATTAAAGCAAAAAAAATACCTAAAAGAAAGCCTCGAAAATCAGCACTCGGAGAAGCTCTGTCTAAGCAGAAAACAGAATATCACCCAGTTATTTATAACGAAAAAGAACAGACCTTCACAAGAACTAATCGGAACGGAAAAAAGAAAACAACGAAAATTATATTTATTGATTCTGACTCTGACTCGGAAGACGAAATACTCGAAGTAAAAGCACCAAAGAAAACTCGTAAAAAAAAAGTAGTAATTAAAGAACCAGTCGAAGAAGAAGACCTCTCGACAGACAGCGACTCGGAATCAGTTTATAGCGACGATTTAGCCGCCGAATCTGAAGCTGTTTCTATCGCAACTAATTATCATATTTCAGACAGCGACTCAGAAGAACCAGATACAGAAGACGAAGTAGAGTCGGTTTCTAAAGTTAGTTGTAGCGATTTATTTAATATATATTAATACTATAAAGAAACAATATGGATAAACGAAAAGAAAGAGGCAGAATAAATATTACAGAAGTCGAACCAGAAGAACCTCATAGACTAGTTATATCAAAATCAGTTATGAACTGCGACGAGATAGACGAATCAATCCCTCAACCACTTCCTCGTAATTCTTTCTTCTGGATTATTGTCGGAAAATCTGGAAGCGGAAAGACGAATCTTTTAATCTCCTTACTAACGAAGAATAACAAGTTCTTTAATAAACGCTTTGATAGAGTGTATATGGTAAGTCCGTCAGTTGATACTATTGTCGATAATCCTTTCGATACACTTCCAGAAGAACAGAAGTTTTCAGAATTGTCGAAAGGTAATTTAAATAAGATACTCACAGAAGTAGAAGGTTCTGGCGAAAATTGTCTGTTAGTTTTAGACGATTGTCTAGCAGATATGAAAGATAAGAAACTCGAAAAGCAATTAACTAAACTGAGTTTTAACAGACGACACTTATGCGGAAAAGGTGGAAGACTTTCTATAATCGCAACAGCTCAAGTATATAATCGGATTCCTTTACAAATAAGAAAGAACGCCTCTCACTTAGCGTTATTTAAAAGTCAGAATAAAAAAGAAATAGAGAGTCTTTTCTCGGAAGTTATTTTGATTCCTTATGACTCGTTTATATACCTTATGGACTATGTATATAGACAGAAATATAACTTTCTATATATAGACACTACTGCTTCAGCTAATAATATGTTTTATAAGAACTTTAATCGTTTAGAACTAAATTAAAGATTGACTTATCGGATTGATTGCTTTTTAAGCGAAAGGTCTAAAACGAGACATAAAAAAAATTAAAAATTATACTAGACTCGGAAGTTCTGCGTCGTCGTCGTTTTTATCGGTTTTCTTCTTCTTCGGAAGACTAGCTTCTTCTGTTAATTTAGCGATTTTTTCTAATTCCTCTGCTGTCGGTGGGTCGTTCTTAACGGATACTAATCCACAGCAAAGACTACAATTTTCACAACGACTAGTCGAAAGTCCTTTAAAGATTATTCCACAGATTCCACCACAAGCACCTATAACGGAAACTACAAATAAACTTAACTCGGATAAACTATAATCGTCTAATCCGTCCGCCATAAAGATTCTTTACTCTAAATAGATATTTTTATTTTACTCGATTTTATCTATTATAGTCGTAAAAGAATCTATCGGTAATAGAGAGTGTAATTTAGAAGTATATCGACCGTCTCTATATAATTTTATCCACTTTGTATCGAAGTGTTCGTTTAACTCAAACTTACGAATCATAATTTTATCAGTAAAGTTTAAACAGACCCAGCACTCAGAGTTTCTATCAATCTGTCGGTTTATCTCTTCTATTTTATTCGTTCCTATTAGTGTTTCTCTATACTCTCGAGAACTGATTCTTCTAGACTTTAACTCGCAAAATATATCAAACTTATTAGAGCTTCGTTCTAGTCTTCCGCTGAAATCTAGAATAGCGAACTCGTCTGCTGATTTAGTCAGTTCTAGAGCTTCGCAGTATCCGAACTTTTTATAGTGAGTATTTAAGAACTCTTGTATCGTTCCTATAGTATCTAATTCTTTCGCTTCACCGAACTCAATCTCTTCTTTAACGCTTCTTTGACTTCTCATATTATACTATAACTAGAGATTTAAAATCAATATTTCTAACGCAAAATAATATCGGTTTATAATATATAAAAGTATGTCGGAAAGAAGAAGAGGATACGATTTACAAGAACTCGCAGTTGTATCGGCTATAAATCAAATAGACTCGAAGAAAAAGAAAAAATCGAAAAAAAAGTCGAAAAAAGTTAAGTCGAAAGGTAAGTTAAAGAAAGTTCTCGGAAGAGGAAAACCCCCGCCGATTATTCCTATGAGATATAATCCAAGACTCGATAGAGTAAAAACCAGTTCTAGACAACAAAGACAAGAACCACAATCAAGAAGAGTCGAAGGAAGAGATTTAAGAGGTATGGATTCTTACGAACAAACGAACCAAGCGAACAAAAGATACGGACAGAGTAGAGGCGGAAAAGTCGTTTTATCTTCAGCTGTCGATAAAGGTGATATAGGAACTAAAGCGTTTCAGATAGAACAAGCAACTCAAGTAGTCGAAGATTTATTAAGAAGAGGCGGATTCTCTGGTGCTGAAGTATCGAGAAGACTCGGAACTGGTTCAGCAAGAGTTCGCTCTGGCGTATCAGACGCAGTAGAATCTTTAATCGGAGCGTCAGACCGAGAGTCGCAGCGCGACGCATATTCTTCTATTGGCGGAGGCAGAGGAGGGGCTGACGATACTCGGAGTATATCTGCGACTTCTATACTCGATACTTTACAACAAGCGGACAAAAGAGCAGTCAGAGAAAATCAAGACGCGGAAAGAGACGCAGAGATAAAAGATAAAACAGACGAATTAACAAATAAGATACTAAAGGCGGACGCACTAGAAGAAAGATTACAAGCAATAATCGAAGCGTCGGATTTCGGTTCTTCTATAGCCGAATCGCAACTTCCGACCATATCAGAACCTTCTATCGCTGGAGGGTCAGTTCGTTCTTCCGCTGAAGCACAACAAAGACAAACAAGAGAATTAGAAGACGCAAGGACTCGGACAATACAAGCAAGACGGAGAACAGCAAAAATCGAAGCAAATATCGGAAGACAGACAACTTCAGAAGGACTCGAAAGAGCGTTTCACCCAGCAAGAACAACACTCGAACAACTGGCTATGTCGGACTCGTCTTCTGAATTAATCAGATTAGAAGCGTTAAGAAGTATCGGAAAATTAGGGGCTAGATATGAAACAACAAAAGCGGGATTACTAAAAAAAATAGAAGCGGAAGCTCAAATAGAAGCGGACGAAACAACAGCAACTTTTCCTCCAGAAGCGGTCGAACAAGGTATAGTCCCACCTTTTACGAAAGAAGATATACTCGATAAAAAGCAGTTCGAAGCAGAAGAACTAGCGTCGAAAAAAGGAACTACTCCTATTATAGACGATTTTCTCGATAATAGATTTACTCGATTAACAGATTTTCTAACGGAAATAAACGGAAAAGATTATTCGAAAATAACTGAAGCGTCAGCACAACAATATCCACTACTCGAGAACACTAGAAACAGATTCGATATAGACGGAAGAATAGGAGCAACCACAACTTTCGATATATTTAAAACTGCTTCGAAAGTTGCTCTACAAGATTATATCAGATACAAAGAACTCCCTATACCACTAGCACAAACTAAGCAAGAACTAGCGGACGGAATATTCGAAGAAGCTTTCGGAAGACAAGATAGACAAATACCTAGAGGAGTCGCTAAAGCAATAGCGGATTTTTTAGGTCAAGACGGAAAAGAATATTCGATAGATAGTATCGGAAAATTATATCAGATAGAAGTTAATCGATTAGCACCCTCTAAGATTAAGACACTTAACGAAATTATTATGAAAGGCGGACTAGCGGATAATAGATTAGAAAAAGAGGCGTTTCCAGTTGCTAAATTGGCGTCGCAAGAATTAAGGACTGGAAATCCGAAAGATTATGATAAGCGAAAAGCGGAATATACTTACGGAGAGTTTGTCGGACACAAAGCGATAATATTACAAGAAAAAAACGAAAAAGAAAGAACGGCGGCTAGAGTTCTTATGGACTTCATTCGAGGATTCCGTAAGGGGACAAGTCAGTCGGAAAACAGCACTAGAATCGGTATGTCTATCAGTAGTATTATGGATACTTACGATATAGATAAAGCAGAAAATCCTCGAAAACCTAGAACAGCACCTTTAACGGAAGCTAATCAACAAAAATTAAACAATAAACTTCGTATGTTGTCGAACGCAGAAAAACAATTAAAGAAACAAAAAAAATACACAATTAAAGAAAAGAATCGAATTAAACAAGCAAGAAAAAGAGCAGAAGAAGAAGCAATCTTAGCAAACGATAAAGAACTCGGATTTTTAACACCATTAGCAGAACCGACTGCTTTAGCGGAATCGGAGGGGGCGATTGATTCTGGTGCTGGAGTCGGAGAGTATTTAGACTCGGAAGCAGAAGAGTTTAGACTGAAACAAGCAAAAAAGAAATTAGCGAAAAAAACAAAAGGCGGAAAATCTGCTCCTAAAAAGGCGGAAGTCGTAAATAGAGAACTCGGAAACTTTTCGTCTAAAAATCCTAGCATATCTCGAACAGACGAAGTTCCGCCTTCAGACGAACTTCCTAACTTACGAGGAATATCGATAGGGGGTGTCTTCCACAAAGGAGCAAAAGTAGTTTCTAAATCAGCGCAACAACTCGAAAAACAGAAAGAAAAACAAGATAAACTCGATAGAGAAGAGGCTATGATTTTATCTATAGCGGAAGAACAAGTCAATAAAGATAAACAATTAGCGGATATGGCTAAAAAGAAGTCGTCGAAGCGTCTGACGATAAGAGAACAGCAAGAGTTAATCGAAAGGGAAGCAAAAGAAGCGGAAAGGGAAGCGAAACTCGAACAGAAGAGACTAGACAAGAAAGCGGAGAGAGAAGAACGAGAGGAGAGACCAGAAGACAAGGAGGGGTCTGAATTAGAATCGGACGAAGGCGAATACGAAGACGAAGGCGGATACGAAGACGAAGATTCTGACGCAAGTTTCTCGGACTTTGACGATTAAAGTCGAAAAGCTATAATTATTTTTATATCGGTTCTTTATATAAAGTATGCCGACAAAGAAACCTAGAGGAAAACAGACGAAAAAGTTAGAAACTAAAAAGTCGAAAATTAAGAAAGACAAATATCCGTATGTAGTTATATCGACTAGTAAGAGAGCAGATAAAAAGTATGTAGCTGTTTTCTCTGATAAAGACGGAAAAGGACACTTAACAATTCACTTTGGAGCGAAAGGTATGTCGGATTTTACAAAACATAAAGACGAAAAACGAAAGACGAAATATCTAGCAAGACACAATCCTTCAGCAACGGACGAAGACTGGAATAATCCTTATACTGCTGGAAGTCTTAGTCGGTGGATTTTATGGAACAAAACTTCTTTTAACGAATCAGTTAAAGACTATAAAAAACGCTTCGGACTAAAATAGATATTATCTAATAATTAAAAACTAGACTTATTGTATAAAGATATGTCGGAATATACTGATTTCGTTAAGAAAGGCGGATATATGAAAAAGGGCGGAAAAGGTTTAAAACAAGCGGGAGCGGACTGGAAAAAACATAAAGCTTCGAAAGGTGGGTCAGCAAAAGATAGAGTCGCAAAATTAGAAGGGACTAAAACAGCGAAACAGATAAAACAAATAGAAGAAGATATATCGAAAAATAAAAAGAAACCGAAAACAAAGAGACGGAAGAAACCTAAAAAGAAATAAAGTCGTTTTTTAAAATATTGTTTATTAACATAAAGAATATGCCGTTAGTTAATAGAAAAAAATCGGCGGTCAAAGTCGGTGCTAAATCAGCAAATAGCAGTCCAGCAAGAGTTAGTGGCGGAAGTAAAAATAGACCTTCTAGCGTTAGAGGTGCTGGAACTTCGGTTGTAGCACCTAAACCAGTAAAGTCAGATATAGGTGGAGTTAGTAAAAAGAAACTCGGAAGAAAATTAACAGCGGAAGAAAAACAAAGAGATAAAAACAGACGGAATATGGATAAATTAAGCCGCTCGGCAGACGCAGGAACTCTGGGTGGAGCAGAACCTCGTAATTCTTCAGTCGGAAAAGTTAAGTCTGTTCCTAGACAAGCGGAAAAGAATCAAAGTAGAGTCGGTTCAGAAGCAACTATACAACAAGCAAGGATTTTAAGGGAGAGAGCAAAAATAGCGGAAGCAAGAGGCGAAATAACAAGAGTCGATAAAAGACAATCTAAAGAAGAATCGGATTTTAAAGGAGAGTATAATCGGATTTCATATCTTAAAGATAGATACAACAGAGCTAATTTTAAAGTCGGAGGAAAGATAAAGCAACCTTCAGTATTAGCACAGCAAACAGCAAGAGTCAGAATAGATAGAATAGGAAGAGCTATGAATCAACGGAGAGAGAGAAGCGACTGGGATAAACTCGACTCAATAGATAATAGACAATATAAAGAAGTGAAAGACAATATCGGAGAAGACAAAAGACTCGAACAGATTAAGAAAAACGAAGAAAAACAATTATCGAAAATAGAAAGAACGAAAAGAAAGTCGAATATGAAGAAGAAGCAAGGTAAAAAGGATTAGAAGTTTTATTTTTTTATCGGTTTAGTATATAATAACTATGCCTCTTACTCCGTATCAAATACTCCAAGTTCAGAAACAACAAGCAGTCCTTATGCGTCAAACACTCGGACAAGCGAAAAGACTACCTAGCGAATTAAGTAATTCGAAAGGAACGAATTATCCTATATTTACACAAGTTAAAAAAGTCGGTGGTGTGATAGTCGCTACTCCTATGGTATTCGCTTTTACTGATAAAGCTTTAGCGGTTGCTAAAGAAAGTATATCGACTGCGACTAGTATTGATAGAAAAGAAATCGTTTTATCTCAAATAAGAGAACTCGGAATATACTTTTCGAAGAGTCGTTTTAGCGGAGAAGCTGGTGAGGATTTTTCAGCAAACTTATCAGAAAAAGTCGAAAAAAAAGGAATATCAAACGCAACTCTCGAATTAGGCGATATGGCGGAATCTGCTGGGATTGCTTTTACTATCGGAGAAGCAACTCTAGCGGTTCTGTCCTTAGGGATATATGTATCGGCGTTAGTTATGATATATGAAGGATTCGAAGCGGGAAAAAAGGATTATGCTCGGTTCGAGACATATAGAATCGCAACAGATAAAATACTCGGAATAAAACCGAAAGGACTTAAACTAACTGGCGAAAAGGTTATAGAAGGTATGGCTTCTTTCGATAATCAATTAATCGGATTCGCGAACGCTGCTCCTCAACTTCTTAACGAATTATCTGCGAAAGTCGGAATTACAAATAAGAAGATTCCTACTTTAAGCAAGTTTAAAGATATTTATACACTCCAGATTAACGGAAAAACTTTATCTCAGTCGGCTTCTGCTAAGTGGTTAAAAACAACTTCGGCTGATATGGTTTCACAAGTAGTCGAAAATCATAAACTTTCAGCGGAAATACAGAGACCACAATATCGATTTTTAACGACCTTATTAACTAATATCGGTTTTGTATCAAGTCCTCCTCAGACTCTCGCTGGTATGGGGTTAATACTTCTTAACGCAATATTACCTTCGAAAAAGTTCGTCGATTTTCCAGCTATGCTTTCGAGTATGAGACAAGAATCTCTCGAAAAATTAACTAAAGTCGCTGATTATTATGAATCTCCTAGCGGATTTTTTTCTGCTAACTATAGCGGTATTTTTGTATTTAATCGAGCGATATGGGGGATACTGAATAAGAGAGTAAAAGTTTCTTCGAATTGTTTCATAATTCAGAATCTAAAACAGACGAAAGCGACTTGGTTAAAGTTTATCGGACAGAAAGGATATAACTCGCTTACTAACTTAATCGAAAAAGCTTCTCAAAAGCAGTCGGTTCTGTTATACAATATTATTCCAGAAATAATCGTATTAACTGGAAATATGTATTTTACACCGAATACTCAAGGCGTAGTCGTCAGAAACGGCGTTAAGTATTGGAAGGGAAATCCTAACTTCAGAACTTTTAACGCTAATAATTTAGTTTTATTCGGTTTATTAAACGAGTTAGGTGTTCTATCGCAAAATCGAGGATTAGTATCGTCTGCTATATCTGGCGCTGGTGCTGAATCGGAATCAGCAAACTTTACTGGTTTAGTCGATTTTATTAAAGATATAAATCAACAATCGATTAAATCAATATCAGACAGCCTTCGTTAAAATCGGTAAAATTATTTTCTATGCTTAGTTATATATATGAGTTTATTACGAACAAGCGACCCTAAACTGAATTACACTTTTAATAACGGAAATCCTAAAAAACTTTTAGTCGGAGATTTACTATATCCAGACGGAGACAATAAGAGAAAAGTTATAGTCGAAGGAAAAAACTTTAATTACGGATTAACAAAAGAACCTAAAAAGTCGGAAGTATCTTTTATGAATATTAAAAACGAACAACAAGCAGAAGAGTTTTATCGAAAAAAGAATCCTAATTATCCAGATTACTTTTACTCGGTTTTAGCTAAATATCACTTTCCAGATAAAGATATAGAAAAAGACGAAAAGAAGAAAAAGAAGTCGAAAGAAGAAGGTTTTAAAATCACAAAAGGAAGTTTTTTAATAACTTGGTAAAGTATATATGAGTTCAGTCGGAATCAAAAAAAAAATTATACTAGTTCCTAAAAAACCTTATAATACCGACAAAATCGAACCTAATTATTTTAGTTCAGATATACTCGGAAACGGATATTTAGGAGCAACTAATATCGATTCTATAATCTCTTTAAGTCCTAAAGAAATAGCGGAACAAAATAGACAGATAAGTCGCTGGAACAATCAAGCGGATTTATGGAAAAAGAAAATAGACGGAAGATACTGGAGTGCTATGGGTCTCGAAATATCAAAAAGAGTTATAACAGACGGACAAGTAAGAGGAAAATATAATTTTTCTGGATTTATAGACGGAGCTTCTGGAGACGCTTTAATCGAAACTCAAGAACGACGAGGCGGATTATCGACTAATCCTAAACCTCCTATCGATAAACCTATTTCAGATTATTCTGATTTTCTTGCTTCACTCGCCTCGCTGTCTAGTAAAGACAGAAAACGCTTCGAGACTGCTCTAAAAGCTTCGACTCAAGTCAGCGGAGCAACAGATAAGGCGGTTAATTAACTTATTTTTTTTATCGTTGTATATATATAATATGACGGATTACTTAAAAGACGAAAGTTTCTTGATATTTCTAGACTCGAATAATCTAACTTATTCTAACGAACAACAAAGACTTCCGAATCAACAGATAAGAACTAGCGGACAATCAAATTATACTTTTAATCTAAAAGACCCTATTATCGTTCCACAAGGAAAGTCGATTTCTATGAATCTATTTTCTGCTACTATACCTTATGTTTTTCATAATATAAGGGACGGCGTTAATAATAGATTAAGCGGAACACTCTTTATCGGTTCTGTCGATTCAGATACACCCCTCGCACCTTTAATCGCTTTAGTAAATCCAGCAAATACTCTCGATTTATGTATCGACTTCGACAACGAATCTGGAGAGACTGCGAACAACTCTCTCGAAATACCTTCTGGAAGATATAACTCGACAGAATTAGCAAGAGCTATAATCGATACAATTAGAGATAAAATTATAACTTTTATCGAAACTTATAGAGCAGGATTTTTAGACACCGCTCAAATAGGAAGTTTATACGCAGTCAGAGAAGACTTATCAGAAGTAGTAGGTGGAATTGATACTAGCGGACAATTTTTTATCGATACTTCTGCTGTATTACGGAGAGGGAAATCTGGTGGAGGTATAGGCGGTTCTGCTGACGGAACAACTGCTCCTTTTATGTCTGATATAGTCGGCTTAGACGGAACAACATATACAAACGCTATTCACTATCCTTTCGCTTTAAGACTTAACTTCTTTAATCAGTATCCTATAAACTCTTCGACTATCGGAACTGATTTAGATTACTTCTGGAAGAGCGGAACTCAATTCGAGTTTTCACCAGCAGAAACACTCGGATATAATATATATGATTTAAGCGGAGGAGAAGTATTAAGATTCCCTATAGCTTCAGCGGATTCAGCTAGATATAATTATCTATATTCCTCGAATTATACTAGAGTGGGTGTTGATTCAGCGAATCCTATACAGAAACCGCTTATAGTCGCAACTCAACCAAGACGAGCACAAGTTAATAACGGAGCGACTGCCGTATCTAATAGCGGATATGTCCCTCAACTTTCTCGAGCAACTAGTATTTTACCTCTAGTAGCAAACGGATTAGAAATACCTTTCTGGAGACTAGTCGAAGAGTTCGGATTCTGGAATAAAACTCACTCGGATTTCGTAGCAAATATAAACGCTAATATCGAAGGATTATATATTAAAAGCAATATATCGAATAATAAAGTAGGAACAAATACTTTCGGAGGATATGACCCCTTAACTCAAGTCGGAATAAGTCAAAGTGGAAGTTTCTCGAATATATTAGCAAGAATACCTATAGTCGAAAACGGTGGAATTATAACAACAGAACCTAGCGACAATTCTCTTTATTCGCATATTCTAGATACAGACTCAGTTCATACTATCGAAATAAAACTAACTGATACAAAAGGTAGAGTTATAGATTTAAACGGAACAAACTTTATTCTCGGAATCCAGTTTAATTTACAAGATTCAGAAGGGAAAGATATTAGAAGAAATCGAATAACTCCAGAAGTTTTAAAACAAGTTTTTTAAGGTTTTTATTTTATCGGTTGTATATATATAAATATGAGTGGTGAAGCAGTCGAGGAAATAATATCAAAACTCGAAGATAAATTAGAAGATAATCAGAAAGAGCAACAGCTAGCAATCGAAAAGGCAGACCTTATAACAGACGCCTCTCTTAAAGAAGTAGCGGAAGAGCGTATTCGTTTTCTTAAAGACTCAGCTAAAAAACTTAAATCAGCGATAAGTAAAGAAAAATCAGCAGTATCGAAAAACGAAGTGGGAGGGGGTGGCGGAAGTTTTAGTTTTCCTATTCCAGATTTATCGGATACTGAAACGAGTAGAGGCGGAACTAGAACAGATATATCTAATTCGGACAATTTAACTTCTAGCGGTAAGGCGGGGGAATCCCCAAAAATACCAGAATTAACAAAAAAAGGCGAACCAATATCAACAGATAATCAAGAGTTCTCGGATAGAAAATCAAAGGGAAAAGAAACTAAAGTCAAAGCAACTGGAGACGCTGATTCTCGATTTACGCTAGGATTAAAAGGACATAAACGCGCTCTTCGGTTTTTAGTTGATTTAGCGGACGCTGGGATTAAGGACTCAAATAAAAGCGTTATGAGTGAAAACGAAATAGAGTTTATAAATAGTTTATTTAACGAAGAATCAGAAACTTTCGAAATAAGCGACGCTAGAGAATTATCGGAAATAAATCGTATATTCGGAAATTATCAAGGTGGATTATTTAAACGAAGTATCGATATGATTACCGGTGATTTACTTCGGCAGTATGAAGCAGACTTAATCGAGAGTGGAGAAATAACTTCGGACGACGCTAAGTTTTTGACTCGAGTTATGGCTCCAGTTAATTTATTCGGAAACACTATTATAAGATATTCTAAAGTCGGTATGCTTCTATTAGGTATTTATATCGGTGGAGCAACGATTCTTATGGATAAACCAAATACTTCGAAAGAAGACCAAGCGAAATATCAGTCGGATATAACAAACGCAAGAAAAAAACAACAGATTCTAAAATCTTATGCGGAGTCGGCTTTTAAAGGTAAGGCAATAATAAATAAAGCCGTTATGACTATGTCTCAAGCTAATCTCGGAACTGATACTGCTAAAAGTATAACGGATACTCAGAACACTCTTAACGCTCAGAACACAACTCCTATATTTAAAAAGGCGTTAAAAGCGTATGTAGATAGTATCGGAAAAGGGGGTGGTCCTCTTGCTAAGACTTTACTCGGAATATCAGTTCCAGTTAAAAATAAAGAAGGAACAAAGAATCTAATAGCAAGTGCTTTAATCGAAAGTTCTACAAACGCAAAACAAGCAAAAGTAATATCGAATACTCTCGCTAATCTTTCTGGAATAGACGGAGTTTATAAAGCATATGAAAAACTTATAAACGGATACAAAAAAGGACTTGACGCTCTAAACTCGGCTGGTGGTGTAAATCTAAGGACAGCGTCGAAAAAAGCGCCAAAAGGGTCTCACTTTATGAAAGACGGAAGCGTTATGAAAGATTCGGATATGCCTAAGAAGGCTAAAGTCGAAACAGCTCAATATAAAGCGTTAGATAAAAAGGTGAAAGCTCTCGAAAAACTAAATAAAGAACTATCTAAAATCGGAAGACCAAAAAGAATCAAATCAAATCAAGCGAAGATTTCAGTTTTAATCGCAACAAAGAAACAATTAGAAAATAGCGGTCAAAGATATAAAGTATAAAATCGCCTAAAATTATTTTATCGCCTATCTATATATAACAATATGGATTTAACGGAGTTTCCTCAAACTATCGGAGAAAGATATAATGACTTAAGAGCAAATTATAAAACTAGAGTTGTAGTCGAATATAAAGCTGGAGTAGATACAACTTTAAGACGGAGTGTAGTTCTTCCAATTCCTAATAATTCTATCGGAAAATATCAGTCTTGTATAATATCGATTGACCGCTGTATTATGAATTGCTTAGACGCAGACCTCTCAACTATGGATACACCTTATTTTATTATTAATAGTTCTCTTCCTCAATCTAATAAACTCGGTGTAGTATCGCCAGACGCTTCTTCGACTTATACTGGTAATATCGGAATAGAGGGAGGGAATATACAAGAATTAACAACGCTTCCTAATTATGCTGTAAAAAGTGAAGGAGCAGTAGAAACTTATTACTGGGGCTTAATCGAAAATCAATTTGATAGAAGAAAGTCGGAAATATTATCTAATACTAATCCTATGGGTAATAGACTCGGTCTAGCAATAACTTCAGCGGAAGGAACAAAATTAACTAAAGAAAACGGAAACGATTTAGCTAATTCGGTTTTCTTAGATATTATGCTCGATATACAATTTATAAATCCAGTATCAACGGAATTAATACCAATACAACTAAAAAACTAAAACGGATTATTTTTCTTTTCTTTACTTATATCATAATAAAAAATATGGAAGGTCGTTCTGCTCCCCGTTCAGTCAATTATGATAATTCTCTCCCTCTCGCAATCGAAGGTCGCGCTCATAGACGCCAGTTTTTCACACAAAACGGCGCGACTTATGGTTCTACTACAAACAATATCGTTATTATGGATATTAACGCGGATTCTATGTTAGACACACAATCCTCGTATTTCAGTTTAACTTTAAACAATACTAGCGGAAGTAATCTGTCTCTCGATATGGGTCAGCCTTTTATTCGTCGTCTTCGGATTTCTAGTGCTGGTGTTATACTCGAAGATATTCAGTCATATAATCGCTTAGTCGGTGGCGTTTTATTCCCAGCCGCCGTATCGAAATCTAGTATTATATCGGATAAATCTCTAACTGGTGAAGGTTATTTCTCGTCTCCTTTCGACACTCTATCGGCGGCTACTGGTGGTGGCGGAAACGACGACGCGGCTGTGGCTTTTATTGCGCCAGACGAAGCGGCTTATCAAGTAATCGGAGATACTTCTGCTATTGACGAAGGAACAAATATTACAACCAGAATTACAGAAGCACTCGCGGATACTAATCTAGCAATACAAGCGGATTATCGGTGTGCGGCGAAAACAGCTTTAGTCGGAAAAGCTATTGACGGGTGCTCTAATACTACTGCTATGACTATCGCAACAGGACAGAGTTTCACCTATAATTTTAACATAGTATCAGCGTTATTTAATTCGGAAGTCTATCTACCTTTAGTCCTTATGAACGCTGGATTAAGAGTCGAAATCGAATTAGCACCTCCAGCAGAAGTCGGAATCTGGGGTGGTGCTGTCGGAACTGGTTATAATATCTCGGACGTCCGTTATAACGCACACCTTATCGATTTAGAAAGAAGTTTCTACGAAAGACTCAGAATGGTTCAGCAATCTAGCGGAGGTGTTCTCCAGTTAAGCGGAGCAACATACAGACACTATGCGGATAGAGTGGCGGCGGGTGCGGGCAACGCAACTATTAACGTTCCTGCGAGAGTTAAGTCGATTAAATCGATTTTCTTCTTACTCGGAAACGAGGCAGCTTCGACCAGTTCGACACAATACTCGCTCTCACCTTCACAGCACTTTAACTTATCAGAGTTTCAGTTCAGAGTCGGTTCAGTCAATTATCCTCCGTCGGCAGTCAGAGGAACTCTAGACGGAGTCGAGGGTGTTATGGGAAACTCGAACAGAGGAGAGTTTTACTCGGAACTTATGAAAGCGTTCGGTTCTCTCGGAGGTGCGAAGACCGATTCCTTACTATCGGCGTATAATTACGCTCAGAACGACGGCTCTAGCGGACAAACAGAATCTCTTAACGCTTCGCTCAGTTCTGGCGTTCCTTCGCTTGTTGCTCCTTGCTATACTCCGTTCGGTATGGATTTTGAGACCTTCCCGAGAGAAGCACTCGAATCGGGAGTCGATACAGCGAGTAGAAGTCTTCAGACAACACTCGCTTTAACTATGGCGGCTAATACACCAGCAAACGCAGTTGTGGATACTTTCGTATTAGCGGACGCTTTGTTTTTCGTAAATATGGACGGAAGTGTTTCGGTTTCAGTTTAATCGAAAATCCGTTTAAATCTCTAGTATTTTTTTCTGACTATCTATATAAATATGTGGTCTGTTGTTTTCTATTCTAACGAGAATAAATCCGAAGTTGTAAAGGTTCTTGATTTTACAACGATTAAAGAGTTAAGTTATTGTATCGAAACACCTACACCGACTATATCCAATTACTATCATAAGTTAATAAAACCGAGAGGAATACTTAAGAATATCGATATTTATAAATCAGAATAGCGTTTAAATCTCTAGGATTAAAATCTGTTGTTGTATTATAGTATGACCGAGAAAACCGACTTAAGACAACTTTGCTTTAATCCGTTTAACGACGATATAACTGATATTAAGGCTTCCGTTAAAAGTCTAGCAACAACCGAAGGGAAATCCGAATTAGATATATTAGCAGAGACAACGAAAGAAGCTGTTTCTTCTTATCTACAAATCGAGAAAAGTTATATCGATATATGTAAAGAGTTAGAAAAAACGAAAGAAGAACTTACAAAAACGAAGAAACTTCTTAAGAAAAAATCTCTTGTTATAAGAAAGACTACTTCCGACTTATGAGTTTTCTAATTAAAATAACCGACTTTTTAATATTATCTCTGATTAAAATCAAAGACTTCTGGATTTATCTATCTCCTCCAACTACACTAGAAGAACCCTTATTAACATACAGCGAAGCACAAGGCATATTAAGCGGAGCAAGGGATACACCTTCTCGACCGATTTTTGACCTAGAAGCTCCTAATCCGAATCAAGAAACTCGATATTCGTTGCTAAGTCCGACAACTTCCAAAGACTTATCCGCTATGAATACTAAGAGTCGTTTAAACTTTGAGAAAAAAATATAACGACTTTAGTTAAACTATGCCGATACAATCTCTCCAACAACTAATCGAGATTATTTTTAAATACTATCTTATACTTACGACTGAAGACGACGACTCTAGTTCTGACTATACTCCTTCTGGAGACGAAGCCGATTATGACTCAGAAGATTATTAAGAATCCGATAATAAAACGAGTAAATAGTGCGTAAGATATATAAAGAAATAAATATATTATAGATATATATAGATATGAGCGGAACTGGAAAAGCTATTTTTACGAAAAACACTTCGAGACACAATATCGGAGACCAAGTGAATCTGTTTAATAAAAACGGAAATATAAACAAGAACGCTCAACGCTATATCGATAGTGGAATAGCTAAAGTCGGTGGAGGTTATGTCGAAACACAAGACGGAGATTATGTCGAAGCTGGGGACTCAATCGCTTTAACGATTAATTTTGTTAAGGATTATACTCAGATATTTTATGATACTGCTTATTCGAAATCAGCGAAACCAGACGAGACGGAAGTATTTACTTTTTCTAAAACTATTTTTATAAACGAAGACGACGACGAAGGAGATATAGAAGAGGCGGAAGGTGCTTTACTAGAAGAAGCGGAAGAAGAGTTTCTTAACGAAGTAGGTGGTATTGATTCTTCTGGAGTAGCGGAAATCAATTATGGAGCGTCGGATTATGATATGGAACAAGTCGGCGAAATAGCGGAATCGTCAGAAGAAGAAATCGATTCAGATATGGAAGCCGTTTCTTTTATCGATAGTAGTTTTTCTGGTGAAGTCGATTCTTCTGGACGCTGTGTTTATAACGCTTTAGAGGAAAAGTTTAAAGACTCGAAAGGAATCATAAGAAAGATTGTATCGAATCCGAAACTTCTTAATATCGTTCTAAATTATCAGTTAATAGATAGATACGGAAAACCAGATAAGAAAAGAGTTAAGAGACTCGCTTTTCTATTTAATAAGTATAACGAAAATAAAAACGAAATAGCGGAACTATTAGGTAAAGAAGAAGTAGTCGATACTGGTGCGATTTACTCAGAAGAAGATATAGTAGTAGAACCTCTTAATCGATTACTCTTTGATTCAGAAGAGTCGGAAGATTATCTTAAAGATTTAGACGCTGATAAAGTCGAGTGGGGTGTATCGACTCGAAAATTATTATACTTCGCTAAGTTATTCGATAAAAAACTTATAGCGAAAGCCTTTGACGGAAAATATATCGCTTGTTATTATCCAGAAAAAATCGATAAAAACGGAGACCATACTATCTATTATACTCTAAAACATAAGCATATTTATATGGAACAAGACTCGGAAAAGTGTAAAAGCTGGAGTGCCGTTTTAAACAGCAAGAAGAAGCGGACTGAAGATATAATAGTCGAAGATAAAGACGAACCAGAGTGGAAAACGACTTATAAGTATTACTCGGAAGATAGTTTTCGGATTACAGATAAGATTCCAAAAGACGCCCATAACGAAGAACTTATATATATAGTCAGAGAAAATATTTTAGACGAAATAACTCGTATTTTTAAAGAAGACGGAATACTCTTAACGGAAAAACCTTTTGTATGCGGAAGTGAAATCTCTAGTATTGTAAAAGACGGAATAACTTTTTACAAAGGTGAAGAAGACTTTTTAGAAAGACTCGGTAATATCAATACAGCTAATATCGAAATCAAGAATAGACGCTTCGTTCTCGAAGTCGAGTTAGAATACCTAAAATCAAAATATCCAAAAATAGCGGATTCACCAGTAAAAGTTAGACAGAGAATCGGAGAGTTAGATAGAAAGATAGTATCGCTTTCTTATCTCAACTGGAAATCAGCTTTAGGCGGATTATCGTCAATCAGTTATAATCTATTTAGAAGTTTATCTGGAATATCGGAAACTTCTTCTTTCGGAACTAAAGAGTGGGATTACTGGAAAGAACTCGAACCTTCTCCTTATTATAGTTCAGTCGGAATATCTGATTGTAAAGAAAAGAGAAAAGTCGGAAAAATAGATATAATCAAAAGACACTTTCACTCGGTAAGCGTTAAAGATAAAAATTGTATCGATAATACAAAAATAGAAGAACTTTCTGGCGGAAAATATTTCGAATCTAAAATAGAAGTAAAGACAGATAAGTATGAAGTAGAATACTCGGATATTAACTATGTGGATATAGACGGAGCATACTATCACTCGGCGACAGATTTAAACAGATATGACTTCTGTGTTTTTGACGAATTATGCGAGTGGAATAAAGGCAGACCTTCTTGTCTCCAAGATTCATACTCGAAAGATTTTGTAGCGGATATTCCTAACTATCTATACTATATTCACTCGAAAACGCTTGACTCCTTTATGTTTAAACAACAGATAGAAGACCTAATCAAACTCGGATATTTAGATTCTCGGTGCTTCGAAATCAGAGGCTATATGATTCCAGTCGGATATATTCCTAAAAACGCTTTTATCGAAACTTTTGACTTTATCAAAAAGAAGTTCATAAATCCGAAACCTTATATAAATCAACTTATCGGAACTTTCGGAAGAAGAGAAACGACTTCTAAATCGGTATGGTTTAATCAGAATCCACAAGAGTTCGCGAATCGGATATATGAGAATAAAGAGTCAGATTATAAATATACGATTCACCAGTTAAAAGAGAATACTGATAAAGGAAAAACTTCACTCGGAATATCTGCTTTATTCAGAACATACTCACAAGAAGTTAAGCGGACTAACTGCCCTATTAGAAGTCAGATTGTAGGTAATGGAGTCGCTTTAGTATTAGAGTTAAAAGAGGCGGTTAAAGAAGCTGGACTCGAAGTGAAAAGGTGTGTATGTGATTCTGTCGAGTTTCGTAATCCAGAAGGAAAATCGTTAGATACTATCTTTAATAAAATCAGATTTGATATTAGTTTAAAAGACAGCGGAACTAAAATATATCCACTAACAACGGAGACTGGATTTAATAACTTCTATCGCTGTGAGAGAAACTTTAAATCGTTATGGTCGAATAAGAAAGTCAAAAGACTAACGGAAAGGAAAATAGAGTTTAACGGAACTTTAGGATTATTCGACTTCGGATTTATGGTGAATAAGATACTCGCTGGAGAAGGTTTTCAGATACTCGGTGAAGCTGGTCGTGGTAAGACTTTTATAGCGAAGAAGTTAAAATCGGTTCTAGAAGCACAAGGTATAAAGACAGAAGCACTAGCCTTTACGAATAAAGCAACAAATAACTTAGGCGGAAAAACAATACATAAAAAACTAGTTCTAAAAGTCGGAGACCAAGATTTCGCAACGAATATCAAGTCTCGAATTATTCAGAAGATTAAAGCGGAAGGAATAGCAGTTATATTTTTAGACGAAGTATCTATGATAAGTCGTAAGTGCTGGAACGCAATAAAGATAGTCGCAAGAGAATTACCAGATATAGTCTGGGTCGGAATCGGAGACTTCGGACAAATCGAACCAGTCGAAAAACTTATATGCGGTTCTGATT
>TARA_R110000824_G_scaffold315257_1_pt1 | contig 22002 bp, 27 predicted proteins | sample TARA_R110000824 | Tara Oceans TARA_R110000824 (sample SAMEA4397747) | marine metagenome | biome: Polar Biome; feature: [MES] marine water layer (ENVO:01000295) within the mesopelagic zone...; material: water (ENVO:00002006), including particulate matter (ENVO:01000060) such...
CCAAAGAAACCTGCTATAACTATAAGAGAGTATTATAGATATATTCCCTTTCCTGATTCGTGGGAAAGATACATTTAGGAGATAAAATGAGTAACCCTGTTATTGCTGTGTCTGGTGGTTTTGATCCCGTGCACATTGGCCACATAAGAATGATTAAGGATGCATCCCGTTATGGAGACGTATTGGTTATAATCAACTCTGACGAATGGCTTGAGAAGAAAAAAGGCTATGTCTTTATGTCATGGGATGAAAGAGCAGAGATCATGGGAAATATAAAAGGAGTTACAACGGTGACTTCTGTGGATGATTCTGACGGAACGGTTTGCGAAGCATTATCTCGATGTAAACCGGATGCTTTCGCTAATGGCGGAGACCGAAGAGAAAAAAATACACCTGAGATGGCTTTATGCGATCACATTGGCATAGAAATGATGTGGTGTATCGGTGGAAATAGCAAGCCACAATCTTCCTCATGGCTAGTTAATAATATAAAGGAGAAAAAAGATGGACGAAACAATATCAGACCAATTGATGGAAATTACCAATATACTTAAAAAGGCAGATGATGAGACCAAAGCACAATTTGCCCTTTGCTTCGAAGCTGCAAGGAAACTTGGAGAAAAGGGTCTCTCAATGAAACAAGTTCAAGTAATTGCGATGATGGGACAGCAATGTTCCGAGAACCCTGAGCTTAAACAATTACTAAATTATCTCACTAGCATGACCCAAGTTGATCCAAATGGAGAATATAATTAAATCAGAAGCAAGGCAAAAAGCCTGCTTTTTTTCTATTTAGTTGTAACGAAAGAAGGAGTTTCATTATGAAAATATCAAAAGATAGAATAAAGCAAATTATCAAGGAAGAACTTGAACAAGCAGAAGCAGAAAAGCCTCAAGAAGCCTCACCTGAAACCAAGACAGCAATGGCTAATAAATTTAAAGAGCTATATACTTTGTTTCCAAAGATACAAGGGCTTGATGCCGTTGAGATTAAATTGCTGGATGCACTGTTAATGGGTGGTATAAAAGCAGCCAAAGAAGGATCAGCCAAATCAGTTTTAGCTATGGCGGTAAAGAAACTTGGAGTAGAAATAGATGAATAAGAAAGCAATTGCAATTGATGTTGTCAAACATCCCATTATAAAGAAACTGCTTGAGATGAATATTGCATCTCCAAGTATTATCAATCGACTTATTATTGAGGAGATAATGAACGAAGCAGCTGGAGGCAGCAAAGCAAAAGGCCTAAGGAAAAGAATGGCAGCTGTGTTGAAGAACACAGCACTTACAGCGCCTTCCTCGGCCATTATTGATGCGTCGAAAAACGAAAAGAGCCCCGAAGGAATAAGAGTTACCAATGGGGAGTCTGATGCAATCAAGTTAGCCAAAATTTACGATCTTGCAGCAGTCACAATAAAAGACATCATTAAAGTTTGGAACTCAATGGGGGACTCGACGTCTAATAAAAATGGCGATTTGTTGCTCTCTCTAATAAAACAATCATTTAAAAGCAGCAAGACCCCCAAAGCAATGATGCTCCTTGCATATGCAGCAGAACAAAATACTTTTGCCGAAAAGGTTAAAGAGTATCTAAATGGATTGAAGGGGAAGTCTATTGGGGATACCAAGTCGTTAAATACTAATATCCTCATCGCTATTGAAGAGAGAGAAGACCTCGACAAAACAGATGTCCTAGGAAAATGGTATGAAGAAGAAGACACCATTGCTGATGATGAAGATAATGAATCAGCACAAGATCCAACAGATGTTTCACCTCTCGAAGCAGCTATAAAAATAGGCACTGATGAAAATGCTGCCGAAAAAGCAGCCAAAGAGGTCAACACTTTAAGAGATGCAAAGATAGCTCTCGAAACTTCCAAAGAAAAAGCCACCAGACCAGAAGGCATGACAGAAGAAGATTTCAGTGCAATCTTTGAAAAAGCATTTGAAGCAATGAAAGTTCATTTGCCATCAGAAGAAGACCAAGCTGATACAACCGAAGCAGGAACTATCGGAAAGATAGACGCAGCAAATGCTTACAAGGAAACAATAGAGGGTAAGGAATATAGTCCAGAATCTGCTATGATAAGTTTTGTAGAGGAATTTCTTAAAGTAAGGCACTTAAAAGATCAAGTCAGCCTTCTTGACAATTTAATGGATGCATTAGATGAATTAGAGAAGAGAATAAAAGGAACAGATGAGAAAGCTCTTCAAGAAAGTATTAATCTAACAACAATGTACAGAGCAGCTAAAAGCTCTCTCAAAGGAAAACCCAAAGAGGAAGAGACATCGGAAATAAGAACTGATGTAGATCTTTCCACCGCCCAAGTGAAGACGCTTGAACAAAAGAAAGCAGAGATGATACAACAATTAAAAGCATTGTCTGATATGATGAAAGAGATTGACGAGAAGAGTACTTCTGTAGCGTCTCGATATATCAAAGCCCAAGTTATTAAAACAGCAACAACTCTTCAAGATATAATAGCAGATATTCACAAAGAAATTCAAAACTCAACATTAACAGAAGAGGTTGATTCTACTCCAAAGAAATTATCAAGAAAAGATAAGGCTAACAATGTCAAAGCAGCCTTTGCCAATATACAACCCCTCATACTCAATCTTGATAAGATAATGGATAATTGGGAAGATAAAGAAGATGATTCTGATGTTGATGCGTCCGCTCTGTTGACCAGAGTAGACAGGATAAGAGATATAATTACACCAATCCGTCCATATTTTCAATTAAAGACATCTGCGTTTACAAATAACAGAATAGATTTCAAAGACTTGAAGACAATGTTACGAAAGATAACATTGCAACTTATTGATGTTATGAAAAGAGTAGACAACGCAGTTAGTGACGAAATGGTCGAACCAGCCGATGCAAATACTCTATTGGCCAAACTAACAGATGTATCAGGTCTCATTGAGAAATATATTGGACCCAAATCAAAGGTAGGCCCCCCAATTGTGATGACCGTCGGGGATCCGGAAGAAGAGATTGCCTCTCAACATAGTGATAAACAAATAGATGATAGTAATGAAGAAGATTGGGAAGACAATATCGATAATTTTATGAGCTTGGCCAACCTTGATGAAAAGGAAAAAGAAGTATTGAAAGATTTCTTTGATTCCCTGAGAGACCCAGACACCAAAAGCGTGCTTGGTCTAGAAGAGCAGATAACAAGAGAAATTTTAAGAATATTAAGAGAATCCAAAGGAATACTAAAGGAAGCTGAAGAACGTTATTTAAGAAATTTTGTTGATAAATATGGAGAAGTGAACAAATTAGACTCGGATAGCAAGGAGCGATTAATCTCTGCTTTGACAAAACTAAAAGCCGCTGATGGAACAAAATTCAACACATATTTTGGAATGTATACATCATCAAAATCAGCTTTTAATGATAGTGGTGAAGAAAAAGAGGAAGAAAGCCCCCTTGGCACAGCAAACCGTCATCTTAGCGTTAATGACAATTCTGTAGCTGATTACCTATTCAAACAGACAGAAAATGATACTAGCCCGCTCTTTATAGGCACTGATAACATTGGTGGAGAACATCACACGAACAGGGTTCTTAATTATTTAGCTGATAATAAAATCAAAATGAAATACACCAACAAAGACCACACCTTGCATACTACAAAGGACAGGCACTCAGTGAAAAAAGGTGACGTGATAACCATAGATGAGGAAGGATCCAAATGGGCAGAGGAGGGGTATATGAAATTGGGGGTACCCGATGGCCACTCTACACATCGAATACCCATCAAATGGTTCCTAGATGCAGACAATTTCACAGTAGAAGTAGAAGAAGAGGAAGAAATTGGTAATTCCTATCCTGATGGTTTTTTTAATGAACCACTCGAAGAACAAATCCAAAGAAAGCTCGAGCAAATAATTGAGACACATTTACAAAGGAAATAATATGGCTAAAAGAAACTTGGTGATCGACACATCGGTCTTCCTCTCAGATGCAACCTGCGTCTTCAAATTTGGCAACTCAGATATATTTATTGCATTCAAGGTTCTGGAGGAAATTGATAACCACAAGAAACGTCAAGACTCTGTTGGCTTCAATGCTCGAAGAATCATTAAGACCCTTGACGAATTCAGAGTAAAAGGTTGTCTTTCAAAAGGAGTCCGAATTGGAAAAGGAAAGGGAATTCTAAAAGTTGAAGAAGGAAGATTGCCTCTCCCACAGGGTCTTTCAATAGATGTTCCCGACCACCAGATCATTGCAACCGCATTGTACGTCCAAGAGCAACACCCAAAACGAAGAACCGTCATGTTATCTCGAGATATCAACTTCCGAGTTATCTCGGATTCTGTTGGTGTTCCATCCGAGGATTATATAACATCCCAAGTCGTTGACGATGCAGATAAAATATTCATGGGACTCTCAGAGCTAGTAGTAGATGATGAATTAGTAGAACAGTTCTATGCCGAAGAGAAGATTATCTTTGATAAACCGTTTCAGCGAGAAAGAAAAATAATTCTATATCCCAATCAGTTCATAATGCTCATCTCGTCGTCTAATGAGAAGAAGACGGCCCTTGCTAAGTATATCAATGAAGCAACCCCTATTCAACGTGTAAACGACCATAAAAAGGATCTTTCATGGGGAGTTCTGCCAAGAAATAAAGAACAAACGTTTGCATACGACCTTTTATTTGATGATGATGTCCCTCTCGTTTCTTTGATTGGACGAGCAGGATCAGGAAAGACTCTTATGGCAATCGCCGCCGGAATGGAGCAAACCGTTGGACTTGGAAAAAAGAAATATAATAAGATCGTTATATCTCGCCCTGTTCAACCAATGGGAAAGGATATTGGTTTCTTGCCCGGAGACATGAAAGAGAAGATGTTGCCATGGCTTATGCCAATACAGGATAACCTTCAAACAATGATTGGAGACAAGGTGATGTTAGAAGCGTTTATCGAACAAGGAAAGATTGAGATCGAAGCATTAACATATATTCGAGGACGGTCCATCAATAACGCCTTCATGATTATTGACGAAGCCCAGAATTTAACAGCACATGAAGTGAAGACTATCATAACACGCGTTGGAGAGAACACCAAGGTGGTTTTAACGGGCGATATCGAACAAATAGACAACCTATATACCAACGAGACTTCCAACGGCTTAACATACGCTGTAGAGCGTTTTAAAGAGTATAGCCTAGCAGGACATGTTACCTTCACAAAAGGTGAACGCTCTAGGATCGCAACATTAGCATCAAAGATTTTATAATTTTATCATTGGAGAATACTTAAGATAACGAAACAATTTGACAAACATTAATGAGTGTGTTATAATACCATTATAGTAAGGAGAAATAATGAGTTGGCTTGAGAACTCCATGGAAAAGGCAAAAAAAATGAAGGATCATTATAAGATGCAAGGCGTAGATATATTCATTAAGGATAAACTAACCGAAGATATTGATATTGACTTCGTGATAAGGTATATATCCACCCGTCTCCCAGAGCATCTGATGACCTCTATCGATATCATTTATGTCGGACATTTTAAAATGCTTGTAGATAGAGAGGTAAATGCTATTTATGAGGATGGAGCAATTTATGTAACAAATGAACAAGAGTCTGAAATGGATATGATTGATGATCTTGTTCATGAGATAGCTCACTCAAATGAGAAGAGATTTCAAGAAGCAATTTATGAAGACGGTAATCTTGAAAATGAATTTCTATCAAAGCGAGTTGCTTTAAGAAATATCCTATCTCGACAAGAGATGAAATATAATGTACCAATTCATTTTGGAATAGATCCGACATATAATGAAATTATTGATGACTTTTTATATAAAGATGTGACCTATAGTACTTTGTGGCAAATGGTTCCGGGAATATTCCCATCACCATATGCAGTCACATCACTTCGTGAATACTTTGCAAGAGGATTTGAGGAATATTTTATGGGAAACCCAAGAGAACTCAAAAAAGTTTGTCCTATACTATATTCAAAGATGTATAACTTACACAATATGGAGGACTAATGCATATATCATACTCAGAACTTAAAATGTGGGCTGAATGTTCATGGAAACACAAATTAGTATATCGAGATCGAATAAAGAACTTTGTCGGAAATGAATACACAGCCTTTGGAAGAGCTTTGCACTTATTATGTGAAAATCTGATCGAAGAGAAGATCCAAGACGAAGAACATGATGACTTCTTTGAGGCTGCTTTTGAAAAGGAAGTCATAGACCTCATGAGAAAAGAGGTCGAACTCAACCAGACAATGATAGATGACATGCTTGAACAAGCAAAGAATATCTCTCCAAAAATTATACCTCAAGTCGTTAAATATTTTAATAACTATGAAGTTTTTTCTGTTGAAGAGAAGTTGATGTTACCAATAAAAGATGTTGAGGAACTGGAATGTAGTTTCAAAGGCTATATCGACTTGGTTCTCAAAACAGACGATGGAAAATATCACATTATCGATTGGAAGACTTGCTCTTGGGGTTGGGATGCAAAAAAGCGTTCTGATAAATATATAACGTATCAATTAACCTTGTATAAAAAGTTTTTCTGTCAAAAACACAAGGTTGATCCGTCATTAGTTGAAACTCATTTTGCTCTCTTGAAGAGAACTGCTAAAAAAGATCATGTTGAGATCTTCCGGGTCACATCAGGACCACGTAAGGTAAAGAATGCAACAGACTTACTAATTAAAGGCGTAAAGACAATCCAAGTGGGGACACATTTTAAGAATCGAAACTCATGCGGGTATTGTGAATTTAAAAATACAAAACACTGCCCAAGATAAAAAAAAATAAAAAAAATTTGACAAACTCATTTTGACGTGTTATAATAGTATTAAAAAGAGGTGACAATTGTCAAAAATAAAAGTATTAACTTTGAGTGACCACCCCCTTTCTCCATCGGGAGTCGGCACTCAGACAAAATATGTATGTGAAGCTCTCCTTAAGACTGGTAGATATTCTATCATAAGCTTAGGTGGAGCTATTAAGCATGCAAGTTATAATCCAATAAGAGTAGAACCATATGGGGACGACTGGAGAATTGTACCGGTTGACGGATATGGAGCACCAGAGATGATCCGCTCAATACTAAGAACAGAAAGGCCGGATGTTCTTTGGTTTATGACCGATCCGCGTTTCTGGGGATGGCTATGGGAAATGGAAAATGAAATAAGACCACTGTGTCCTATGGTTTATTATCATGTATGGGATAACTTTCCTGCTCCTATGTTTAATAGAGGTTTTTATCTTTCGAATGATTATATAGCAACTATATCAAAAGTAACAGACGATATTATCAGAGAGGTATCACCAGAGGTTTCAAGGCAATATATGCCACATGCAGTAGAATCAACCATTTTCAAACCAATGCTACAAGCTGAAAAGGATTTGTTTAGAGAAAAGTCCTTACTAAAAGAAGATCGAGAAAAGGTTATATTCTTTTGGAATAATCGAAACGCTAGAAGAAAACAATCTGGAACATTAATCTGGTGGTTCAAAGAGTGGCTTGATAAAATGGAACTTCATGATAAAGCATCCCTTATTATGCACACAGAACCCAAAGATCCCCATGGGCAAGATTTGCAACATATCATAGAACGCCTAGAGCTCAATGATAGACAGGTTATGCTATCAATTAATAAAATATCACCAGAGCAACTAGCCGCAATGTATAATATGGTCGATTGTACAATAAACATTTCAGATGCTGAAGGTTTTGGTCTTGCAACACTGGAATCACTTTCTTGTGGAACCCCCATTATTGTTAATATGACAGGAGGCTTACAAGAGCAAGTAACTGATGGCGATGATTGGTTTGGAATAGGTTTGTTTCCAACATCAAAATCAATTATTGGCTCACAACAAGTTCCTTATATATATGAAGATAGAATTGACAAGAAACAATTCCATTCTGCTCTTACTAAGATATATAAAATGGGTAAGAAAAACAGAGAAGAAATGGGCCTCAAAGGTAGACAACATGTTTTAAATCAGTATGGATTCGAGTCTTTTCAAAAGAAATGGGTTGAATTTGTAGACAAGATTGTTGAGGAACAAGGCTCATGGGATAGTAGAAAAAAATACAATGGAATAATTTTCAAGGAGGTTGCATGAAGAAGAAGATATTAGTAAAAGCACCAATGCTTTCCCAGTCGGGTTATGGAGAACAGTCCCGTTTTGCGTTAAGAGCCTTGCGCTCTAGAGAAGATTTGTTTGAGATATATGCTTTACCTATCACTTGGGGACAGACCGGATGGATCTGGCAAGAAAACGAGTTCAGAGAGTGGCTAGATGAAAGAATAACACAAACACAAATAGAAATACAACAAAAGACATTATCCATAGATGTAAGCCTTCAAATCACAATACCAAATGAGTTTGAAAGGATTGCTCCTATGAACATAGGATATACTGCTGGGATAGAAACACATCGTTGTTCGCCACAATGGCTTCCAAAGTGTAACGAAATGGATAAGGTATTAGTTGTATCAAATCATGCAAAAGTATCACTTGTCGATACTACAGCAACGGCTGTTAATAATGAAACAGGTGAAGAGACGCCATACACTGTTCAAAAACCAGTTGAAGTTGTGTGGGAAACAACACCAAGGCGCGCACCAGAACCGATAGACGGATTTGAATTAGAATACAATAATAATTTTCTTGTCGTATCTCAGATGGGACCAAGGAAAAACTTCACAAACACTATTTCTTGGTTTGTAGAGGAATTCATCGATCGAAAGGTTGGTCTTATTGTTAAAACTAATTTAAAGAACAATAGTATGACAGACGCATCAGTAACAGAGGGTCAATTAAAAGAAATCTTATCAAAATATCCGGATAGAAAGTGCAAGGTTTATTTGCTTCATGGGGATCTTAAATCATCACAGATGACTTGGTTATATCAGCATCCTAAGATAGCTAGCTTGATTAATATATCTCACGGTGAAGGTTTTGGCCTTCCCATGTTTGAAGCAGCCAGAGAAGGTCTACCAGTAATAGCTGTTGGTTGGTCCGGTCATCTTGATTTTTTGATTCATGACGGTAAGGAATATTTTGAAAATGTGAAGTTTACAATGCAATCTATTCAACAAGAAGTTATTTGGGATGGCGTGTTAGAAAAAGATTCTATGTGGGCTTATGCAGAGCAAGGCTCTTACAAAATGACACTCCGAAGAACCCTAAAAAAGATAAACAATATAAAGAAACGTTCTCAAGAACTAAAGAGCATCCTAGAGAAAAAGTTTAGTGATGAAAAACTCTATAAGGGCTTCGTCGATGAGATTCTCGGCTTCGACTCTTCGTCTATCACCCAAGAAGAGGAAGAGGTATTGGAGTTTGAGTAAGAAAGTAGTATTTATTTCTGATTTTTTCTCAAACCAAGTACAAGGTGGTGCTGAGATCTATGATGATATCCTTATAACCTGTCTTCGGGAAAGAGGCAATAAAGTTTGTAAGTTTAATTCTGGCGAATTTACTAACAAACATTTGCAACTTTATCTGAGGACGGGTTTTTATTTTATTATTTCAAATTTTGTCAATTTAAAACAAAACGTTAGAAAACACCTTGAGGCGTGCCCTGATAGATATGTCATTCTGGAGCACGACCACAAATATGTTTCAAATAGAAACCCAGCAGTGTTTGAAGACTTCAAGGCGCCATCACATATGATAGTGAATAAAAGTTTTTACACAGCAGCTAAGGTTGTATTTTGTCAAAGCAGCATACATGCGGAAACTCTAGCAAAGAATTTGAATATTGACAATGTAACTTCATTAGGATGTTCTCTTTGGTCCAAAGGACAATTGGATTTTATTTCCTCTAATATTAGAGAGAAGAATGATAAGGCTTTCGTCCTAAATGATACAAATCCGATAAAAGGTCTTAGGGATGCTTTAAAGTTCTGCAAGAACAAAGAGGTACCTTTCGATTTGGTGGATAAAATGCCTTATGAGAAATTTATTGAAACTTTATCTTCATATGACAAATTTGTATTCTTTCCGAAATCTTTGGAAAGCTTCTGTAGGGTTATTTTAGAAGCTCGTATGCTTGGGTGCAAGTTAGCAACGAATAGACTTAATGGTTGTACATATGAACCTTGGTTTAAAGATTACAAAGGTCAAGAGTTAATAGACTTTGTCGATAAACAAAGAGAGGTCATTGTCGAGATGATTGAGGCCCAAGTATTTAAACAGTCCGAGCAAAAAGATGGAGATATAACAGTCATTCTCAACTGCTATAGGAGACCTTATAACCTTGAAATGCAAGTTGAGGCAATAAGGAAACAAAGTATTAAACCAGTTCAGATATGGCTATGGATTAACTACCATGAAGACAACAGAGACTTTGATCCAGCAGTCCTCGGCGTAGATAAGGTCTTTAAGAACGATTATAACTGGAAATTCTACGGTAGATTTGCAGCCGCATTGCTAGTAGATACAGAATACATTGCAATGTACGACGACGACACCATCCCCGGTCAAAACTGGCATAAGAACTGCTTAGGCACTATGAAGACTCATGAGGGTATACTGGGCTCAGCAGGTGTCATATTAAATGGAAATAGATATATGCAACACGATAGGTGTGGATGGCCAATTCGAAACAAGAAAACAACAGAGGTTGATCTCGTTGGGCACTCTTGGTTCTTTAAACGTGAATGGTTAAGATATCTCTGGCAAGAAAAACCGGTTACTTGGGACAACGGAGAGGACATTCAGTTCGGCTTTATGGCCAAGATACATGGTGGAATCTCCACATACTGTCCACCTCATCCACCAGAAGATAAAAGCATGCATGGCTCAATACTTGGAAATGAGCTTGGTATTGACGATAAAGCCACTTCAAACAACAGAGCAGTATCTCACCAAGCGTTCTTCTCTGAAAGGGACTCATGCGTCCAAGAAGGGCTTAAAAAGGGATGGAAAACTGTAAGGCAAGTTAAATTATGAAACACTTTAGAAATGCATTCAAACAGGTATTAAATAAGATCAAGAGTCAAGAGAATTTTGCTTTTTCGAGGTTCTCAGATGGAGAGTTGTTTATAATGCAAAATAAAACTGTTGTTTTGGCTGATAATCATTACATAACAGGAAACATTAAAGGTCCGAATAGGTACACCAAGGAAGAACATAAAGAATTCTATCCAGATAAGCACCAAAAATACAGAGAGAAGTTGATTGAGTGTTATAGGCATAATCAGGATGGATATTACAAAGGTATCTGTACTTCTTCTGATGGTCATGTTGGAAGAGAAAACTTTGAGTGGATGATAAAATTTCATGGTGGAGATCATTATAATCTGACTTATTCGAACTTATTGATTAATGCAAACTATTCTAACTTTGTTGAAGAACTGATCCCAGCTCTTTGTAAAAGAAACATTATTTATATTGTCAATGAAATGGCTGACACCAGTAAACTTCCTTTTAATATCGTTAAAGAATTTTGTATAGGCTCAAATTGTATGATAGAAAACTTCGATACATCAGAGAGGGTTGCCTCTTATATTCGAGACAACAAGATAGAGAATCATGTTATACTATGTTCAGCTGCGTCATTGTCAAACTTTATAATTTATGATTGTTATAAAGAAAATCAAAATAATACCTTTTTGGATATTGGTTCTTGTCTCAACCCCCTTCTAAGTCTAGAGGGTTGGAAACATACTCGAGGATATCTAACCAGTTATTGGTTAAACTCAAACAGTCCCTTCGGAAGACAAGAGGACATATGGAATTAATTAAATGTGAAGAAAAATACTGGGAAGATATAAGACAACTGAGAAATATGGACGGTGTTAAACAAGGTTTTGTAAAACAACACCATATTAAATTAAGAGAACATAGACTTTTTATGCAAATAAATAATGATTGTTTTTATGCTTGTGTTGACAAAGAACAATTTTTAGGGTATACTGGAGTTATAGATAAGGATATTCGGGTTGCAACACATCCCGATCATCAAAAGAAAGGAGTTGCTTCTTTTATGATTAATGAAGTGATGAAGATACACCCTGATGCCTTTGCAAAGGTCAAAGTAAACAATAAAGCAAGTTTAAGACTTTTTGAATCTTGTGGTTTTAAAAAGAAATATTGTATATTGGAGAAGCAATGAGACATAATCCTTATGAGATAGTGAGAATGTTTGAGGAAACAGTTGCAGATTATACTGGGGCACCATATGCGGTATCAACCGATAATTGTACTGATGCTCTCCTTATTTGCTGCGAATACCTCAATGTTAAGGAAACAACAATTCCATCAAAGACTTACCTATCAGTCCCACAGTCCATTATGCATGCCGGAGGAACTGTCAAATTCAGAGATTATTTGTGGAACGGCGTATACCAACTTGAACCATATCCAATATGGGACGCAGCCAAACGACTAACATCAGATATGTATATTCCGGGCTCGTTTATGTGCCTTTCGTTTCATATTAAGAAACACCTTAAGATTGGAAAAGGTGGAATGATATTGACAGATAATAAAGATGCTGTCGAATGGCTCAAAAAGGCTCGTTATGAGGGTCGAGGAGTTGTTGGATATCATGAGGACAACATACAAATAAACGGCTACAATGCCTATATGTCGCCCGAAATGGCGGCAAGAGGATTGATGCTAATGCAGAATTACCCAAAGCATGTACCTGATCTATCTGAAGAACCTTGTTACAAAGATCTTCGAGGTTTTGATTTATTTAAAAATATTGAGGTGGTGAAGTGAGAACAGCGCTTTGTTTACACGGTTATTTTGCAAACGCCGGCGGGATACAAGCGTCGGTCGATGGTCATACATATATTAGTAGAAAGCTGCTAGATAGCCAAGACGTAGACGTGTTTATACATAGTTGGGATTTAACCAATAAGGAGCAAGTATTATCTTTATACAATCCAACAGTTCATCTGTTTGAGCAACAGAAACAATTTGAAAGTGATCTAGCAATTATTGAACAGGATGATTTCTTTGGTAAAGGGAAGATGGCTCCGGGAATATACCATATCAACACTGTTTTCAAAGGCCTGAGTTATTTATATTCTCGAAAAGCAGCTGTGGAATTAAAAAGAAAATACGAAGAAGAAAATGGGCTTGAGTACGACTGTGTGGTTTTAGCAAGATTCGATCTCGGACAAAGAGGTAAAGAATACCCACAGAAGTATTATGCCACCAATTTCAATTTCGATCCGACCTTGGATATGAATTATGTTTATAGTGCATTTTGGGATCAACTGAATCATGGCTATGCCGATCATTGGTTTTTTTCAAACTCAAAGAATATGGATGTATTGTCTTGTCTTTTCAATAAAGTTAAGAAATATTACCAGCCAAATAGTGAGTATGCTAAGAGTGTTACCACTGGCTGGCCCGATAGTAATGCGTATAATGAGTTTAGCAATGAGTTCTTCTTGGAAAAGAAGTCTCTTACACTTAAGAAATTTCCATTATGGGGCTGTGTTGATAACCATAAACTTTACAAATGGTATCTGATGGATATAGGTTTGTATAAAAAGTCAAGATTTGTTGATATAACGGAGAATGAATGAAAGATAATATAACCCTTTTTATGTATAGTCACTCATCATATTCTGATGTTTGGGAACCATTCTTTCGACAATCTGAAAGGTTTATGCCGGAATATAAGAAGGTCTTATTCTCCGACGATGATTTTGGAAAGACACCAGATAACTGGAGATTTATTCAATACGAGGATAAAGACAGCTATTCAGATAGGATGTATAAATGTTTGGAACATATAGATACTGAACTTTGCTTCCTTCATCACGAAGATATGTTTTTATATGATATGCCAAATAAAGAACTATTATCTTTATATGAGAATATTGTGCTAAATGAAGATATTGATTTTATAAGGCTTTTAAGATCTGTTGACTCTCCATCATTTAATTATAAAGGAGTAAAAACATTAAGTCCCATCCCGAATCATTCCCAATATTTCTTCAGCGTTCAACCGACGATATGTAAGACAGAAAGTTTGTTGAGAATATACCAGAATACAAAGATAGATCACATGAGACAATTTGAGCCTCGAGTTCAACAAGTATGTCGTGACTTAAAGGTTAAAGGCTTGTTTCATTATAATCAAGAACCCAAGCGGGGAGAGCATCATTATGATTCAAGTGTTTATCCGTATATTGCGACAGCTATAGTGAAAGGAAAATGGAATCTTTTGGATTATCCCACCGAATTAGGAAAAATTTTAATAAAAAATAACATTAATGTTGACATTAGGGGAAAAGTATGATAAAATTAGTGATACTAGATATTGATGGAATTATGACTGACGGTAAAAAATATTATGGACTAGATGGAATTCCATTTGCCAAGACATATTGTGATAAAGATTTTACGGCGATAAAAAGAATGAGAGGTGCTGGTGTCGAAGTATGTTTTCTTTCTGGTGATGAAAGAGTTAATATGGCGATGGCAAAGAATAGAAATATTCCCTTTTATTCTGCTCGTGGAAAAGACAAGGCAGATTTTGTTGATATTTTTGAGCAAGAGTATAAAGTGAGTAGAAGCGAGATGTTATATATTGGGGACGATCTGTTTGATCTCTCAATAATGAAAGTTGTCGGTCATGCTTTTTGTCCACAAGATGCTCCAAACGTCCTGAGAGATTATTGCGGAATTCAAAACATAATCTCAAGGAATGGTGGAGAAAATGTCGTTGCAAAAATGGTAGACACCCTATTAGAGAGAGGGCAAATGAGAGATTGCACTATGCAAGAAATAGAAGCATTAGATAAAAAAGAGAAATTTTAATGAATAATTTAGCCTTATTTGGTAAGAAATATATGGATACAATCTTATTCGTTGACTGTGTAAAAAGCGGTGAAACAAATGAATGCCACACCGTTATAGAGAATATTGGCGGCTTGAATAACTTTTATGAAGCTAGATTTGAAGAATGGGAGATAATGCCCATATTCTCAGGCTCTAAAAAAGCATACATAGTCAGTGACAAGTTACTTAGTAAAAGAACTTCATATGTATTTAAACAAACTGAGTCTACTGTTTCATCAAACCAAATCAATTCTATACAGAACAATAACGAGTGGCTTCATGTTTGTTATATTGATGATATAGAATGTTATTCTCAAATATCTAATATTAAAATCCCATATAGCTTGGATTTTTGTACCGATAAAGACAGGGATGCATATTTTTATATCATCAATAATGCAAAGATAGTATTTGACTCTAGAGAAAGAAAACATCTTTATAAGAATATGTTTGTAAGCACCCCTTTGATATTGCATGATGAATGTGGCTTTGAAATTATAAAAAATGGCGTTGTTGTTCATGAACAGAGAAACATACCATTATCAAACCTAAACGTGAATGGGGCTGGGGATTTGTTTGCAGCATTTTTTATAAAGCATTATAAGTCTCTTGGACTTATTGAGAGTTCTAAGAAAGCAATGGTAGAAGCTACCAAAACATTAATTAAAAGGAAAAAAAATGAATAAAAAATATAATTTGCTCTTACCAATAGCTGGTAGAGCCCAAAGGTTTCTGGATAAAGGTTATACGATGCCAAAACCTCTTATTATGTCCAAGGACAAACATATCATTGACTGGTCTATGGAATCGATTGATACATCAGAGTGCAACGTCATATTTGCAGTCCGTTTGGAACATATCAATAACTTTTCTATAGATGATATTCTTAGAAAGAAGTTTGGGGATGATATTGAAATTGTGGTCATCGACAGAGTAACTGATGGTTCTGTCTCTACCTGTCTCTTGGCCAAGGAACATATAAACAACGATTTGCCCTTAATCATATACACCCCAGACGTGTATTTCGAGAATCAATTTGATCCAAGCAGTGTTCCTCCGGATTTAGACGGTTTCTTGCTAACCTTCAAGGCAAACAGTCCAGCACACAGTTATGTGGAGTTAGATAAGGACGGTATGGCAGTTAGAACTGCTGAGAAAGAAGTAATTAGCCAGAATGCAGCCGTCGGGGTTTATTACTACAAAACAGGTAAAATGTTCGTTGACTATGCAGAAGAGATGATTTCTAAGGATATTAGAACAAAGGGTGAGTTCTACATTTGCCCAATGTATAATCTTATGATGAGGGATGGCTTAAAGGTCAGTATACATCAGGTAGAAAAAATGCATGTCCTAGGAACACCAGCCGAGCTTGAATTCTTTGTTGAACATGTTACCGCTCGTTTTGGGCAAAAACCGGTTGCGCTATGTTGCGACCATTCTGGTTTTGAAATGAAAGAGACCGCTAAGAAATTATTAGAAAAAAATGATATTCCTTATATTGACTTTGGAACATACGTCAATAAAGATTGCGATTATAATGAGTATGTTTGTGCAGCTGTTGGTTCGATTGAGAATAAGATATCTGATTTTGCAATGGGCTTCTGTAGAACCGGCCAAGGTGTCAATATACTGGCAAATCATCTAAGTGGTATAAGATCCGCTTTAGTGCTAGATGAATATACAGCTGAGTATGCTATACGACACAACTGCGTAAATTTCCTAGCAGTACCGGAGAAATATGTTTCTGAGGAAGCGTTGGATCGGATGATAAAGATATGGAAAAAGACCACTTTTGATGGTGGTCGTCATATGACAAGAATGAAAAAAACAATGGGATAAAAGAAATGAAAGATACAAAGTTACATAAGAGACTGTTGAAGTTATTATATGAACACAATGAGGAACATGTTGGAAGTTGCTTTTCTTGTGTTGATATTATTGATAACATCTTTAGAACAAAAGCCGAAGATGACATCTTTGTTTTGTCAAATGGACACGCAGCATATGCTTTGTATTCTGTCTTAGAGAAATACTACCCTCACGTTGACGCTGATGCGCTTGTAAACAAGCACGGCGGTCATCCTAACCGAGATGAAGAGAACCATATCTATTGCTCCGCTGGGAGCCTTGGAATGGGTATTATGATGGCTGTTGGTAGAGCTGTTGCAAAACCAAATAGAAAGGTTTATGTTATGATAAGTGACGGAGAATCAACAGAAGGCTCCGTGTGGGAAGCACTGAGATATATAGAAGAAATGAAAGTCGAGAATATTGAAGTTCATGTCAATGCAAACGGATATGCTTGTTATGATGAAATGGATGTAGACTATCTAGAAAGAAGGTGTAAAGCTTTCCTACCAAGGATCCACTTCCACAGAACAAAAGCTGCGACATTCCCATTCTCTTTTCTTTGGGGCTTGAACGCACATTATATAAAGATAAATAAAGAGCAATATGAAGAAGCTTTGGAGGTATTGAACAATGAGCGTTAGAAAAGCATTTGTAAAATTTCTACATGCAGAAATGAAAAAGAACGAAAAAGTGGTTCTTGTCCTAGGAGATCTAGGGTATGGACACTTCGATGCAATCAGAGAAGAATTTCCTGATAGGGTTTTTAATCCCGGAGCAGCCGAACAGTTATTGCTTGGAATGGCTTGTGGAATGGCAATGGAAGGTCTGATTCCTGTTTGTTACTCGATGACACCTTTCTTGCTATATCGACCATTTGAGATCATAAGAACATTTATAGATTATGAGAAGATACCTGTTATTCTAGCAGCCGCTGGAAGAGACAAAGACTACGCTTCTGCTGGTTGGTCCCACTGGGCAACTGACGATAGGGAACACCTGTCTGGTTTTAAAAATATTCTAAAATTATGGCCAGATGAAGAAGTGTTGGAAAAAGAATTTCAAAATATAATAAACACTAAGCTTCCATATTATGTGAATTTAAAGAGGTAGAATGAAGTTTGATTTAATAATACAAGGTCCATTAGACAAAACATCGATTGAAAAGGTTGATGATGTTTCAGATCAATTTGAAAATGTGATAATTTCCCATTGGTCTGAGAATGATTCGTCTTTGTTAGAGGGGATATCTTCTAAGAATGTTAGTGTCTGCGCGCAACCTACACCTGACCGGAGTAAAACGGTTGGAGTTATGAAAGATAGTACTTTCTTTTACTCTATAAGCTCGACATATCTAGGACTCCAGAAATGCGAATCTGAATATGTAGTGAAGATGAGAGGAGACGAGATATATACTGATTTCTTACCCTTGAAAGAAAGATTTTTACAAGACACTGGTAAGTTTGTATTTGGAAATATCTTTGCCAAACCTTGGTCTCAAACAGAATATCATATAGGTGATCACCTGTTTGCCGCAAGGACCGAATTATTAACAAAATGCTATGAAATGTTATATAAAATATATACAAGAAAAGGAAACTTGGTGAAAGATAGCTGGGCTATACAAGGTTACCCATCTCATCAAACAGCAGAGACTATACTTGCTAAATCTTTCATTAAAGCAAGAAATATCCCAAAGCAAGAGTGGTCCAAATTCGCAACGTTTAAAAATAATTTCGATGTTGTTGATATCTGTTCTTTAGGTTTATATGTTGCCAACTGGAAACATGGAAATACTGTGTATTCTTCCAAGAACAATCCTTTCGAATGGCCTATCAAAACCTTGGAGGACATGAGATGATAATAAACAGAGACAAAAAATTTATGTTTATCTGTGTTGCAAAAACTGCATCGACGTCAATCAGAAGAAGATTTGAACATTACCAAGACCCTCCACCAGAAAAATATCATATGTTTTTAGAAGATGCATTGAAATTGTATCCTTATGCTAGAGACTATTTCAAGTTTGCATTTGTTCGAAACCCATACGATCGTCTTTATAGTTGTTATATTAATTTTAAATATGATGGTCATGTATGGGACACACATATAAAGAAAGAACATAGTTTTCGAAGTTTTATAATGAACCTCGCACAAAGCGAGTATTCAAAATATATCCACTTACAACCACAGTACAAGTACATAAAAGATGGCAATGAGATTGGTGTAGATTTCTTAGGTAGATTTGAAAACTTAGATAAAGACTTCGCAAAAATAGAATCTATTTTAGGATATCCTCCTCAAGCTTTGGAAAGAATTCGAGCATCTTCTAAAAACAGAGAAGCAAATAAGTATGATAGTGAGATGAAAGAAGTGATGCAAAAGATTTATGCTGAAGACTTTGAGAGGTTTGATTATGAAAAATAAGATAGGACTTGTCCTTAGTCATATTCATGTAAGAAGTGACGAGATGTATAAATTTGATATGCTGAGTCTAGTAATTGACACCTTTCGTAAATTTGAGAAAGAATTTTTTATTGTGGTTTCCGGCCATGGCTGTGAGATACCTGCCCACATAGCAAATAAGATAGAGCAAAGTTATTGGGAACCAACTATAGATCAAAACGAAATCGGTCGAGGCCATCCAAAATTTTGTATAGAGGGTTATAAAATTTTATTACAGAATGATATACAAACCTCTTTAAAATTGAGAGGTTGTGACGTTATAGGTAATGAAAATAGATTGTATCAAATACTAAGTACCCAAGACCTTGTCGTGACAGAACAAACTTGCTTTGAAAGACGAATGATAGGTGATCTATTAATGTTAGGCAACACACGGAGAATGCTGGAACTGTGGACAAAACAACCTTGGAACTATGAAAAAAGCGGCCTGTATAACCTTTTTGACAATGTTGAATGTCTTGCCAAAGATGCAAATCTAAATGTTAGAGAATACTTGAAGCAAAATGCCTTCTATCTAGCTCCCGATGATATTCAATGGCATACTCTGGAAACAAGCTGGGATAAAACTAAAGGTTGTTTGATCGAAGAGTTGAACGAGAAATGCTTGTGGGGCGCTGGGCGCTATCCTTATTATGGAGGTTTTTAATGTTATTCATATCACACAGAGGAAACATAGACGGACCGTTAAGAACTCTAGAAAACAATCCAAGTCATATATTAACACTTACCAAGAGGGGAATTGATGTAGAAATCGATGTTTGGTATGATGGAGAGCAGTTATATCTTGGACACGACAAACCTCGGTACGAGATTGATTTATCTTTTTTACAAAATGATAAGTTTTGGTGTCATGCTAAAAATTTACAAGCATTAGAATATATGTTGCAACACAACGTCCATTGCTTCTGGCACCAAACAGATGATTATACAATAACCAGTCGAGGTTATATCTGGACTTTCCCAAACAAACCGGTTTGCAAAAAAAGTATTATTGTGTGTCACTCCCTAGAAGAAACGAAACATTATGCAAACTTAGATATAGCAGGCGTTTGCAGTGACTACATAGGGGAAATAAAGTGAAATTGGTAGTAATAACAGGGTGTTTAGGCCTCATTGGTTCCCACGTAACTAGAAGATGTCTCTTAAGAGGCTGGAAAGTTTATGGCATAGATAAGTGTACCTACGCAGCTAACACCAATCTGTTGAAAGATTTTGAGATGTTTGAGAACTTTACCTTTGTAAAAGAAGATATAGTAGATCTTGACTATCTTCCTCATTGTGATTATGTTATAAATATAGCAGCAGAGTCTCATGTGGGAAATAGTATTATCGATAGTCATGACTTTATCCATTCGAATGTGATTGGAATCAAGAATCTTCTCGATCTCATAAGGAAGAAACCGAAGAATGTAGAAGATCAACCAATCTTTTTTCATTTTAGCACAGACGAAGTATATGGAGACATCACAGAAGGCGAGCATATTGAGACAGACGTGCTAAGGCCATCAAACCCATATTCAGCCTCCAAAGCAGCAGCCGATATGTTTATTCTTGCTTGGGCAAGAACTTATGATATGAAGTACGTTATTCTTCGACCAACAAATAACTACGGAATAGGACAATATCCAGAGAAGCTTATACCAATATGTGTTAAACACTTGATGAGAGGAAAGAAGATTCGACTTCACGATGGGGGAGAACCGGTAAGGAATTGGTTACATTCGGATGATACTGCCTCTGCTGTTATTAAAATAATAGAGTCGGGAGTTAGTAATGAGATATATAATGTCGCTGGTGGTTTTGAACAGAAAAATATTGATACTACGATACAAATAATAGAAAACTTTTTTGGTCCGGGTCACGATGACTTTTCATTCTATCTTGATTTACAATTCAAGAGACCCGGTCAAGATGTTAGGTACGCTCTCAACGACGATAAATTAAAATCACTTGGTTGGGAACCAAAGATGAAGTTTGAAAAAGAACTTCCAAAAATAGTAGAATATTACAAAAAGAATTTCAAATGGTAACAAAGGAGCATAAAATGAAATTATCAGATCAAGCGATGGGAGCCATCATGATGGCGCTACAAAAATCCCTTTTAGAACAAACGGACATTGTCCCTATTCTTAAAAACTTTGAGTTGGAAGTCATGGACGATGGAGCTCTTCTCGTGAAGAACCCACCGACTGTGAAAGCCAAAAAAACACCAGTAATCTTAACAGGAAAAGAATAATGCCTAGATATGTTTATGCCTGCGATTATTGTGACCAAGAGTTCCAAGTTCATCATGGTATGAGCGAGGAATGTAATCTCTGCGAGATATGCGGAGAAAAAGACACTATTCATCGCATACCTCAAATGACTTACGTTCAAAACAAAGAGTCACAATCAGCTCAAAGAGTAAAACAGGCAATAGAGGAAAATCGAGAGATTCTTAAACAAGCTTCAAAAGAGGCAAAGGATACTACGTATGACGGTTAATATAGCTCTTATAATAGCTCTTCTGGTTTCTGTGAGTATCAATATTTTCGGATTTTGGTATATACGGGATATATTAGGTAGGCTTACTTGGATAAGCCAAAATATTGAAGATGTCGGAACAGTAATAGCAAATTATAGAAGCCATTTAAAAGCTGTTTATAAATTAGAACAGTTTTATGGAGACGCAGAGATAAAAGGGATCTTGGAGCACACAAAAGTAATATCAATGATATTAGAGGATTATCAAACAGCAGTTTTAGAACTTGAACCTGTTGAAATGGAAGAAATACTAAACCAAAAGGACAATAACAATGGCGAAGAGACGGAAGAAAGCATCCAAAAGGATGTACTTTACGCAGGTACACGAAGACGCGATAGT
>TARA_R110000824_G_scaffold79747_1_pt1 | contig 21911 bp, 7 predicted proteins | sample TARA_R110000824 | Tara Oceans TARA_R110000824 (sample SAMEA4397747) | marine metagenome | biome: Polar Biome; feature: [MES] marine water layer (ENVO:01000295) within the mesopelagic zone...; material: water (ENVO:00002006), including particulate matter (ENVO:01000060) such as......
ACGATACCGTTAAAACGAGACAAAGTTGATAAAGTCTTCGCAGATGAGAAGCCTGAACGGAACGATTGTAACGACTGTTCAACATATACCGCCTCAATCTGTCCTCCGTATTGTTCATATATCTCTTCCAACCCTGCTTTAACATGTATCACCTTTTCAAAGAAGTCTTTGTATTTTCTTGTATCCCAAGCAGCATTAAGCACTACCTTATCGTCGTTGATAAGAGTATAGCCTGTGATGCTTGTGGATACGTCTAATCCTAATATCATATATACTATATATCAAGTTTAAGCTTGAATGTCAAGTCTCTATCTTCAGTTTTTTTGACTGGATTGGCCACCGAGGCGATAGCTATCAGGTTTTTATCCTTATCATAAATGCCAACTTTTGATATATACGTTGTCTTCTGGAAGCTTCCGGTGACCTCCGAATAAGAAGAGCTAACAATATTCTTAATGTCCAGCTCCCTTTCATAATACCTGAAGTTCCCGGCATTTGGAGAAACAAGTGAGCTTGTTGCACTAGAGCTTATAAATGAAGGATTGTTTGACCAGTTTAGCTCTCCCTTCTTCGCGTGGGCCATCATAGAGACTGTCGAAACATTGCTTGTCCCCAAGAAGTCCATGGAATAACTAGAGGATGGATTAGTCCCTCTCCCTAACGGAGAGGCTGCTGCCGCGGCATATCCTGAGGGGCCTGCATCGCGGCCATCTGCCACGCCGTGGGCGAACCTAAGCCACGAAGGGTTAATGTTAGAAACCGTGGCGCCAAAAACATCCCTATCATTAAACGTAACGGTAGAGCCTCCAGACAGGGCCAGTGTCCAGCTACCGGTCAGGACCATAAATCCTTCGTTGTACATAACAACCCCAGCCACAGATCCAGAATTTTTAGACCAATATGGACCGACTTGCACAAGTTCTCCGTTTCTGTTGGCATCTTGTAGTTCGCCAACCAGTGTTCCAGAGACAAAATATTTTAAACTTACAGAACCCTTCTTAATGCCTGAGCCATAAAATATGCTCGGGATGGAAACCAAATTAACTGCTTGGCGACCCTTGTCCCAGTTATCTCCAGCAGGCTCGGCGTTGTCGTAATCATAATGTGTGCTAAATATTGAATTGTAATCCAGACGAGTACGCAATGCATCTAAATGTGAACCTGTAGCGTAAGATTTTAAAATTCTAACATGCTCCTCAATTGGCAATGCAGTGGTGGTGTACATCGACTGAAAGCTTGCGTCTGGGCCGGCCTTTCTGTGAAAATCAGAAAGGGTGTCTTCGTGGTTAGCAGGATAAAATTCTCTAGTTATTGACGAAGACAGGCTATAACTAGCTGTCATAACGTCCCCTACTATATAAGTGTTGGTAAATTTGTCAGCCGATATGGTTTTAAAGGCCTCGCCCTGAATCCCACTCTTGATGAGGTATCCGTATATCCTACCGTTGTTTTCGACTTTATATACCACGCCGTCGGGTCCAATAGTGCCCAACGGAGAGATATCCTCTGGTGGTACACTGAGGTCGTTCCGGTCGATATTTAATTCATATAAGTTTATATAACCGGTCTTGTCTATACCAGAGTGGCCCTCGATAAAGGCGCCTGACATAGAAGTCTTATTGTTATAAATAACCTGCTCATCATATATAAAGAAGGAACAGCTTGGGTGTGCCTTTATCGTGTTGTGATAAACATCATTTGGCCCGAACTTATACAGAGGCATAACAGACCCCCTTAGTAGTCCAGCCTAACTCTTAGCGTCAACTCGTTCGTTGGGTCTTTCTTAAGAGGTTCGGAGAGTTTTGCAACTGCCAACAGTTCGTTATCAGCACTATACAAGCCAACAGAGGTAATATATGTAACCGGCTGGTCCGTGGCGTTCGTCTTAACTCGAATCTTACTAGAACTCAAATAAGTTGGATTTGAGCTATAATTAAAATCGTTATGGTGTATCCGGCAGAAATAAATGGTTGAATTCAATTCTGTGGTGTTGTTGAAAGCGATGTTATTAATCTTGTTCCTGACAGCATTTGAAAACTCACCGATAGTAGATCCGGTCAGGACAGCGGCAACGGACTCCTGCTTCACCCCAAAGGAATCCTGTGCGGGGCCGGCGGCGCCAGATGGAATGCCCAATGAGGCTGTTAGTGCCACGATGCCGGCTTGATAATAAACTTTTCCAATCTCTACATGGTTATCGCCGGCGGCAAAATTGTTAATGCCCGTGCCGGCAGATTGGGACATCAAATACCCATATTCGCCAACAGGAGAGTCGACTCGATATCGAGAACTACCGCTTAGATCTTTGATTGTAACCAAATTTGTGAACTTGATTGATTCGTTCCAGTTACCACCAGATGCAAACGTCATAGTGTACGTTTCTTTCTTGACTTCATCTTTAGTTAGCAGCCTAGCATAATTGAAAAATACCATTGCGTCTTGATCAACGCCACCAGAAGTCTGGAATTTTTTAATTGATCCCGTGTGATCATAACCATTAAGCATTTGAGCCATCTGATTATAGATATTCACTTTTTTCGTATTCTGGGTGTAGGCTGAACTGGAAATCGCGTTGGAATATCCAACTGTAAGATCAAGAATGTGATTGGCCGAAGAACTCAAATATGGGTAATCGTAGACACTTTGAAATATTCCGTGGGAATAATTTTTAATGTTTTCTTCTGTGCCGTGTTCACCTCTCTGGTATGTTCCAGAAACAATGGACCCGGTAATTGGGATCGCTTCGTGAAGAAGAGTTCTTGTTGATGCAACGTCAGTGCTTGAAAAATTCTTAAATATGGTCGCCATTTTTAAATCCTATTATTGTTTCTTAATAAATCTTATCGGAATGTCTATTCTGTATCCGGTTGTTGCGCCGGTAACACGGATAGTTGCATCTATCTGTTTAATAGAAGTTGTTGTGCTCGTAAATCCATGTAGAGTTGCTGCCGAGCCCAATTGATCGAACAAAAAATCACTTGTGTTAAGCTCGATTGAAGCCTGTAATTTAAACTGCACTTTTGTTCCACGGGGTCCTGCAATAACCTGCTCACCAGTATTTGTGCTTTTACTGGTTATCTCCGAGACAAACTGGCGGTCAGTACCCAAAGAAAAGTAGTAAGTCGCTATTTGGTCGTCGTCGATAAATGATGGGGTTGCAGCCTGACCTTCTTTTGAAATAATAGATCCGAGACGATTATCTATTTCGATCATGTACTGCGTTTCAACCAGATCGGAGTCTAGATTTCTGCTAGGGGATAGCTCATAGTTGCTATCGAGTCCCTGATCAATACGAATGAAATTGTCCCCCTGCTTGGGGCGCTCGCCGTATAGGACGCCGACAATAGGGTCGGTGTTGGTGTCCTGTGAGAATTCATCCTCGGTATCGTCATCCACAGCAACCATATACTTCTTTGTGCCTGCGTGTCTCTGGACTGCACTATTAAAGATATCGTTAAGCTTTAGAATGGGCAAGTAAAGCAGGTTGGTTCTAGGAATAGAAATGAGCTTTGACTTCATAGAGGCTGCGTTATCTGTGAACGCCTCTAAAACAGGGGTCTGCAAGACCTCCAAGTCATAATACGCAGATCCACTAGAATGGTTTTTGTCATACCTTTCATAATTAACCTCGTCATCGCCGAGAGCAAACTTTACTATTTTAAAGCTTCCGTCGCCTTTAGCTAGACGCATGCGGCCCGTGTCTGTAAGGACAGCATCCAAGATGATGTCGCCAGAGTTATCTAAAAATGCCATTTGTTACCTTCCTTATCCGTAACCCTATGTTTATAAATAGTATCAAACATTAGTTTCTTTCTTTTTCAGTTTCAATATGTTTATGCTTAACTTCAAAGTTAAAATCAATTTTCTTCCCGGTTGATTTAGATATGAGTCGCACCTTATATTTCTTGCCCCATATAGACTCTTGTTCTCCGCCTAAATAAACATCAGGGCCGCGGCCAAGGGCGGTGGTGGTAGACTCCATGTCAGACCCAGCAGCATTAAAATAAGAATGAGAATATTTTGGGGCTATATACATCAACTTTCTAAATTGCCTAGATGGCATCTTGTTTCGTTTTTCTATTTCATGCTCCGATAAGAAGTCAACCGCCTCTATAATTGGAAAAATAGTAGAGCCGTCATCTATCATTTCTATTCTATAAAGAATTGACGGCAAAGATGGCTGATTGTGTACATCATATGCCCTAAAGAGATAGTAAAACTTTTTATTCGGAGCAATAGATTCTATATAAGCGCCTGATGAGGCCTTAAGTGGGGATCTTGGATTAACATCTGTAGAAACAGATACTCGCAGTTTGTTCCTAAAATCTTCGTAGCTAGTCGGGTGATAGTCTATTCTAAATATCTCGAAGCCGGCAACGAAATCGTCGTTCTTAAAAGTGATTGGGTCTATAGGATCAAGCTCGTTTGTCTCACGATAATTGTTATAAAACTGCTCGTCTCTGTCTCTTAGTATAATCGGATCGGCAACAAAGACTCCCGTTCCGCCATTCATGTGAAACCTTAATTTATCGCCTACACCTCGGAAAGGAATGATATCAATCATTGGAGGCACAGGGGGGTGCTCTAAGATTTGCCCTATACTTTCATAAATCGGGATCTCATGCAAGCGAAGCGTGGGACGAGTTACAACATCAATCTGTGCGGCAACCCCATAGGCGCCGGCGCCGGGATAATTATAATCAAATGCTGGCCTAGAATAACTATAAGCTGTTCCATAAACGGCCTTGATCGCCGATACCACATAAAGGTATTTTTTGGAGTATTTGACTTGTGTGTCGATAAAATCCATTATCTCCACTTCGTTATTAACATTAAATACCCAAAAGTCTTGAATTGGGTCACTTGTTGGGCGGGCGGCATCAATCTTTGAGATTCTATAAGCTACGGTTTCAGATGGCGCGGGGACACCATTTAAGATATCTTCAAACGATCTTCTCTTGGACTCTATTTTTGTTGCCAACTCTTGGATAAAAGAAGTCAATAGATGATAGTCTGGTTGGGTGCCTTCAGCCACCAAAGTGCCGTCGGTACTATCTCCCAAAAATATGGCGTCTGACGAAAGGGCGTCCGCGGCCGACAATAAACGTTCTTCAAACCACCGCAATGCATTAATTTCTTTTATATTTCTTTTGACCACTTCTTGTTTTAGATAGCCGAGGGAATCATATGTCTGTTCGTCAATTCTATACGGGGTGTTTGAATAGGGGTCTTCGGCCGTATGGCGGACCAATGACTCAGCCAAGAAATGATTATTTAATAGCTCTGGTAAGATAGAATTTTGATCAAACTTCATCCTGACATTTACATTCATGGGCCAAGCATTAGATAATGGAGAGTTCTCGTTTAGATTCTTTGTGTGGTCATATGGAACATATACGTTTTCATAGCCGCGGCTTTCACCCAAAGGAATTGTAATATTTTCCAAATCTTCAAAAACGTCTATTCCTTTATAGAGCAGGGTGGACTTTTTATCCCAATATCGGGGATCCATCTCCCTCTCAGTGCCGGGGGAAGGGAGCGGATTAACCGGGTCGTAAATGTAATTATAAACATTTTCTATCTGTTTTTCCGACACCAAAGGGTCTTGGATTGTTTGCTCATAAAACTCTTCATAGAAATTATATTTGAACTCTATGTCGATATCGGCTGATTTCGAGGGGTCCGCGTCATCAACGATTACCTTTTCCACCGAAGACAACGGCTTACTAACACTAAAATGGTGATCTTCAAAAAACTCGTACTCCGAGTCAATTACGCCAATATCCGTAGCGATTAAAAAATCTATGAAATCCTCTTGTGATTCTTCATAATTTACAGCAACATCCCCGAATTTGCCGGTGCGGGGAAAGACAGTCATTGTGGTTTTTCTGGCCGGCAAAGTTTGAGACTCGTCCTCATCAAAATAATCTTCTTCCTCGGAAAAGCTAATATTAACTTTCCTTTCATAATTAATTTTATAATCTCTAAATGTCAGTTTGTCTTGTGGCACAATCACTGGGTTGCTAGTTTGTCCTGTGACTATAGGCACCCTTGACAGGTCTGGTTGGCCGATCTCCCAATAGCTGCCTATTGCATCACGAAAATTATCCCTGACGGCCGAGAGAGATGATTTTATAATATTCTCGTTTACATAATTGCTAGTCTTGTTTGCCATCTTTAGTACCCGCCTCCACCGGTGGATCCGCCACCGCGTGAACCTCTAGTAGAGGCTGGTCGAGTTCGCGAGCTTGAGCGTCTCGTGGTTGCCCGGGCTGTGGGGCCGGGGGAACGAGCAACGCGGCGTGAAGAGGTCGCTGGTGGAGACTCTAGGTTTTGCTTAATTTCTGCACCTTCTTGAATTAAATCTCTAGGTTGTTTTATAAATATGGTTGAAGAATACTGGTAGTAGCTTTCGGCCCTACTCTCCTTCTCCAATAAAGCTCGCAGTATGCGACGACGGGTGCGGGAAGGAGAAGATGCTCTAGCCAAACGGCGGACTGCGCGGTCAATTGGCTCGTCAGTCTCCACTGTCTCCTCTAATATTTCCTCTTCTTCATCGTTCAGGGCGGTTGGCTCTTCTCCGAATTTAATCAAAAAATACCTATCCCTGATTGGAAGACGAAGCTCTTTGGGAATATCGGCATAAACTGTAGGATTTTTATATGTCGTCATCCTACAAAGCAATCTTTTGCCGGGTCGAGGATTTATTGCAGCGGGGTCCATTAAACTAAATATTGGCCTAGTAATTTGACGGCCATCAACCCGGGTTGTCTCAAATCCAGACAAATACTCCACTTTTTGAAGCATAAAATAATTATATCTAAACATCTCATACGTCTCGGGATTTAGTAAGAAGTCGGTTGACGCGTCGTGCCACCTATTAACTGTTATTGGTCGGTTAGACAAAAATAAAGATTTTATCTGATTTGGTAGGTTTCTTATTTTTTCTGACATTTCTGGCTTGTCGCGGTATAATATTTCTAGAATATTGTTGCTTTTTAGCAAATTGAATCCAGCCATCCCCTCTGCTACCCCCCTTCTATTGGCGAATTTGAAAATATCGGAAGCATCTTTATTAATAAGCTTTTGTACAAAAATGGTGTTTAATGGAGCAATATTTCGGCGATGGCGCTCTTGAGACTCTTCTTGTATTTCTGCTTCCTCCTGAAGATCCTCTTCGACGGTTTCCAAAGCTTGGCTCGTAATTTCAGATAAGGTCAGACCAGAAATGATTTCATCTTCGCTGATGTCTTCTTTATCTTTTTGCCGGCGTCTCTTGGGGCGAGGCCTCTCTATGGAAATACCGTGAAGTCCTAAAATGTTTCTCGATAAAGACTCCATCAGTCCTTGTGGAGAATTAAATTTCTTTGCGGTGCCTACGGGCGCAGACAATTCTTCTCTGGTGGGGTCTAGCCGCATGGAGGAGATTACACTCGTTGCCTCATTATAACGTTTCTTGTTCCACAGCGCCTTACCAGAGTTTAACATTTTTAGTTTTTTTACACCATACCTAATCATAGCTGGACTCAAATATGAATATTGTGTCGTCCTTAGATCTAGAATTGGTACCCTAGAACCCCTTATTTGCCCGGAAAAATATTTAGAATTCTCGTCGTCTATCCTATTTTGATAAAAATCTAATGTAATTTCTCTCATTCCGCCGCGGTTGGTCTTTTGGCCCCCAAGAAAATCATACCCAATTCCTTTTTGAGTGTCACTGTTGAATACTTGATTAAACTTTTTCCTAATCTTTATCGTTGATTTTTTGAACCGATCTTTGTGGATTGAAGACTTAATATTAACATCAAACTCTGTATCGCCGATTCCTCTCGGACCAACGAGGCGGCGGACCTTGTTTTCTATCTTTTCATATGCATCGAGGAAGTCAGATATCCCCTGAGGCGATCCGGTCTTAGGATTAATCAAAGCATGAAGTGTGGAAGCCAAAAACCCCACATCATCGCCAGAGATATTAGTTAAGGCACTTATCGCCTCCAAGAGCATCACTATAGACTGGTTCCAAGGGGACTTTGTGGCATCTCTGGGGTTTTCTTTCTGTCTTTGTAGATTGGGCGTGTTATTCACTTCGTCAACATCTAGCTGCGGGTATCTTTTGCTGTTTAGTTCAACAAATCTCTTTGTAAATCTGTCGGAAACAAGATCATAGTTTTCCGGGGCCTGTGCTTCTGCGTTGTATCTCAAAAGGGCGCGCTTGTTTCTCTTCATTCTTCTTAAAATATCCAGCACAAATTCTAGAGTTCCGTCTTCCATTTCTACCTCTAGGACATACTGGTATATGCCGTCGGTGACCTTGGACATATTGAAATCTGAACAAGAGAAAGTCCTTAGACTATTGGCATTTAAAAGATCAACTTCTTTTACAAAACCAATGCGGACCTCCCTTTCATTGTCACCATCTCTGTCCCTTTTGTAGACTTTTCTCCTCAATCTTCCGCCGGCGGTGTCAAAGCTATACGCTATAAGCTCATCTTTTGTTTCCTTATCATAACGCCGGAAGCCAGAACGAGGATTGCTACCTAGTCGATTTCTTCTAACCCTTCTTCGGAAAACCTTAAACGAAGATATTCTAGAAAATCGTGAGGCGGCGGCGAAGGTTTCCGCATTTTCTGAGCTTAAGATTTTACCGAACTGGCCCTTTTCTTTCAGTATTCTGTGAGTATCCACTGAAAAAAGAATGTTTGATTTGCCATCTGGGTCTCTGGAGACAAATGCGCTAGAAACAAGGTTGGATTTCTTGCTGAATCGGGGGTGATCCGCTATCTTGTGGGACTGGTTCTTTCTTATTTTTTCGAAAACTTCCTCGTCGTTCTTGAGATTAAATTCTAAGCTCTCCAACATTTTGAGAACCCTTTTATCTTGAACCTTAAAATTGGGCACCGGGACCCTTTCTAAAACCGGGTGGGGTCGGGTTGTGTGGCTTGGACCAGCCATATATCTGCCTCCATTTTTTGTCTCATGGAAGTGGACGGCGCCGGGGTGGATATCCCCATTTGGCAACCTGTAGACTGAAGCAGAAGAAACCGGTCGACCACTAGAAATAATTAGGTCTCCAGAGATGTGTCCTTGCACTTCCCTAAATCTCTTATTTTTTAACTTTGACCCAAAGTCTCTCGTCAGTTCCGTTGTGTCCATGAGGCAGGAGCAAAAATAGGCTAAATGGGTGGGATCGGAGTTTGGTACAAAAAATTCAGCTTCGTATGGAAACATATAAACGAAGACGCCCCTTCTTTGCCTATATCTTTGGACACTCTCAATGTCTTTATCACTTTTTAAGCTCAGTATTTTTTCTCTAAAATTGTATTTTCTTTTCGCTTGTTTTAGTTTTTGCGAAGTTAGGCCACCATCTGCCAACATTTTAGTTAATTCTGGGTCTCTACTTTCTATTACTCTTATCCGCAAGTATTTGTGCAACCTTTCGTCAGTTACCCACTGAAAGCGGCCGCTTCTCTTAACGTCGGTTAAGGATAATTCAATCTTGGCGATCAGCCCAAGAGGAGTAGCTGTCTCACCAAAGTCAATATCCATTCCAGCCGGGCGCATACCGGGAGCAAGAGTGACTTTCCTAATGTATGGAGTGGGGATTCCCCGTTTTCCAACGATAGTTTGTAAAGAAATGTTTTCTGGCATCTTTATTCTCTTATATAAATAGGCCGCTGTTCATTATTAAGGACAGTCAACTTCTGGTGAATCCGAAATATACGGATTAATATCAAACGTACCCTCAAGATCGGGACACTCTACCTCTGTGTCAATCATAATATTCTTAGATTTAAGCTTCTGAACGCCTCTGCATATTAAATTTGCCGGGATTTCTTCGTCCACCAAAACATCAAAAAAGTATTCAGCATAGCTTGGGTCAAAATCAACATCTGGTGAGGGGGCGTTGTCCACGAGGATTCCATCAACTATTTTTTCTGGCCTCTTCTTAAAATCTAGTTTGTTCCATCCGTTTGAACCACTCTCATATATCTCTATATCGTAATTCTTGCCCATAAAAACAGAATTCTTTTCTTCAATATTGAGAAGTATATAGTCTGGATCGACGGACATATAGGTCCCATCTACAAAAACGTTTGAATTAAGCTCGGGGTCCTCTTCAAAGCCACGAGGGAGACCTTGGCGTGGTCCGGAGCGATCAAAAGCCACCGCAGTTTTATACATAATTTCAGTCTCTATCTGCGGAATACGAACCAGTTGGTGTTTGTTTGGGTTTTCAAAAGCTAAAGAATAGTCAGAAGAAGAATTATGTAAAAAAGATATTTCCCACGCAGGAGACTTAAAAGATTTGATGTCCATCGTGCCGATTGGGGATTCTAAAATATAGTTTTTCTCTCTTTCTGTTGTTTGTTTTGGGTCTTCACTTTGGACCTCTCTACCAGAAAAGTTATGTTGTACCTTAAGATATGGTGTTTCCTCTTTGATTCTTTTTTGAATATTGTTTTGTATTTCGAGATTCCCAACAATTCCTTCACTAGGTTCGGCTGCGGATCCTGAGACCCTTGACGCGTCATAAAGTATATTATCGTCGAAAAAAGAATAATACACCGGCTTGAAAACACCATCGGACAATAAACGGCGGCCGTGTGTCGTTAGCTTTAAATCAATAACATCTTCTTTTTTGTTCGAAAACAGCATTATTCAACCTCAAAATAATTAGTCATCTTCAGAAATTCCAGCAATATCGCGTAGCGAGGATTTTACGTCAGACTCATACCACTCAGCACTAAATGGAGACTCGGCTGGGACAAGATCGACGGCCTCTTCTCCGATGGTTAATGTTTCCTCCAACGATAGTCCCGTAAGCGCGGCTGATTTACTAACACCTTTAAGCTCGCGCGCGACTGTACTTAGATCAGATGTTTGCGGATCGGCATTCTCATCTTCGACCTCAGGTGTCTCAAACGTCACTTCAGCGTCCAGCGATGCAAACTCAATCAAAGAGAAGAAGTCATAAGGCCAGTTATAAGAATAATTCGGTATAGCAGGATTTTCCTCATGTTCATACCTAATTTCGGCTAAGGCGGCCTGTGCTGCGGACTCTTCTAGCTTGGCGTTAGTTATGGCATGGAAAAGCTGAGGGGTGGTGTTGGAAGTTATTTTAAAGTAATCTGTTTCGGCGCGTTGCTTGACCTTAAAAACCATCCATTGAACTTTATCTCTCATGCGCTCGCCAGTATCAGCGACCGTAGACCCCATGAGGGCATCGCCAAGGAGACGATGTTTGATCGTTGAGCGAGCTTTCATAGACTTTCTGCCAATCTTTGGAGGCAAGTTCTGCCAGATATGTGAAAGGTCGTTTTGATCTAACAAATGCGAGAACTCAAAAATATACATGGACACCGGTGTTACCTCTGGGTTTCTACCGAAATCGAATTTGGGTGGGAAAACAAATTTATCCATCTTACGCAACATATCTTCTATTGATTCCAACTCAGAGCCCTTAGTCTCTTGTTCTATATTTAGTCTGGCTTTTTCTATTGTTTCGAGATCGATATCAAAGTATTTAACCTCTCCCTGCTCGACATAGAACGGAATGGCGACGATCGCCTCTGATATCTTACGGCGGTGAGCAGTCTCACCTAGGCGACGGGCTCCGGAGCGGAACCCGCACAAATCAACTAATGATTCGGCTGCATTGTATGCCTGTAAACTTGGGGTCAAGCCCGGGTTGGCTTGGGAGGGCAAAGAAGCATCAATGTGGCCGCGGCCGTCTTTACCAATAATTCCATAAATATTCTCTGCATTATCAACCCAATTGAGGGGCACGTCTTCTATCTGCATAAAAATACCGACCTCTGAAGAAGTGGGAATAACGCCAAACTGGTGCCACATTCCGCGGGGTACCGTGCCCTGACCGGAGGAGGCTGAGGGGATTATTAGATTATACTGCGGATCCGATCCACTGTACATTCGTTCCCCGGCAATGCCAGAAGTATTGAAATTGTACATCGGGGTTTCCCATTTGGGTTCGATGACCCAAACATCCTTGTCTTCCAATTCATCAGAGTCTTGAGCGCCGCCGCGGCGTCTCTTAATGGACGGCTTCTTGCCCTTTCCAAAAAGATTAAGACTGTGAACCATTTGCATAGAGTAGGCGTTAGCAGCACCAGATGCCATAGGAAACTCATATCCCTCATAATGACTATTGTCTGTCGAGCCAGTGGCGCCGGGGCTCCAGAATGCTTCTCCATCAATTCTTATATTGTAAACCTTGGCTGATTCAAATATTTCATCCAACGAGGGCCGGCCGTCGAGCTTTGCTTGCCAGATTATGTCTGCCCACGCTTCGCCATGATAATATGGTGGAGTAAATGACGGATTAAAGCCTGTAGCACTATCAAATATTTGAGGATCAGTCTGGTTTTGATTCTTGTCATCGAAACCCACGACCGGGGGGCCAAATGCAGATGGTCGGCTGTACATGGTGAAAGTTTCCCTAAGCCCCGTGGGGGTGCCTAATCTTTTTCCATTAACGTGTGCGGAGCCGTCGCCGACACCTGTAATCAGTTCATAAATCGGGTCCTGTGGAATGGGATAATCACCCCAAGCGCCGGACATGGGGCGAGCATCGTTCATACTTCTATACATCTTGACGCGGGCTGTATATATTGTTCCAGAGGTTGCTGCCTTAAACTTTGTCTCATCAGCGGAAGTAATCCTAGTCATTTTCTGGCCTTTCAAGAAGAACCTAGTGGTTTCAGCCAAGAAATTATTCATCATCATCTTATAAAGCTTGTCACCCTGCCCACTCCAAGAAGCGGATAGCTGAATTCTTGCGAATTCTGCTTCTGCCTCCATATCGGAAATAGCCATATTGGCAATATATTTTTCCGGCTCTACAAGCGCTTCGAATGGCACCCTAAAGTCCCAACCCTTTTCGCCCCTAGAGCCTGTCCCATGGCCGCGGCGCATTGCAGATCTAACACTGTCGCGAGCGGTGGGGCCGTGGGAGGCAAGAATGTTGGCTATTCTACCTGTGGACCCTGTAACACAAGGCCAATCACATGCAATCCCGGCTTTAATTGAGTTATATAGTATACCCGGGGCGAAGAATGCCTGCATTAGCGGTCGGGATATAACATGTTCGCCTCCATTTGCCATAAGGTTGTCGAAGTGATTGCCGCCGGCGCTAATGTACGGCCCGTATGAAGAACTCCACTGGCCAGCTATCTGTACAGTGCGAGTAGCGGGATAAAAACCATCATATGGTAAGAACTTTTTAAGGGCCCTGCATTCTAAAGTGATTTCAGTCGGGTCGGCCAACTCCTCATGATCCGACTTAATAAGTCTAAAGTGTTTCATAAAGTCTGAGAATGAGAATATCTTGTAGAAAGAAGATCCGCTACTATTAATGGGAATCCCATCTGAGGTTGAGGCCCCGGGGATTGATAAAAATTGCGGGTTGTCAACCAAAAAGTCTTCTGAATTCTGCTTGACATAAAAATCTATATGATCACTAATTCTAAACTCCGGAATAACGCTCATCCCCTTGTTGTGGGGTTCCAAATCTTCTAGATAGTCATTATAAGAATCATAGAATGGTTCGGTCGGCTCATGAACAAATTTTGTAATACCGTCTACCGTCTTGACCCTGCCAGCCATCTTGTCTGCTTGCCAGAGTGCGCTTCCAAGGTGAGTGTGGCTTAAGGAGGCAGAGTGGCCCGGGAAGCCTGTGGGGCCCTTGAGGATGGCCCCTTCGGTTTCAAATGCGCCTGAGAACTGATACTGGCCCGGTAAGTAGGAGTCTCCGTCCCATACGTTACCAAGCTCGCTTCCGGTTTCAGGGATCTGCATGCCACTCGGCGCAACCACAGAGGAAGTGGATGACAAAATGTGAAAACGATTATACAGTGGGCCGGGTCTCATCCTTTTGAGTATACCGCCGTCTCCCGCATGTCCGTACTCATAACATTGCGTAAGCCAGCCATTTTGTAGCATTCCCTGGGCGTATGTCACGGTCTCGGTGCGCATGTTCGCTGTGCCGGTAAACTCAAAATTAATACCTGCATCGAGAGGCCAACGACTATAATTATATGAATACTCATTAGAAAAAGGGTTAATGCCCCTTACTCCGGCGACAGTGCGATCCGATCTCTGGGTCCTCCAGAAAGTATTTTGATACTTGTTTCTCTTTCGTGTTTTGCCCAAGCCTAGATTTCTTTCGGCCGGGTAGACCTTTTCCTTATACTTAAGGCTTATAAATTTCTTTATCGGACTATCGGGTTCTTCAAGGGCGCCGTCTAGATAAAAATCTTTTATGTGATCATACCCTGTGATTCGCCTCTTGCCAGAATGGAAATCAACCATATTATTTAGCCGATTATTAGTAAACTTAACCTTGTCATTACCATGGGTACAATTAACGAGAACGTTTTTATTAACTGGTTTTCCTCTATTGTTTCTGGTCTCATAGGTAAATTTATATTCTAACGGATAGTGCCTCATAACAACGGCAGGTTCAATAAAGTTTCTCGTCGAGCCTCGCTTGGCGCGCTGCTGGGCTACTGCCGTTAGGTGGTCTTCGTTAACGGTTGGATTATCATTTATCTTTTCTTCGGCCGGAATCATAACGGAAATCTTGTTGTTTTCACGCAAAAGCCTAGTTAACCGATTGTCTCCCACTCTTATCTGTCTCCATGTGGGGTGGCCATAAGGTCCGTTACGGAAAAGCATAAGCTGGTGGAATGCAGAAACTTCGGCGCCGTCGCAGTCAGGTAAAGAATCAGATGCTGGGTTGGGGATAGTCTGTATGAAACTGTTTCGAGGGAAGACTGTTTCGGCGGCGCCGCCAGCGCCGACCTCAAAGGTAGTCAACCCTTCATCACCGACATTAAAGTACCCCAGAACACTCTGTGATAGCGGCAAACCAAGTAACGCTGAGGAGGTGTTTGGAACATCAATGATATTTGTGTTCATGGTGCCGAACAGGGTGGGAACAAAACCTTCCTGTGATGGCCCGGGGACGCTATTGGCAATCGTCGAGGCCCGAAGATGAGCAGTGGCAATATAAGATCCCTCTTGGCTTTGTGATACAAAGGAGATTGATGCATCATATCTTTGTTGGCCTGTATGCGTTACCCCTGCCTTCGATAGTCCATCGGGGGGCATATACCCTAATTCGTTTGTACCAACGTATGAGGAGGTGATCCAAGAGTATGCCAGATCGCTCTGCGGGATCATGTGACTAACAAAGAAGTTATCGCTCATAGATTGTGTCGCGACGGTGCCAATCCCGCCGTCGGAAGCCCAAGGACCGCTGGAAAACTCGTTGGTGTATTCAAGTCTTTGTCTGGTGTTTCTGTGGACCTTGTGAAAGTTAGCAATTCCGGTATATAGATTCTCGTTAATCTGGCTTCCGATTCCAGACCTTAGACCAAATTGGTTGGTTACACCTGAAAGCATCGTCCTAAGGGGAAGTCTGACTCCTAAGTTTCTGTAATTTAGATTATTGTATGGCGAGTATTGCCCGGCAGCATAATCCAAGCCGGCGCCTCCTTGTGTATCGCCGGCCGTTTCTGGGCTGCCCGGTGCCGAGAACCTCTCGACCACAGTGTGTGCGGCTACGTCGCGGACCAGTTTTGGGTAATCTATTAATTCCCTAACGAAGAGAGATGCCGTTGCAACAAAACTTCCTCCCCCGTTCCTGACGAATGCTTGATTGTTGGTTCCGCGGTCGCCGGCAAAGACAACCTGATTAACCCTTGAGAAGTTGCCTAAACGAGAATGAAGTGTACCAGAGACCAACGAAGTTGATCCATTCAGAGTTATTCGATCGTTTGTTTCGCGAATGTTAGCAAGATTAAATGGGCGCTTGGCTACCGGGTATCGATAATAGGGGGAATAAGCATCCTTTTTGTCAAGAAGCGGTGGAGATATCTGTATACCTGACGGGCCCACAAGAAGTTTGAACCCCTCGCCTCGGAGGCGTTGACGATCCAGTCCATCATTTCTGGGAACGGGGCCACCATAGGACTTATCGGAGCCGGAAGCATTTAAATCATTGTGGCGATATTGGAGGCCGCCGACGTGCCTCTCGGCAAAAGGACCCTGAAGGGCTCCGTCAACTACGCCGTCTGTATGGAGACCAACTATCTCAACACCCATGTGGGAGATGGCGGCCTGATATCCTGTCTTTGCCGAACTGCTCATTAGAACAAATGGGGCAAATTTGCGCACATAGAATTTGTTTGCGTAATCATTTCCAACGGTAGACGGAGTTTCGCCGTAAGTCATAAAATAGGTTGCTTTCTTTTTCTCTATTATCTTACCATCAGAGTCTATAATGGCTGGCTTTAGAATATCTTCTGTCTCTACTTCTTGCTCTAAATTATTCGTCAATATATAATATTTATTATTATCTGCTAGTGGTAAGAAGGTCTTCGCGCGGACGGAGTTTAATACAAAGTCAAAATTCTTTGTTCCATCAAAGTTATATCCACCCCGGATATCCCTTGGGGGCGAGCTTCTTAAGTCGGCAGTTAGTTTGTATGGCCTCGCGAAACGATTTATAGCATAGGCTGACCCAGTATATATTAGGGCCTTATCAGATATGTCTTGCTGTGTGAGTTTGTGTCCACTTCGAAAATCATATTTTGAAATCAGTTGGCGGAACTTTTCTTTTTCTCGGTCGATATTTGACGCATCTTCTGTTGGTCTCCGGGCAGGAGTTGGCGCCTTAAGGCCAAGATCGTTTTCCCCGACACCGATGGGAAGGTTTCTTTCGGCCCTCTCCTTCCACCAAAGAGCGTTATTGCTCTGGTCTGCAATAAATTGCCTGTCAGTACCGCCGGTAAAACCAGCCAATGTCGTCTGGCTTATATCGTCGGTGATTGCTACGTTGCCGGATGTACCTTCCTGTTCTTGTGTTAAGGTGATTAACTGGGCCCCAGTTGCTTCGGTGGGGACTGCGGATACCGTTATCTTGCCATTGTGACCGTTGGCGTGCTCTATAGCTGCTTTAAGTTGAACTAAGAAGGCATTTTGCGTAGCCTCGGAGGATGCGATATTAAACACAACTGCAATATCTCCGTCGTCAGCCGTTGTGCCGGCGCCGGTATCTGAGCCGGCTGCGAGTTCTGCGCCTGTTGTGATAGTAGTAAGAGTGTCATCACAAAGTCTGTAGACCTTCGCTGTGCCATCGGTCGAAGTAATTGTTATTTTCTCGCCCTCTGTCATGCCCGTTGCCGCATCACCATCTGCAACAGTTATAGTTGCCGTGGCTGCCACACCCATAATGTCTGTCGTCTGGGGTATTCTGGGTGCGTGGCCATGCTTCCAATCATAGTCAAGCTCGTTAACGCCCTTGGCAGTTCCTTCAATCTCTTTGTCAATACCAAAACGCTGATTTCCTCTTGTATCTACAATCGGATACTTGTGCTGATATTTGTTTCTTTCTAAAATGTGGCTTTCGACTATAGTTCTAATGTCTGGTGCAATGTCGGCCGATACGGGCGCCAGCCTTCGAAGCATGGCACTCAAGGAGTCATCTATCCACTTATAATAACTTATATATTTGTCTAGATCGGGAGTGTTACCAATGCGTTCAAAGAACAGGGAGCGCAATTTGTTCATTGCTTTGTATTCGTGGCGATAACGATATACTGGCTCGCCTATAAGGTTATTAAAATCGGCAATTGTCCCGAACATGTTCAGCATTTCTTGGGAAATGGTGTCATACATATTCTTTTCAAAAGCATAGTAGTATTGTGTTACTGCACTTGATCTTGTAAACTCGTCATCGTCAGCCATCAATACATTAACAGCGTCGGATGTATTAATTACTTCTGGCAACTGCTGTTTGGCAGAGTTGAAATATTCCACCGAGACGCTAGAAGTGCTGCTGCTTCGGAAACCATACCCCATGCCCGCGTGTTGTGTCTTGGTTATCTTGCCCAGATCCGAATATCTGGCTACCAAATCAACTGAGCCAGAGGATGCATCCTGAACCAAGAACCTTCCATCGGAATCAGAGCCGGTGATCTGAGAAAAGTCCCAGTGTAAAGCAAGAGTTTCTGCTTCCGGGATCTCGTTGCCTTCTGCGAAGAGGCTGTTCAAAAAGGCATTTCTTGATGGGTTTAAAGTACCATAATTATGCACATCCCTAGCATGCAAGTCTAAAGCCTGATTAGATATAAAGCTCTGCCAATATTTTAAGGAAGAAGCCTTCACATCCGATTTGGTGATTACCGAGCCTGAAAAACCGGTTCTGTCGGCGCCGACGTAAAATCTCTTACTAGCGCCGTTCAGTAGATCAATTGCACCGGTGGTGTGGGTGTTTCCGGAAAGGTGAAAACTGTTTCTTAATAGGTCGCCGTCATAATTGTAGCCCAAGAATTCCACAACGGTGTTGGTTATCAGCCCATCAATATCTCCGGTGGCTGACCCGGACACACGTCCGGAGGGGATTCTTTTCTCGCGGGCGACTCTGGCTGCAAGGTTCCACTTCTCATTATTATAAACATTTTTGTAGGTATCAGTTTCGATTGCAATCTGGAGATTCCCATTGGAGCCTGTCAAAACAAAGTATGCGTCATCTGAGCCTATTTCTGGTCGAACAGCATACATCTGGAGATTGTAATCATCCGGGTGAAAGGTATTGAGAGTTTCACTTAACACTTCTGATTTTAAGCCTCTGTGCCAGCCGCATATTGATGAAGATACAAAATCCGTTCTAAAATATCCCTCTGGATCGTCGGCTGTGACCTTCTTGGGCAAGATTACTTCACACTCCATCGTGAATGGGAGGTCAACACGCTGTGTATAGTCACTAGTAAAAGCAGTGGCGCCAGAGACCGCAACAGATCTTTGTTCGTCATTATTCCCTGAGTTCTGGAATACTGTGGCGCCAAAATGATCGGGGTCATTGAAGTTAATTGTCTTTTTGGGTACAGCCGTTAAATAGTGTGTATCTTCAAGAGCATGAGTAATATTGTTCCCATAAGCCTTTAACTTTACAACCTCATCCCCGATACCATAGCATCGAATTAAATTTCGGAAAGCTTTCTCGGTGCCTTTTGACTTATAAATCCCCACCAAATTGTTGTAGATGTTCTTATAAATAAAGTTCTTGATGTCAGCTAGGTCTAGTTCGAATTCCCTTTCTTCATCTCTAGACAAAATCTGTGCTACCAAGTCGGCATCGGCAAATATTTCCGGAGCAACAAAGCCATTGGAAGTTAGAAGACGATCAGCAAAAGGAACTGGCTTGGCCGGTGAGAAACTAGAACTTAAGTAACTGGTGTCTTTAAGCTTTGACAGAGATTCAATCTGTAGTTGTAATGTGTCGAAATGACTGGCCAAGATCTGCGAGAGTTTCTTAAGCTCTCCTGTGCCCACGGTTTGGTCCTCATCCGTGATCCAATCGGGCATACTGTAATACAAACTTGAATTATTTTCATGGTCATAGGCGGAGCCGGAGGACTCTAGCTCGTCGCGGAGTAGAGCAACAGATGGGTGCTCTATATAAATAATTGGGTCGTGGTATTCTTTACTTACCACGGAAGCAGAAACCATCGCAGAACCGGTATTTCTGGAGTTGGTGCTGTATCCTGTCCATTTTCCATTAGAGATCCGGCCGGAATAGTCTAAGACTGTTGAGTCAATAGAAGATGTTTGTGTTATGCCTTCGTTGAATTTGTAGTAGACACCCAGTTCTGTATTGGAAATGTCAGTATTGGTGCCACCACCAACTTGATACTTATAGCTATTGAAAATTTGCTCGTCTGTTCTAGTCACCTTCCAGTATCTAAATTCGTCCAAAGAGGCAGAAAGCTTTCCGTACCCAGTCATATCCGACAAGGCTGTGTAAGTTGTGCCCGAAACTGGGCCCACCAAGGAACCGATATGGGCAACTAACGAGCCTGTTATATTACCAACCCCCATAGTGCCGTAGATGGCCTCATTGTTTAGTTTACCATCAACATAAAATTTAACTTCTGTACCATGATTGCCATCAGTTGATGCCGAGGCAATAGTTACAGCATAGTGGTGCCATTTTTTGTCTGTAACTGACGATGTTGTGACAGTCGATGCGCCTATAGACTGGTTAAAGAATCCATAAATTCCTGAACCAGACTGAACTGTTAGTCTAAAGGTATCGTTACCGGCGTCGGAGTGCGTCGAGGCAGACAACTCAAGAGTGACTCTGCCGTATTTATTATCTGTAATGTCTGACGGGGTAGTCTTGCTCCCGGTGGTATTCTGGTTCCACAGGTCAAAAATGACCTCTTTCTTGGTCAGCGCGGGTCCTGCGTAATCAAATTTACGCATCCAGAATTCAATTGTGCAACCATTAGTCGAGCTAAACTGTAGGTTTGATTCTCTCGTGCCAAGCCTTCCATTGGCCAACATGCCGTCGGTGTTATAAATATTGGTATCATAAATATTAGAACCCGTAAACGACTGGTATAGGGATCCCGTAGGCATCCCGGCGGAAGCAGTGTTAGGTCCTCCGAGGATCTTAATATATTCAACTGATGCTGGCTTTCCATATTCTCCTGTAATGGATCCATCGAGTGAGCCCCAGCCATCAGCAGAAAGAACAGCATATCCCGTTGTTCTAGGGTATCTGCTCTCGAAAACGTAATGATCAAGATAAGAAGAACTGTTTAAGAACAGTGCCCTTTCTTTAAGAGATCCATCATAGGGGTATTCTCTGATAACTCTGTCGACAGAATCAACATAATAGTCTGCCGCCAATCCATAGCGAGCAAAATTTCTAGGCTCACTAAAGTCGACATTGGGCATAAACCTACGTTTTTCGTAGAATTTTGCCTGCATATTCTCCAAAGACTCAACTTTTTGGACTTCTCTGTCAAAATCCTCAGAGGATAAAACTTTACTTCCTTGTGGATTTTGAAATAGGTCTTTGATGCCCATTACTCTCTCTGCCTCGAATCAATCCTAAATTTAAATGTTTCGGGCTGGTCTACCCAAGAACCAATCGCGTCATTATAATAAGCTAAGGAAAGGCCGTAAGAGTACCCATCCTCTAAAAGAGACATGTCGAAATCAAAATAATTGCCCGAAAGATCATAAGACATCATCGTGTGCAATGTCTCCACAGAGCCACGTTCGGGGGCGCCAGTAGAAGAGGTACCGTGCGGGAAAGTAACAAAGTCGTCGACCACTCGGTATACACTATAAGACGCACTCTCAACAATCAGGGTCTCAACATATCTGGTAGCTTTGGAGTATATATTTGGGGACCAATCTTTTTTCCTTATATAAACCCTAAACCTAGCCGTCTCATCTCTAGAATATGAGCTTCTTAAATTTGTAATATTGGATACATGCTGATCGGATGGGCTTATATTATAAGTATAGAGTGACTTTGGCTCAATTGAGCCTGTTTTGTATTGTGTTGATGCCCAAGCTGGTGTGCCCCCATTGTTGCTAGCATCCTCTGTGCCGGCGTCATGCCACACATCAAAAAAGATTGGTTCAGGGCCCTTTGATTGGCCAGAGGCCGTTATCGCGAGAGAGGCCGTATAGATCCCAGTGGAAATCTTCCCGCCCGTCACATTAAAATCTAAGTCGCTTGCAACTCCTCCGCCTTTGGCCAAATGAATTGCTTTATGAACACTAGATCCCATTGACGGCGGATTACCTGTTGCGGTTGAGCCCGAAAAGAGTGTAACATAAATTTTACCACCCGTCTTGTCTAGGCCGGGGATGTCTCTCAGTCTGCCCCTCACATAGTTGTACAAATAAAGAGTATTGACATTATCATCGGCTGGAGCTAACGAGCTACTGTAATAGAAGTTGGCTCTATCGTCCTTCTTGGTGGAGTTCCACCGGGCTTCAATACAAGGTTTTTTAAAAAAGAATTCCGTGCCGCGGCCAAAAAACTTCTTTGTATAGTAAGAAGTGTCCTCGGCTTCCTCAGTAGG
>TARA_R110000824_G_scaffold41446_6_pt1 | contig 21871 bp, 47 predicted proteins | sample TARA_R110000824 | Tara Oceans TARA_R110000824 (sample SAMEA4397747) | marine metagenome | biome: Polar Biome; feature: [MES] marine water layer (ENVO:01000295) within the mesopelagic zone...; material: water (ENVO:00002006), including particulate matter (ENVO:01000060) such as......
AAGATCGCAGGCTAACTCCCCATTGACTTTCTACCATCACGCTATTTCCTTTCTGGGTCATGTCCTCGTACTATTATTTGGTCAATCTCAGCAATCCGCAGAAACCGAGCTACAACCGATTGCAGTTCGCGAATCTCAAGAGCTTGAGCCTCGATAATCTCGACAGCCTTGCCGATGTCTCTACCAGTATGTTTTGGCATTGGGTAAATGTCGTTGATGTCAGTTGACATATTCAGATCCTCCCGTTGGTTAAAGAGTGTGCAGCGATTCGAGTCGACGAGCGGCGTCGGCATGTCGCGTCCACTCGGCGAGATACTTTTTCGGAACAGCGGTGCCACCGTCAAATTCCGTGTCCCCCTCGGTCGGGTAGAACCACTCCCGATCACCCAGCCCTTCACGGTCGTCGCCGGTGTCCCGCACCAACACGAACCGCAGAGCGATGCCGGGAACCCGCAGCCAATCACTCGCTTCTTTGAGTAGCCATGCGAGTCGATCGTCGTGGAAGTGATCCACGATGTCGCCATACGCATCCACCGTTTCGATGTCCCATTCATAGCTAACGGCCATCATCCACCTTCCTTTCCTGCCTTGCGTCTACTCCCCCTCACGCCCCTATTTTCGCAGAACTGGCGATACCTGTCAAGCCGTGCGAATCTCCCGACATAAACAGAATCGGCATAATGGCGATAATACCTATTGCTAAAGTCTCCGATTTGGCGATAATACTAGTGGAGGGTATGAGACATGAGACACGGACTCGAAAAGAAAGGAAGGCGAGCGATGGCTGCGAGCAGAAAATTTAGGGTAAACGGCGTCGACTACCGGTTCACGGTATTGGAACGGCTGGATGGCAAAGGTCCAGCATTTGAGGCAAACCGATTTTCAGCCGTCGTAATCGGAACGGAGGACGATGGCGACGAGGACCGGGAGGTGATTTCCCGCCACGCAACTCTTGCGGAGGCAACCGCCGCCGTTGAGAAAGCCAAGAGTGAATTCCTGAGTGAGAGACTAAGGCTCTGGTGAGAGGCGGGAGACACGGACTGAAAAGAGAAAAGAAAGGAAGGTGGAGCATGAATGTGAGACTCGAATACGGAAAGCCGATTCCCGGCACCTGCATTGACGGCTCGACAGGAGTGGTCAATCGCGGAGAAAAAATTATCGGCGACTTCATTGATCTGGCGTTTCATAACCCGAAAGACTTGGAGTGCTTTTTCGCGACTTACGGGGACGGCTCGTACGGGGGACCGGAACTGCCAGAGGTGATGGGGACGAAATCGGAGATTATCGAATGGTTTGAAAGGAGAGTGACGCATGACATGGTCAAAATTTGACACGCATGTTTTTTCTGAGGAGGTGGTGGGTGAGAGCTTCCTGACTATTCCACCAGCAGAGAGGGAGGAATTAGAGGATGTTCTGGATGAGCACGAGGCGGGTTTGCCGGAGGCAGTTCCCGCGTCCAGTGGCGCGGCTCTCTGTGAGGACGATTTTTATGCGAGCGTGTTTTAAGAAAGGACGGTGGAGTGATATGAGGAAACCATTTCATAAGGAAATATCTGAGTTGTCGGTTCGCGATCTGCTGTGCGGTGCCTTCGAGGGCGGCAGTAGCTATTGGGCCTGCAACGCGAGCTACAACCTGCGGGACGGCCTGACGGTCGCGGATTTCAAAGAGGGTGGAAGCGAGGCGAGCAAAGTCGGCGAATACTACCCTGCAACCCAGCTCATTGCCTTCGCCGAAGGGTGCTCGGTCTCACTGGACGATTGTGAAGATGGCACAACTTTCGATGAGGCATTGAGCAGGGAAACGATGGTGAAGGGGCTGGATACGATGGCCGAAAAATATTCTGGTCACTTCCAGAATTTCATCGACGAGGATGGTGACAGCGACACGGCGGACGTGTTCCTCCAGTGCTGCATCTTCGGTGAGGTCGTTTACGGTTAATCAATCACTAAGAAAGGAAGTGAAGCATGAATGTAAGCATAAAAGAACGCGACAACTGGTTGGCGGAAGATGCTAAGTACAGATCGGAGAATCCGGTCAGACGGTTGCACACGGTTTACATCAATCACTTGGGCTGCTCGTCGAAGTTGGCCGGAGGAACCGCCGCCCTGCTCAAATATCTGGAAGCGGGTGTTGAGTCTGGCGAACTGGACTTTGAGTTTGAAGTGACCACCGGCAGCAAGCTGACCCGCTGCCCTAAGAACTGGCTAAAGAAAGGAAGTGAAGCATGAATTTTATATTCGGAAGTGGGTGGCTCAACGACAAGGACATTGAACCCGGCAACGAGTGTACCGCCTGCGATGGGAAGGGCGGCGACAACGTCGGCGGACTCTGGCATGGCTGCTGGGTCTGCGACGAGTCGGGGAGGAACAATGTTCACCTGACATACAACGAGGATGGTGAGCTTGTTTCCAGCAGGAAAGTAGGTGCTGACGGCAATTCGCTAAAGTGACGATTACTCCTATTGACGTGGTCGCTGAAATGGCGATAATAATAGTGGAGGTGGGAGACATGAGACACGGACTCGAAAGCGAAACGAAAGGAAGGCGAAGCATGATTCGTAGCACGACAGAACTTTTGGAACTGGCAACAATCGCACTTGAGAATCGAGACGAAGATGCGCTGCTCGAATTGTTCAACACAGTCGATGAAAACCTCGGTGTCATGATAAACAGCGAAGCCAAGGCGGCTTTCAAGAAACTGCTTTGGACGATGGCAGATGCCGCCTCGGTGCTGGAGAGACTCTAGACCCCCTAACGAAAGGAAGGCGAAGCATGATTGCAAACAAAACGAAATGGACTACTGGCAAGCTGGCAAACCCAAATTGGGGACGACCGACGACGCACGTTTTCGTGTCCCCGAACTTCTACGAAGTGATGGGCGAAGACGGCCCGTACACCGCCAAGAACTACGGAGCCACGGCAACCAACAAACGTGGCAACCGCTGGAACCATGTTGCGCTGTTCAATACGGAAGATGAGGCATTCGATTTTGTTAGCAAGATTGATGATCATCTTTGGGATGGCGGCGAACTGAACATGGAACATTGGCATCGCGGCGATCCTGTTTACGGATCGGACGCATACATTGCCGATGGCGGTGACGCCGCTCTTGCCAAGGCGGACGTTGAAGCCGAGTACGGCCCCGGATCGTATCGGGCCGATCACCCCGGCTACATTGGAAACTAGAACCTCTCTTGAAAGGAACCGAAGCATGAGTTTTGAAAAATTAGTTGAGCGAGTTGCGAGCCGTCACGGGCGACTGGAATCGGATGCTGTCGGCAAGCTGCGGTACAGCGTCGAGTTCGGTAAGGGCGAAACTTATGTCAGCAACTCGCTGACCTTGTACGCCCACGATAAGTACCCTCGGTCGAGCGTGATGGCTGGTCGCAGCCGCCGGACGTTCATCGAGGAATTCGCAGACGAGGCAGAGGCCCGCACTGTGGTCAAGGCAGCGGGGATCGAAGCGATCACCGAGTTTGATAGCGGGTCCACTCACGTCTCGGTGGACGAGGCCACGGCTGGCCTGCCGGGCGAGGACGGATATCCAAGTTACGAGGCAATCGGCTGGTAGAAAGGAAGTGAAGTATGAGAGGCATGGCAAAAATTTATCGGGCAGAGTTCGAGAGACTGGACGAGGAGGGGCGCATCCGCCGCGAGGGTGGCTTGCGGATCTTCTCGGAGGTCTACCCGCACAAGGACGGGCGCCACCACGTCAAACTCTGGCGAGGCAAGCAGTCCAAACCGTTTTACGATTTCCTCGTCGGGTCAAATCGAGTTGAGGAAGTGATCGCCGAGTACGTCGACGTGGAGGTGCGATCAGCAGAATACGCTGCGGAGCGCAAGGCGGAGGCGAAACAGAAGGCTGAAAAAAATTATGAGGGGTACACGGTCGGCACCCTGATTCATGGTTCTTGGGGCTACGACCAGACGAACTGCGAGTTCTACGAGATCGTCGAGCGACCGACTGGTAGCTATGCGGTGATCCGCGAGATCGCTAGTACGCCCGTCGCGGGTAGCGAAGGCTTTATGTCCTGCGAGCTGCGACCGATCGCTGGAGAGTATATCGGCGAGCCGGTGAGAAAAAAAATCACCTCGTACGGTATCGGCGAGCCTCGGTACGGTCATTGCAAGCTCACGCCGACCGAGCCTGACACCTCGCACTATTCAAGTTGGTACGCTTAGGAAGGAATTTACCCGACTGCCCAGTCAAAGCCTCGTAGCACTTCGGTGAAAGGCGTGTTCGCACGCTAGGGTTCAGGGGAAAGGCTTGCCCCCAGTCGGTTTCTTGAAAGGAAAATGTCATGGAAGAACAAAGACAATGCCCGCGATGCGAAGAAGCGATCCTTGGCTGGCCCGCGATCAGTCGCAAGGACAACGCCACGGAAATCTGTTCAGAATGTGGGATCGCTGAGTCGATAGAAGATATGGGGTACGCCACTTGGCGTGGAGAAATTTACTGGAGAAAGGAAAGTGAGGTCAAGCATGGTCTTTGATTTGACGACTTACGCAACGAAAGCTAACGCGGCGAAGGCGCTGCACCGACACCTCGGTGAAAACTTCGAGGACATCGGCGGAAAGACCGCGCGGCTGTTGACTCCCGACGATTCGGAGCAGCTTGGAACCGGTCGCAACTGGCGAGTGATGTGGGAAGAAGGTCCGTTCGAGTGGGCGCTCGGACTGTCTGGTGGAACTAGCATGTTCGCTGCTGAAACTGGCAGATGGGGCGGCAATAATCCCGAAATTAATATTCACGGGGCGAAGGGCTGGTACTGCGAGCCGTACTACAGTTTCGATCTGTGCTTTGTTGGCTAGAAGAATGTGGTTCCGGGTGCGGGGCTAACAGGTCGGCCAGTAATGGAAGGCAGCGGATCTGTGCTTCGTCCGTGGCGATTGGGTGCTAGTCATTCGGCTGGCGGGTCTGCCCGCGCTCGGTTTTTTCGTGGAGGGATGAGTGATGGCGTGTATGGAATATGAATGCCGGAGTTGCGGAGAGTTTTGGAGCAACAATCACCCGAATGATCTGTGTTGCCGCAACTGCGGGTCTGTGGATGTGCGGCAGACATTCGATGAGAGCCGGGCAGAACACGAGGACAGGGGGGAGCATGAGTGAGAGAATCAAGATGCTAGTGAGGTCGCTGGTGGATCAGGCGGAAAGTATCGCGGCCACGGCGTCCCCAGAGAAACACGAAAGCTGGACTCGCGCCGAGCGTATACTGGCTGACAGTTTAGAGGCTGTTCGCGAAGCCGAAGTCGAGATCCTCGACGCACGGGCGGCGATGGAAATAACCCGAAACGAGGTGGGGCGATGAACGATTGGATCTTTGGCGAGACACCCAGAATCCCGAACCCTCACGTCGCACGCGATCCGGTGACGGAGCCTGAGCACTACTCGCAGGGCGCTGTAGAGGTGATCGACGTGATAATGCTGCTCGGCCTCGATCCGTGCGCGGCGAATGTCCTGAAATATGTTTCGCGGCACCGCTTGAAGGGGGGGAAGGATGATTTACGAAAGGCGGCTCGATATATCGAGCTGATGTTAAAGAATTATGACCGCTGGTATCGAAAGGATGGCGAAGATGAACCACACCACAATTAAATATGACCGGCTACCCGCACACATGCAGAGCGGCGCGAGGCTTTATGTCGAGCACGGCGTACCGCCCGGAGGATTTCTTACAGCGGTGCTGTCAGATAATCTGATGGACGCATTTTCACGGGCGGACAACGCGAACGCCGCTGCGATGAAAGAGTGGACAATGTGGATGTACAACGACGCCCCGACCGGGTGCTGGGGTTCGCCAAATATCGTTCAGGGCTGGATTGATCGGGGCGGACTGGGTCGGGAGGTGAGCCATGACTAACAAAGCGAGGAGGTGGGTCACGGAGTCGCTCTTGCAAAAAACAGGCGAGCAGGGTACTCCTATTCCCGAAGTCACAGGTGATTCGGGTGAGTTCACCGTCGAGTGGGATGCGGGGCCGATGAACTGGGAGGTTCTAGCGCTGGAGGAAGTCCCTGACGGATTTGCAGCCGATAAAATCAGTGATGGACGTGTCAGATATTTTCGACTGAAAGGAATCAGTGATGCCCCTAATTCTTAATCGGAAACTGGACGAGGGAATTGAGATCAAAGTCGGCGACGATGTGATTTTCATCAAGGTCGTGGAGATCCGGCAGTCGCGCTGCCGGTTATTAATCGAGGCACCGAAAGAGTTTCGTATCCTTCGTGACGAACTGGAGGTCATTGAGGATCAGACGTGATGCCGGAGGTTCGTGTCGCCGGTCGTCACCCAGCGGGTGATGTTCGCCACGTTTGCGTCCAGTACCTCACGGAAGGCTGGCAGCCAGAGCTTCTTGCCTTCCTCTTTTCGTAGGTGCCGACGCTTACCGTGGAAATGCCACAGGCGCACGTCCTCTTGTCCTCTGCCGTAAGTCGGCGAGCAATTAAATCGCTGGTCAACCAGTCGCACTCTCGGCAGGTCTGGGTAGATGAGCTGCATCGCAATCTCGTCGGATAAAAAATTTCCCGGCCTCACCATGCAGAGATCCTCCCACTTGTACAGGTGAGAATACTCAGCGCCCCACGCAAACACGCCAGTGTTGATGGCTGGCTCGATATTTTTCGTGCGGGATACCATGTCGTCGATCATCGGCGAGACACCTTCCCATTGCTGAATCCGCTTGGCGACAGTTTTTCCAGTCGAAATCCAGTCCGAGAACGTAGTCAGTGTAAGGTCGGTCGTAAAAAGCTCGTCTAGCGGCCCCACAGGCAGCGTGTCGCAATCCAGATAGATAGCCTGCCCCAGAGTGGTGTGTCGCCAGAGGGTCGTTTTAGTGGCCATGTGGGAGTTCCTGCGGCACTTCGCGATTGGGATGCGCTGGACATCCACCCGCAGGTCGCTGTCTGTTATTTCGGCGATGATGGGGGAGTCGTCGGCTTGCTCGACGAACACCGTGATATGGCCGTCCCAGAATTTCCGCAGGTTGAAGCAGGACACCACGAACAATTCGGCGTGGCCCATTCCCGTCAACTGGTACACAAACCCATTCATTCGTCCGGCTCCTGTTCTGGTATCTCACCGAGCTTCCCGTTCCTCCATCCGGCTCGCTTCGGGTTCATGGTGACATAGTGTGCCCCAGTGCGTGCTGCCATGAACCAGAGGGTTCCGTCTTGGCTGGGGCAGGGCAGGTTCCCCGGCGGGAAAAATTTTGCCATCCGGCGCGTCCACGCTGTGTTCCCGAAGAACACCCAGCTACACATTCTTTTGTGCCGGAGCATACTAGATCCGGGTGTCGGTACGAGGTTGAGACGTGGATAGTTCGCCAGCCCGCTAATTCCGTCAGCCCAGTCATCGAGCTTGGGTATCTGGTCAGCCGGTTTCGTGTAACCCCACGGAGCCGCGACGAACGCCGGGTCATCCGTGAACCACGACGGCTTGATCCAGTCCGCCTGACGTGTGGCCCATGTATCGCAGTCCACCTTGAGATACCAGTCGGTCGTACAGTGCCGGACCGGTGCCCACACAAGCGCGGAGAGCATTTTTTCTCTCTGGCTTTTGTATGGGTTGGCGATCGCCGGGGGCCACGCGATCATCCTGACAGCCGGGTGCTGAATCCAATCAAGGTCGGCGCGGCGTATCTGGTCGTGGTCATAAATAATGAACAGTGGGTTCTCGAATATCTCGCGACGGTATTTTTCCCACGTCGGTATCGTCTTCTTGAGCTGCGCGAGGTATTTCTTGTCCACCGCGATGAACGTCGAAAAGTTCATTCGATCCCCATGTCCTCGCCGTTTACGCGGGTAATCCTCTCGCCTCTTTTGAGCGCGCAGTAGTAGTAGAAGTAATCCATTCGGTCGACGGGGATCACGTTTTTGGAAATCAGCGCGACGATTCGAGCAAACTTCTGGCTGACCAGTGCCACGTCCCACGCGCGGATCAGGTCGCAGTCGACCGGGGGCATCTCGCTAAAACCCGGCGCTGCATTTCCCCACGCTTCGAGCTTCTCGCAGTCGATCTCGCTCGGTCCGAGTTCTGACCGGTTGCAAATAATTGCGGGAGGGTCGTCCTCGTCGAACCAGTCAGCTTCAGGCCAGATGAGTTTTTTTGTCAGCGTGAGTTTCGGGTCAAGGAAGCAGCTATAGGTGGTCGATACAATATAACCGGCGGCTGCCAGCATTGCCTTGTTTTGGGTGTCCTCGTCACAGCGATCGCCCTCTGGCTCCCAGAGAATTATTTTGGTATCGCGAGCGAACAGGTCGTCGGTTGCGAGGCGCCAGTTGTCGTCATCCATCTGCGAGCCGTCGCACATGCAGACGAGTGGATGTGAGTCCAGCAGCGGCCAGCGCTTGACCCACCCACGCCACGCCTGCGTGTAGGCACGGAGAGATTCGATGTCGAGCCAAAAGAGGAGCGACGTTTTCTGAGTCGATGCAGTTGACATGGATATTGTTATGCGTACAATTTCGCAGTAGAGGCGACAAGTCAAGCAGTAGATTATAGAATATGGGGACCACGATGGCGAAGAAACATTTCTCTCCCTCTAGCCTGAATATGCTTTTTCGGTGTGGAGAGCAATACCGGCGATCGTATATGGAAGGCGAAAAGATTCCGCCGGGGGTAGCAGCCGTGAAGGGGCGAGCGGTTCACGGTGCAGCGGAAGTGAATTTCGAGCAGAAGGTGGAGAGCCACCGCGACATTAGCAAGTCGCAGGCGCAGGAGGCGGCAGCAGCGGCCTATGAGAGCGCCTTGAATGACGGGGTGACATTCAGCACGTCCGACCGCGCCACGGGCGAGAGCAAGGTTCTAGCGGAAGCTAAGGACCGTGCTATCGTTATGACCGACGCGCACATGGATGTGCAAGCACCAGAGTATCAGCCGGTATTGGTGGAGCAGCGGGTCCGTCTGGAGCTACCACAACTAGAGCACGATCTGGTGGGTATCGTGGATATGGTGGACTCCAAGAATCGGGTGGTCGACCTGAAAACATCGAAGCGAAAAAAAAATCAGCATGAGGCGGATCACTCGATCCAGCTCACGGCTTATGCAGCCATGACCCGGCAGCTCACCGGCAAGTCACCGGAGGAATTGAGGCTGGACGTACTGGTGGATAAAAAATCTGGCGTCGAGCGGCAGGTCGTTCGGACCTATCGCGGCGACCCGGCCTACGACGCGCTGGCGGCGAGGATTCAGGTGGCCGAAAAAATGGTTCAGGCCGGGCTGTTTGCCCCGGTCGATCCCGGCCACTGGTGCTGCCATCCGAGCTGGTGCGGGTATTGGGATAGTTGCCCCTACGTTGATTCCGAGAGGAAAGGAAAGGCAGGTTTGTGATGCTGACAAAACAAGACAAGCGAGGGCTTTCTGCCGGAAAACAGCGGGTTTTTAATCTCCTGCAATCCGGGGACTGGGTTCTGGCGGAGGCGATCCGGCAGGCCGCTGATGGCTCGGAGGGTCTTCGCAGGATGAGAGAGTTGCGTGCCGCTGGGCACCAAATTGAGAAGCGGCGAAGCGGGGATAGCCGCCATTACGAGTACCGGCTGGTCGCCCCTCGCGCGACGCAGCAAACAACATTATTTCCGGTTGCCGGAACTACAGAAAGGTCTGACTGATGAAGTACAAGAATGAGTTGATTGAAACGCCGGATGTGATGGATGGGGCAGGCGCGCTGGCCGCGATTACCCGCGCGGAGGTGGATCTACAAATCCAGACCGCCAAGACGTACCCTCGCGATGTCGATCGCTTCAAGGCGACCGCAATGTCGATCGTGACGGCGGACGAGGATACTGCCGCGAGCATGTTTTACGCCATGCCGCGTGGTGGCAAGTCCATCGAGGGGCCGAGCGTGCGACTGGCCGAGGTGGTAGCGTCGACATGGGGGAATATGCGGGTCCAGTCGAGGATTACCAGCATCGACGAAAAATTTGTGACGGCAACAGCCATGTGCCACGACCTCGAATCGAATCTAGCGATCTCTGTGGATGTCCGCAGGAGGATTACCAGCAAGGATGGCCGCCGGTTCAATGACGACATGATCGTCGTCACAAGTAATGCGGCGTGTGCTGTGGCGTACCGTGAGGCGGTGTTCAAGACGATACCTCGGCACTTCATTAACGCGCTGTACGACGAGGCGCGGATGGTGGCGATCGGCAACGCCCGTACACTAGCGAGCAGACGGTCCTCGATGGTCGATTATTTTGCCAAGATGGGCGTCAGCTCAGACAACCTGTGCCGTGTCGTCGGTGTGGCCAGCGAGGAGCACATTGATCTAGATGGTCTAGCCACGCTCAAGGGTCTGGCTACCGCGATTAAGGATGGAACCACGTCGGTAGATGAGGCGTTCCCAGTGGAGGATGCGCCCCTAGCGCCACCTGTCGCCGACGCTCCCCCAATAACCGGCGACTCACTATTTTCTGGTGAGGCAAAGGTTGAGACGGCACCAGAGCCACCGAAGAAAAAGCGTGGTCGCCCCAGAAAAAAACCGGTCGAGAAGGAGGAGTCCGTCGCCCCCAAAAGTGATGTGGCGAAAGATGCTCTGGCGAGCGCGGTCAGTAAGGTTGGCTCTGACAGCTACGACGAGTCCCATTGCGATATGGATGTGATGGTGTCGATCACGGACATCATGGATTCTAAAACCCAGCCTGTCGAGATCCTCCAGCTCATTGAGGAAGTCATTGTTGACGACAGCTACAGCGCGGACGAAAAACTCTATATCGCCACCCGTGGTGCTCACCGCATCGACAAAGTGGTCTTGTCGGACGCCACCCCGTTTTAGGAATAGTTTATGTGCCCCCGGTGATCGTCATGGAACTTCTAGACGGCAGCAATCACCGGGGGCTTCCTTTTAGGGGAGGAACCCTGATGACGGACAACAACGACTGGCTGCGACTGTACCGAGATATCACCCACTCACGAGTGTTCGGTAACGCCGAGCTGCTCAAGGTATGGATCTGGTGCCTGTGCCGAGCCAACTACACCGAGCGGTGGGTTTCCATCACCACTGGGCGCGGCGAAACCGAGGTCCAATTAAATGCCGGGCAATTTATTTTCGGTCGTCATTCCGCCGCCAAATCGCTAAAAATGAAACCGTCGTCGGTATGGAAGCGAATCAAAAAATTAGAAACCATCGAAAATCTTACCATCGAAAGTAACACCCATTATTCGGTCGTAAGTATCTGTAATTGGGGGTCGTATCAATATGAGTACGAGCCGGGGGAACAGGGAAAGGAACAACCAAGTGACAACCAAGTAACAACCAAGGAACAACCAAGGAACACAGACAAGAACTTAAAGAACTTAAAGAAGGGTAAGAATACAGGTAAAGGTGTTGATCGAATTAAAATCCCAGAGGGATTAAATGTGCCGGAATTTATTGCGGCGTGGTCACGGTGGAAAAAATACCGAACCGAGATCCGCAGGCCGCTGAAGCCGATGACTCTGCGGACGCAATTAAAAACCTGTGACGAGATGGGGGTGGAGCGGGCGGTAGCGGCGATAGACCACACGATCGGGATGGGGTGGCAGGGTTTACGGGAGTCGAAGGAACGTCCTCGTGACGACGCTCATCAACAGCGGGTAGTTCCAACGATATCAGGAAAGGGCGGACACGATGACAGAACAAGAGTTTGATAAATGGCTGAACGACTACGCGGTAGCATTTCCATCAATTCTGGATTGGCTGGACCGGATACCAGACCAGACGCGAACACTCCAGAGGTGGCACATGACCCTGAAAAAAATTTCAATTGACCATGCCGTAAAAGTGACAGATATGCTGGCGGCAGGAGAGCTGCCAGATATACCGGCTTACGACAGAGAGAAAACAGCGATGATTGTGAGGCGTCATGCCTTCGCTATTCTGGAAAAAGAATCCCGCAAGCGTCAGCAAGCAGACATGATGGCTGAGTCGAGTGAACTTAGGGAGGAAAATCGTCAGGGAAAATTTCCAGCGGGTCGCCTGTACGTTAAGGCGGTGGAGTTATGGGAGCAGGCCCGTAAAAAATTTCCTGACGATGAAGGCTCAGCAAAGCGATGGGTCCATGAGCAGATGAACGATATGTTCAATGCAGTCGCAACACCTCACGAGGGGGATCAAGAATAATGAGTAACTGGACTAGCATGGCCACACCACCGCCAGAAGACGAAACCTACTACTTGGTGGTCATAGATGGGGTGGTGATGGAGGCATACTGGCAGTCGGGCGAAATGATACCGACCGACAGATGGCTACAACCCCTAACCGACGCCCCCGTACACGAGCAGCGTGGTCCCTCTCACTGGCTGCCTCTACCCAACCCGCCCTTCCATGAAATACCCACGTAGCGCACAGCTAGCGCACAGGACAAATAATGAGAGCTAAATGGCGACCACGACAGACGCCCGGCCAGATGAACAAGACGGAGGCCCGCTTCGAGCAGGAAGTTCTCTTGCCCCTGAAACTCGGCGGTGACATACTTGGCTGGCATTATGACGCCGTCAAGTTTCGTGTCGGATCAAAGCGGTGCTGGTACAATATCGACTTCATGGTGTTCCGCTCCGATGGACATATCGAGATGATCGACGTGAAGGGTGGGGCCGGTTGGGAAGACGACGCACTGGTGAAAATTAAGGCGGCGGCTAAAATGTACCCAGAATTTATTTGGCTGGGTTGGACTTACAAACGAAAAACTTGGACGCAAGTGGAGTTCTGAAATGGCGAAAAAAAGCGAGACGACAAAACCGGAAGGCACGGAAGTAGAAGCGGTTGAGGTGCAGGAAGAAGCTGCTGTGGAGGCGGAGCCAGAAAACCCTGCGGAGGCGACACATAGCCCGCTGACGACCGAACAGGTTTCGATCAGTGTCACGAGGTCAGACCAGTTTTCTGAGCTGGCGGGATTTCTTGGGGTATTCGACACCGCGAATCTCGGCAAGGTCATCGAGTTCCTGAAAAAATTTGACATCGGTGAGATGTCCGCGCTGCTGCAAGAGGTGCGGACCATGATTGCAATCACCGAGCCGCTCGACCACTCGCTCGGTATCCAGTTACGGGTGGAGTCGTCTATCCGCCTGTTCTCCATCTACACGAGAATAAGCAACAACCCGACGGACGACGAGCTATCGGCAGGACTCGACAAGATGCTAAACACGGGCGTGTTGCCTGTGGTTTGCGATCTTGTGTCGCTGCTGTTGAATTACCTCAAGGACAATGACGATGCCGATGAGGCTGCGATCAATAGCGTGCTAACGTCATCCATGCAAAAATCTCTGGATGATGGGGGAATCGTCTGGTCGACAATCATCCCAGTGATAAAGGCGATCGTCGCGCTGATCCGGCTGTTCACGAAATAACCTATGCAGCCGTCCTTTCCGGTTGCATCGCTGCCGTGTGTCCCCATGCACGGTAGCCACAAGGTGCCCGTTGTCGATCGCCCGGCAGCGGGCACCATTTTTATGATCGGAGATACCTATGCTGGACATCACAAAACTCGCCGAGCTACTCGAAGCCGGGATGGTGCCGGGTATTGATAAGAAGAAAGCCAAGGAACTATCGGGGTTCGTAAAGAACCGCTACACGGAAATCGAGGACTTGCAACACAAAGAGTTCCTCGGATTCTGCAAGAACATGAAAAAAGAGAATGGCGACGAGCCATTGAACTTGGCGGTCGCTTTCGAGTTGTTTATGATTCGCCGGATGGCTGTAATGCAGGCTACCATCGAGTGGATTTTAATGTTCCGAATCCTCGACGGGGATGAAAAGGCGATCACTTATGACGACTTGGCGAAATCCCCCTTGGCATCGCGAGACAATTTTCTCCAGCCTCTCGGAGACTGATTCAGTTGGTTGGGGCCAGAGGCTCACGAACCTGCCGGAAGCGTGGAAGGAAACCCGTGGCGCAGGAATTAAAGTTGCGGTCCTCGATACGGGTTGCCAGATTGATCACCCAGACCTAGCCGGTCAGGTGATAGCTGCAAAAGATTTTTCTGGGTCCAGCTACGGGCCGTCCGACGTGCAGGGTCACGGTACACATTGCGCTGGGATCATAGCCGCGAAAGAAAACGACGAGGGTTGCGTCGGCGTCTGCCCGGACCTAGCTGAGAACGGCGGCGGGCTACTCATTGGCAAGTGCCTGAATGACAGCGGTATCGGCTACAACACCAAGATCGCGGACGCCATTCGCTGGGCGACTCAAGAAAACGCGGATATCATCTCGATGTCACTGGGATCGGCGGGGGAGTCCAGCGAGATTGAGCTGGCCATCGCGTCGGCGGTCAAAGAGGGCGCGATCGTAATCTGCGCCGCTGGAAATGACGGCACAACAGACAGTGTGAATTGGCCAGCGGCATCGCCACAAACCATCGCTGTAGCGGCGGTCGGTGAGGACCGGGTGGTGGCACATTATTCCAGTCGAGGGCCGGAAGTGGATATCGCAGCGCCGGGTTCTAATATTCTGTCGACTTGGGTTGACGGCGAGTACGCGACGATCTCAGGGACGAGCATGGCAACGCCGTTTGTAGCAGGGGTAGCGGCGCTGATCCTCTCCAAACACAGCGCGACGCAAGGCGACACCCCGGTACACGACACCGATCAGTTACGGATGCACCTCACACGCCATGCAATCGACATCGGCGAGGAGGGCCGTGACGACGAAACCGGCTGGGGCTTAATTGACCCGGTCGGGTCGCTCGTAATGGAGGCTACCGAAGATGGTAAAATAGACCGCGCGGAGGTCAGTAGACTACTCCGTGAGGCACTAGCGCTACTTAGCTAATGGAGGACGCCCCTATGACAGTCGTAAAGTTTCTAGGGGGACCGTGTGACGGAATGGAATCCGACATGGACGCTTCAACCCATAACGATCAGCTCACCTACGGTGTACCGGCTGGGATGGCACCGGGCTGCTCATACATGGAGCCACATGACGCTGATAAACACATGCACATTTACACTTCGCACACACTCGGTGGCGTCGGGGTAGGGTTCTTCGAGGTGATTTCTGTTTATTACGACGGCATGTTCCCGGTAGAAATCATGGATGAGTACGGGGCATGTGATATCAAGCGAGAAAACGGAAAGGGATAATATGTCCAGCGAACAGAGGCGGCGAGACGAGGATAACGGGCGTGATGACAAGCGAGACGACAAGGACGAACGGCGTGACGACAAAACAGACGACAAGGACGAGCGGCGTGATGACAAAACAGACGACCGCAACGAACGCATCCGGCTCCGCACCGAGTTAGCGAAACAGAAGGCGGCGAAACGGCGCGCCTTGCTGTACCTGATTATCGCCGGAGTCGGATTGTACTTTTTAATTTCCACAGGTTCGCTCGGCTTTCTCAAGAACCTGATCGGCAAGTGACCCGATGGATCACATCGTGCTGGACGTGGAGGTGGCCACGGACATAGAGCGGCTGCCCAACGGCTGGGATGATACCCATAAGATGGAGATCGCCGTCGCCGCCGTAATGGACGCACGCACCGGTCGCTTGGATCTCTATGACAACGACACGCGATCGCGCCGGAGCCTACTTGACCGCATCCAAAAAGCGGACCGCATCACAACGTATAATGGGTGGCAGTTTGACTTGCCTGTGATACTGGGCGTCAAGCGAAAGAGCTGGCTTTCCGGGCGGATGGTCCCCGGCAGGCTAAAAACGCGGAGCGACGATTTATTTAAGCGGATCAAAGCTGCGGCACAACACGACGAGGAGTTCATACCCCGGAAAAATCAACTCGACCTCGGCTCGGTGTGCAGACTCAATCTGGGGACCACTAAAACCGGCAACGGAAGGGAGGTGATCGGTATCTATCGGGAGAGGCGGTTCGCGGAACTAGCGAACTACTGCATGAACGACGTACGAATTACGAAAGCACTATGTGACCACATCGACCGTACCGGGCGAATTGGGATCACGAACAAAAACAAAACGCTCGTACTAACGGTGGGACAGTGGGATGACAATTGACAACTGGTTGGCGTTGGTTGCGATCATGGTGGGCGTCATAATTCCAGTGGTTGCCTGTAGCGCGGTCCTGTACACGCGGGTAGCGAAACTGGAACTGCTCATCAAACTGAAGATGGACGATATCGGCAGGCAACTGGAGGACTTAAACCAGTCGCAGCGGGATCTGTGGAAGCAGTTTGGTCGTCTGGAGGGTCGCGTCGACGGTGTCGAAAAGAACATGGCAATTTTAAGTGAACACCGTAGACTTGATAGACAGGGATGAAGTGTGCGCCCGGAGCACCTATTGGCCACGGAGGGCCACATTTTAGGGAGAAAAATTATGGCAAAGGTATGGCTGATTAAGGATGGAAAGCGGGAGCGACTGATGGTTCGTGGTCGATGCGGTCGCGACCTGATAGCCATCGAAGACTACTCGCGGGTGAAGCTTGGATACAGGCGGGTTGGGGTAGTCGCATTCTGGAAACACGTCTTATTGTGGTGGAGGAAAAAAAAGTGAACGAATTTACAGCACAAGCAACGGAAGCAACCGGTCCGATTAAGTTCGCGACTATCAGTAGCACGGCCAGCGGTGACACCACGATTGTCGCGGCGGTGACTGGAAAAAAGCTGCGTGTACTGGTTTGGTGCCTCACCGCTGCTAACGGCGTCAATGAAGCGGTGAAGTTCCGCACGGCAACCACGGACATCACCGGGATCATCAGCCTTAGTTCTGACAGTGTGGCTGGGGCTTTTTCTCCAGTGGGCCACTTCGAGACTGTCGCTGCTGAACTGCTGGCGATCAACAACGCGAGCGCGGGCGACGTGACAGGTTATCTCGTTTATCAGGAAATCGACTGATGAGTGTCCCACGGAACCGCAGAGATGACGAGATCATGTATTTGTTCTCAAATGGTCCGCGCAGCGCCGAGGAAATCGCTATACTCGACGAGCACATAGCGAAGGTGTCACAGGAAATCAAGGATAAGTGGACAGACCGAGAACGTGAAACACGGGCAGAACGAGCGAGCAGTCCGGGCAGGGTTCCGGCCACAACGCCCGTTATCAGCAGTCGCCATCTCGGCCATTCGTAGAAAGGCGTAACATGGACGCGAGATCACAAGAATTATTGGTCATTGTCTCCAACACGATCAGGGCCAGAACTGAATGGATTGATTCAGAGTCGGCTTACATCACCGAGGCTTTTGAAGGCGCGATAACGGAGCTGGTCGAGTCATTCCGAGACGGGGATATTCCCGCGATCACACGGACGCATCTGGAACAGGTTGCCAGATTAAAATTATTCTGGGAAGAATGGCAGGATCGAGCGATCGAAACTGGAAACCCCGGCGAGCTTCCGACATCAGGGTTCTGGTCAGTGATGGATGAGATCGAGGCGACCTATAACGACATTTACGATCCTCCCAAGGGTCGGAAAATGGAAACGCTGGAAGAACTGGAAAAACAGGAATGCACTGACCACCAGATATGCACCATTTACGGGTGGATGGAAGATTCAACTGGTGGCCCGCAATACTGGAAACTGACTGAGGAACGGGAGTCGCCCGGCAAGCACTTAAACGCCAGCTTCGCGAATCCAGCCGAGGTGCAGCGTGAGGAACGGAAACTGGAAGCAGAGCAAGCCAGATCAGAGCGAAACAGGAAACTGGAAGATAAACTGGCAGCGGCAAACACCAAGGCACCGGAAACGGTAGAGGAACTTGCCGCACAGGGGATAACGGCTCGACAGATAAGCCTGATGAAAAATATTCCAGTGATCGAGATCAACCGGATATGTGATGAAGCGGGAATAGAGCGACCAGCCGCAGATTACCCGCACGTCAACCAGATGCGAGGTGTTCACGACCCAGAGCCGAACAGTATCCAGCAGAGAATACTGGACGCGATGACGGTGGACCCGGTGAACGGTGAGGAATATACCCCAGCACCAGCCGAGGCGTATACTGCCGGGGAGCTGCTTGATAATTACGGGGCGGAGGACGGAGAGCCAGCGGAGCCAGCAACTGGAGTGATTGATAGTGACTGGTCCGTTGATCCTGCCGCCAGCGTGGACAGCAACGTAATCCAGCTCCACCAGTCAGGATTAAAAAACGGGATGATAGCCGAGGCACTGAGCAGCGAGGACCACCCAGTCAGTATCCAGCGGGTGAACGGGGTACTGCGACGGTTCAAGAACGATCCAGCCCAATTCGAGGGAGTCTAGGTTATGGCAGTTCCAGCAGCAGTATGGGCGGCGGTGAAGGTGGCCGCTGTAGCGTACACGGGTTATGCAGCCTACAAGATGGGCAGGGCGGCTGGCCGATCCAGAAAGGTTAAGTCGGTCGCGAAAATGTGTATGCTGGCACGCAACACGCCCGGAATTGTGAACCTCAAGAAGCGATATCAAATCGGCAAGTGGGATATCCGCTACGCTATGGCGCACACGTTTATGACATGGGCTTTCGGTGCAGCGGAAGACTTGACAGAAGCATTGAACCAGCACACGACAGCGTTTTTTGAGTTCAATGCTGCCTATTCACGCGGTAATTTTGGCGCAGGGCGGAAGACGCCACCGGGAACATCGGAGAGGTATCGCCGGTAATGGCAGCGAGCGTCGAAATAATCACCCATTGCTGGAATTATTCGCGGCTGCTGACTTACCAGTTATCGAGCTTGATGCTCTACCCACCGGATACCGCAACACTGGTAACGGTGTTCGCCACCAAGACCGACACGGCGACCGTGGACACTGTCAGGTGGTTCGGCAAGGCGGGTGTCAACGTCAAGCTGTGGCTGCTACCAGAGGCGGAATTAAAAAACCGCTCAATCGGTCGCAATCTAGCCGCACGCAATACAGAAGCGGGAGTGGTCTGGTTCACCGATGCGGACTACCTGTTCGGTGACGGAGCCATTAACGCACTAGGGGGCGGTGTCGGACGTAAACTCTATCGGCCAGAGTCCGTGAAAAAACAGGTCGCACATGCCAGCGGTGACGAGTACATTGCGAGGGTAACGGAACCTAAACCGTACGCGATCAACCCGCTAGACTTCACGCCAGCACGGGTTAAGCGGGCTATCGGGGGCGTTCAGATAGTGTCAGGAGAAACCGCTAGACGATGGGGTTATCTCCCAACCAGCAAAAAACACCAAGCACCATACGACGGTGAGCATTTCAAGCAGTCGATATCGGACCGGGCCTACAGGAAAGAGCTGGCAGCAGGGGGCGTGGATACCAGCGGCAAATTATTTATCCCAAACGTCTACCGGCTACGACATAGTGAGTCAGGGGTACAGGCAAGGCGGGGAGTCGGGAGAAGGCGACCGGGGGATGAAGTGGTTAGGCTATGAATGGGATACTGTTTTACTCGAACAACCTATCACCCATTCCCGTGTTTGCTGTTGCCGCACACAGCCTGTTGAAATTCTACGACGGCCCCATCCACATCGTGCTCGGACAGAACACCCCAGAGTTTTTTATTGAGGTGCTCTCCAGTGAGAAAAGGATTGGCTACTCTTTCGCGAAACGCCGATACTTCGATGATACGCTGTCTGGTAATCGCAGGAGGGAGTGGTTGGAAAAACCGTTTATCATTAGCAGGGAGTCTCCGTTCACCAACACCCTCTACTACGATTGCGACCACTGTTTTATTCGCGAGCTTGACCTGACTATTTTTGAACAGATCGCGGAGAAGAAGCTAACGACGTGTGCGCCGGATTCCCCACCGCGCAGGCAGGGGAAAGTGATTCGGCAGATACGGGCGGTTACTGGTGTTGAATACGATAGTGTTCATCGGGTGAACGGCGGGTGTATTGGATACCAGAAGGGCTACGAGGGGATGGAGGATATTATCGACCTGATGCGGCTGTATCGGGGGTCCGGTCAGCATCTTCTGCGTAATAACGCCGAGGAGTTTGCACTCGCAACTGTCGTCGAGCAAGGCATAGGCCACCGACTGCCCACCAAGTGGAGTGCGATATGTGACAAAAAATATACTGACGCTACGCCACCCCCAGACACGATTGCGGTGCATTATGTGAATCGTCGGTACAGGTGGCGGATGTCGTGGAGGGAAGCGATGGAGGAAGCCCGTAACGATGACTTTCTCGGCTTGGCCAGCAGAAGCGGCGAGTATATTAACGCTCAGAAGTGGCTTTCGACTCACCTGCGGGGCGTCGAGTGAATAACCTGAATGTATCGAAACGTGCTAAAACGCGCTAGGAATAAACCATGACCGAAATACCGAGCTGGGAAGTCCAGATACCGAAGCGGAAACGTGGTCGCCCCAAGTCCACCGAGCGAGTTGTAACGCCAGAGGTGCTGGAGAAGATCGGCAGGTTGTGGTGCCGTGGCTGGACGTACCGAGCTATCGCGGCTGAGATCGGCGTGGTGCAGTCGACGGTGATTCACCACATGAACACGACCATCAAGCCACAGTGGAAGTCCGACTTAAATTCTGACATGCAGAATGAACTGGCGAAGCTGGCAGAGGTAGAGCGGGTAGCGTGGGCGTGCTTCGAGGCCAGCCGTGGTGACGAGACAAAAGAAATCGTCAAGGACCGGCTGGTGGAGGAAACTGGTAATCTGGAATTGGCCGAGCGAGTGACCAGCAAATTAAAACGGGAAGGGTCAGCCGCGTGGATGGGAGTGATCCAGTGGTGCCTCGACTTCCGCGCTAAGCTCATGGGGAGCTATGCCCCGACCAAGGTGGAGGTCGAGGGCTTGCGTGTGGCAGGATCGGACGCCAGCGAGATTGACAAGAAAATGATGGGCAGGCTTGCGGAGCTGATGGCAGAGCGTTCAAAGCCAAGCAGCAATTAGGCCGAGGATGAAGGCAGCCAAGCAGTAGAGGGTGGCTTTTTTTTCTGTGGTCATGGCGTGAGGTTCCTTATGGGACAGTTGCTAAACGGGGGTTTCAGCGAGAAGTTCGCCAGAAACAAAAAGTGGAAAATAGACAAGGGGTTGCTCAGGGCCATCCGTGAAGTGATCCCACAGTCGACATGGGGCATCAGGACGAGCGTGGTGGATCTAGGGGCGGGCGCTGGGCAGTACGTCCAGCGGCTACGGGAGGCTGGCTACGGGTGTCGGGGTGTCGACGCCACACCGGGCATTGGGGAGATATCAGGCGGTCTAGTGCGGCAGTACGACTTGACGGGCGCAGCGCTTCAGGACATCTGCCACGCTCCCCACAGGTTCGACTGGGCCATCTCGATCGAGGTTGGGGCACATATACCGTCCCACTTAGAGCGCAATTATTTTAGGCATTGCTCAATGGCAGCCGATGACGGGTTGATTGTGTCGTGGGCGGTGCCGGGCCAGCGGGGGAAGAATCACATTAACTGCCGCACGCCGGAATACGTCGCGTCGCGTTTCGGGGCACTGGGCTGGATCATCGACGAGAAAAACACCGCCACAGCTCGTGAGGCAGCCGGTAAGGGCTGGAATCACAAGCTGCTAGTGTTTACATCGACCCTATCGAAGCGAGGGCTTTAGATTAAATGCCACGGCCTACCTACGAAACGGCAGACAATCGAGGCGCAGAGACAGAGTTCGCGGACCGCCTGAGCAAGATATCCGGCAAACAATTCCGAAAACTGCCGAAGGCGTACAGGGCTGACTACGGCGTTTTAGACGCGGCTGGGTATCTGACAGCCTTTGCTGAATTAAAGTGCCGTACAAACGAAGCTGGGCGGTATGAAACGTATATTTTGTCCCTTCACAAGTGGCTTTCCCTGCTTAATCTGGCTCGATCAGCGCCGGGCTTGAAATCGCTGCTTTTCGTGCGGTTCACCGACTGCGATATGGTGTACCGGGTGGAGGATGGGGACGACGTTGCGATCAAGTGGGGTGGCAGAGCGGACAGGGGCGATTGGCAGGATCTTGAGCCAGTTGTGCATATCCCAATGGGCAGCAAGCGGTGGACCGTGCTGTAGCGTACTGTGCGCTAGGCGCGCGCTA
>TARA_R110000824_G_scaffold32222_1_pt1 | contig 21832 bp, 18 predicted proteins | sample TARA_R110000824 | Tara Oceans TARA_R110000824 (sample SAMEA4397747) | marine metagenome | biome: Polar Biome; feature: [MES] marine water layer (ENVO:01000295) within the mesopelagic zone...; material: water (ENVO:00002006), including particulate matter (ENVO:01000060) such as......
TTGTGACTCATGGGCTTAACTACATAGGTCCAAACATAATTGCGATTACCCGTCCGGCAAATCACCTTGTGGGTGATTTGCTTAATGATGAGGTTTACTATCGCACTGTGCCGCTGACAGGATTTACATTCTCGATGCTGAGTCGCACGGCAGGTGCTGCGATTACATCGGGGACGGTGAATGGTTTCATCACCAAGGATGGTGCATCACAGGCTGCCCTTGGTGGCACGCCTGTGCATGAGGGCAACGGGCAATGGTCTGTTAACGTCACTACCTCGGAGATGGATGCTGAGGTAGTTGCCCTTGTGTTCACTCACTCTAGTGGGATACCCACATATGTTACGATCGAGACAAACCCCGTCTGAGGATAAACCGCGTAAGCGGCAAGGTAACTCACTATTCATTGACAGGATGAAGCGTGAGGGTCGTTTTCAGGAGTATCGCGATCGCCTGCGTGGCAACATCGAGAGCGGTATGCACGGTAGTGTGGCTTCTTACCAGGCTATTCTTGCTATGGGTTACGAGGGTGCCAAGAAGGAACATGAGATAAACATGGACTTCATGGCCTACGGCGATGAGTATATGGGGAGGGTTGATCGGAAGAAGGAATCGGATAATGCCAATGCGGTCAGGGAGGCTCTTGACCTGAAGGATGCTTTGGCCAGTTATGATATTGATGAGAGTGATCTCCCTGTAGAGATTGCTTTTGTATTCCACTCGATACACAAGGCGATAGGCGACAAGGCGGTCTGGTTGGTGCGACCTCAAGACGCACCAACCCCAGGCGCATGGAACATGCTGGTCTGGGCGGTTGAGAACCAGACCAAGTTCTTTGAGATGGTTATCCGCGAGCAGCTCAAGAAGAATGAGAAGGTGGATGATCAGGGGATGGGCGACACGGGCGAAAGTGTCGAGCAGATCGAGAAGTTGTTAAGTGAGTTAACCAGTGACTGATCTCTATAGCTCGGTACCCAAGACCCTCAAAGAGAACCTCGAGTTCCGTCGCAAGATCTGTGCGTCTGCCACGGACATTGAGGTACAGCGCCAGCTTTGGACAGCGTGCAAGCGTGACATACTGTTCTTCATTAACACCTTCTGCTGGCTATATGAACCGCGTAACAGTCGCTTGCGTGGTACGACTAGCAACGTGATACCGTTCATTACCTACGAGTTTCAGGATAATGCACTACTGCAGATGAATGAGGCTTTGGGTGAGCAGGATGTCGGCATTGAGAAGAGTCGAGACTTGGGTGCGACCTGGATGTTCCTCACATTGTTCTTCTATCACTGGATGTTCCACGACTTCAGCAGCTTCGGGGTGATGAGTCGTAATGCGGACCTGGTGGACAAGCCAGGCAAGAAGGACACCCTGATGTGGAAGCTGGATTTCCTGCTCAAGGGAGACGGCAACCGTGGTGGGTTGCCGTCATGGATGCAGCCCAACTCTTACCGCAGCATCATGCTCTTGGAGAACAGGGACAACGGATCAACTTTTGAGGGTGCCAGCACAACAGAGGATGCTTTCCGTGGTGGCCGTAAGAAGGCGATCGCCCTGGACGAGTTTGCAGCTTTCCCCTCGGGTGCCGACTATGAGGCTCAGGCGGCAACGCAGCACGCAACAGATAGCAGGTTCTTTGTGTCGACTCCGAAGGGGGCGTCGGGTGCGTACTACGATGTGATGCACACCCCGAGCAATATGGTCCGTGTTGTGATGGACTGGAAGATGCACCCTGATCGCCGTATTGGGATGTACACCACCGAGGAGGGGGAACTGAAGTTAGTGGATCCCGAGTACCCGCACCCCGAGGGGTACAAGTTTGTTCTCGACGGCAAAGAGCGGAGTCCATATTACGACACAGAGTGCAATCGACCTGGGGCTACAGCCCAGTCGATTGCCCAGGAACTGGATCGCGATTACGGTGGCTCGGAGTACCAGATCTTTGGTAAGGAGTTGTACGAGAATGCCCGTGAGGGGCTGAAGGTTCCTTACCAGCAGGGCATCTTCCGTTACATTCCCGAGACATACGAGTGCGACTTCTCGACCTCGGAGGATGGTCCCCTGCATTTATGGTGTCATCGTGATGGTCGCGGACGGCCTGTACCGACAGGTGAATATGTAATTGGCGTGGATGTGAGTGCGGGGCTGGGTGGCAGTTACACATCCAACTCAGTGGCGGTAGTTGCTGATGCGGTGACCGGTGAGCAGGTTGCCGAGTATGTTACCAACACTACACCACCTGGTGATTTTGCTGAGCTGGTCGTGAGTATGAGCAAGTGGTTCCGTAATGCGTACCTGGTCTGGGAGTCCAATGGCCCACCCGGGATGGCATTCACTCGCCGTGTGCTGGATACAACGTACCCGAATATCTACTTCCGTCAGATGGATGCTCGAGCATGGCGGAAGAAAACTCGCAACCCAGGCTGGTATTCCAACGAGAAGAATAAGCTGGCCTTACTGTCCGACTTTGCAACCAGCGTAAAGTCAGGAGAGTATTGCATCAGAAGTAGACTTTTAATTGAGGAATGTAGACAATACATTTACAAGGATGGTAAGGTCGTTCATTCAAGGAGCGTGCGGACACGCGACGATTCATCCAAGGGGCAGGCGCACGGTGACAGGGTCATTGCGGCTGCACTGGCTTGGCACGGGATAAAGGATAGGCCCGCAACTGCCAAGACAGAGGAAACATTCACGGAAGAAATACCTAGTGGCAGTATGGCCTGGCGATTCCTTGAAGCGGAAGATCGCTTGGCCATGCAGCAGAATGACGGCTGGAATTGAATCCTAACGAGTCCAAAGATCGTCAGCGCTTATTCAAGTCAATTGAATATTCAACGCGCAATCTCCGACCATTCCGCGAGAAGCGGGAGAAGTTGGTCCGCCAGTATGTGGGGTCCAACTATGGTATTGGTGGAGGCAGTGAGCGTGAGGTGATTGTCAACCTCATGTACCAGACTGCTGAGGCGTACATGATGACACTCGCGGCTCAGAGGCCGCGAGTGATGGTAACGTCCAAGTACTCAGAGCTTACCTGGTTTGGGAATTACTTTGAGGTTGCCCTGAACAACCTGGTCAAAGAGATCAGACTGGAGGAGGTATTGAGGCGTTCAGTTCTGGACGCCTTCTTTACTATCGGCGTGGTTAAGGTTTACACAGCGGATGCTGGCGAGATGCAGCTTGAGGGTGAGGAAGAGTGGGTAGATCCTGGCAAGCCTTTTGCCGAGAACATCTCACTGGATGACTTTGTCTACGACACCCGCGCAACATCGTGGAGCAAGATCAAGTTCTGCCTGAACAAGTACCGCATCCCCTACAGCAAGCTGAAGGATGATTCCAGCTTTGACAAGAAGGCCAAGGAACTCATCAGCCCCGATAGTCGCAGCCCCTACTGGAACACCCAGGAAGGTGAGCGACCGGTTCGCAGCATGCTGAGCCCAGAGGGGCAAGAGGATGAATACGAGTCAATGGTTGACTTGATGGATGTCTGGATACCACGAGAGCAGAAGGTGGTGACCTGGCCGGTTGCTTCCCCAGGTGTGCCGCTTCGGGTTGTTGACTGGAATGGCCCCGAGGGCGGTCCATTCCATATTCTGAGTTTGGCTGCGGATGTGCCGGATCACATCATGCCGATCTCACCTGCAATGAACCTTGCTCCACTGAACGACCTGATTAATGGTTTGATGCGCAAGCAGCGGCGTCAGGCTCAGCGACAGAAGGATATTCCGTTCTACCAGTCGGGTCATCAAGACGATGCCAAGCGTATTGAGCGGGCCAGCGACGGTGAGTGGACGAGGGTGGATAATCCCGAGTCAGTTAATGTGATGAAGATGGGTGGTGTGGATCAGGCCAATCAGGCGTTTGGTATTTCCATGCAGGATCTGTTTGATCGCATGGCGGGTAACCTGCAGTTGATGGCAGGTCTTGGCCCCCAGAGCGGCACATTGGGTCAGGATCAGTTGATCAAGGCTTCCAATAGCAAGCGTGAAGCTAACATGCAGTACCGCATCGTTAACTTCACCTCGGACATCTGTCGGGATCTTGGCTGGTTGCTGTGGAACGATTCCATGATGAAGACGGAAGGTAGCTACGAGGTGGCTGGTAGGGACATTCCGGTTAAGTGGACACCAGAACTCAGGGAGGGTGACTGGCTGGACTACAACTTTGAGATTGAGCCCTACTCAATGCAGTACAAATCTCCCTCAGAGCGACTGCAGGGGATCACCAACTTCATTAATCAGGTTGCCCTGCCGATGCAGCCTATGATGCAGGAGTATGGTGGCACAATTGACATACAGGAGCTGGTCGAGATTTATGCGGACCTGATGGATCTGCCTCGCCTGAAGCAGGTCGTCAAGTTCCAAGAGCCAAAGCAGGATCGACCTGGCCCGCAAGGGCAGCCGCCCAAGCAGGCTGCCCATACAGTGCGGGAGAATGTCCGTACGAGTGTACCCACTGGGGGAACCCAAGAGAGCCGCAACAATGTAATGCAGCAGGTTCTCAACGGTGGGTCGCCGCAAGCTTCACAGGCAGGTCAGTTTGGGAGGGGTAATTAATGCCAGGACCAAAGAAGTATCTCTGGAAGGACGCAGACGGCGAGGTGCGTTGGCATGATTATCCGGTACCGGCGAGGGGAGCCCCGCCGGAGGAATACGATGACAGCCGAAGTTTTGGCGCAAACGGCTGGTCGACTGGTCTTGAGTCGGACGCTGCTGGAATACATTCAAGCCAGGTCAGCGAGTTCCGCGAGGACGCACGGAAGCACGGTTTCACAGGAGTTGAGTTTACTACCGATGGGCGGGCAAAGTTCCATAGTCGCGGTCAACGTGCCGCCTACCTGCGGCATCGCGGTTTATATGACCGCGATGCGGGGTATGGAGATGCCAGCCCTGATCGGGCATAGGAGCTAAGGACAATGGCAGAAGAAGAACAAGAACCGCTTGAGCTGACAGATAAAGATGTAGAACTCATCGACAAGATTGATGAGAATGGTCCAGAGGACATCAACCTTGATGTCCCCGAGGAAAGAAACAGAAGCGAGAGTGTTGAAGAATCCACTCCCGTGGATGAGTCGCGCGATGCTGATGCCGCCGACGACGGTAGTGAGGGCGCTGGGCAGACGACCGATGATCTTGCTGTGCGAGCAAGAAACCTCGGTTTGAATCCTGACGACTTCTCTAACCAAGAAGCCCTGCATCGTAATGTTGCGGTTGCTGAGCAGAACTACGCACAGTACTACCAGCAGCAACAACAGCAACAGCAGGCACAGTCGCAGTACCAGAATCAGGCACCACCTGAACAGCAGGAGTGGAAGCTCCCAGAGTTTAAGGTGGAGCTTGACGAGGACTACGATGAGGGACTGAAAGATGCGATTAATGGTTTGGCATCCCAGATGTCAGGTCATTACAACCAGCAGATGGAAGTCCTCGCGCAGCACATCCTGAATCAGCAGGATTACATCGGACGCTTTGCCGACCAGGAGCAACGTGCTAATTCTCAGGCAGAGTTGGACGAGTTTTCTTCCGCTGTGAAGGAGCTGGGCAATGATGGTTTGTTTGGTGAAGGAGTTTACCAGGAGTCCAAGTCTGGTGGTGATGAGGCTCAAAATATGGAGCGTCTTTACGATCAGGCTTACACGATCGCGTCTGGATATTCCAGTCAGGGTCGTCAGGTTCCTGAGATGAACGAGCTTGTCAGGCAGGCTTATCAAACGGTTTTTACTAGTGAGATTGATAACCAGGGTCGTCAAGAACGGAATGATCGTCTCCGACGTTCATCCAGCCAACGGCTGGGCGGTGGTGGCTCCACAAAAGCCACTCCGCAAACGACGGAAGGGGAGGATGATATCGTTAACAGCGCCGTCCTGAAGGACGCCTTTGATGGCTTCCTGAAGGACAATGGTGATCTGTAAACGACCCGTAACATAAGGATTCTAATTATGGCATTGATGCCAGACCAATTAGATGACTTTATCAACCTTACGCTTGATAACTTTAAGCGTAAGAGTTGGGTCGATCTCTCGCTTGACAATCAGCATCACGTCTTTGCCTCTCGTTTCTTGAAGGGCAAGGGGGCTGATCCAGAGCGGGGCGGTGTTCAGCTGAACTGGAAGGTTCAGACTGCGAACACTGGAACGGCCAAGCACTCTGAGCTTTATGCAGTGGATGCTACTGGGGTCAAGGATTTGACCACTCAGGCTAAGCAGCAGTGGAGTAAGCAGACGGTTAACTTTAGCTATGACGTTGATGAAGACGACATGCAAAGTGACCGTGAAACCATCATCCGAGAAATCGCCGTGCGTCGTCACTCGATGTACAACGATTTCTTTGAGCTGATGGAAACTGCCCTCTGGTCTGCCCCCTCGAGTGATAGTCAGTCCCCTCGTCCTCCGAGTGGCATTCCTTTCTGGGTTCAGAAATCGACTACCACACCGGGTGGTGGTTTTACTGGTGGTAATCCGAGTGGTTTCTCCAGTGGCGCTGGTGGTATTAGTACCAGCACAGTCGCTAACTGGAAGAACTGGTCGTTTAACTACACGAGCGTTTCCAGGGATGACCTGGTTGCCAAGACCCGCAAAGCCTGTGAGTTCAGTTTGTTCCTGGCACCTCGCCAGTTTGCTGAACTTGGTGGCGGTAAGGGTGAAAGCGACTGGGGATTCTTCACCACGTACAACGTGCTGGAAAATCTCGAGAAACTTCTGGAAGGTCGGAACGACAACTTGGGTGTCGATTTGGCCAAGTACGCTGGTAGCGTTGTCCTCAAGGGTAACCCTGTAGCTTGGGTTCCTTACTTGCAGAACAACGACAGCAGCGATCCTATCTATGGGGTCAACTACCGAGTGTTCAAGTACTTCTTCAAGAAGGGCAAGAACCAGGTAGTGCATCCTCCCCAGAAAGCCGCGCGCCAGCATTCGGTGCGTGAAGTCCATATGGACAACTGGGGCAACTTTGTCTGTTACAACCGGCGACGTGTGTTTGTCGGATATGTAGCCTAACGGAAAAGGGAGATGAGCAATGGCTGATCTTTATACAAAACCGCAGGCTAAATCCGGCTCCATACGACGCGGCTTGTCGCCGACAATGTGGCATCAAGCTCCGCTTACTCAGATTCTGAGTGGCGATCTTGGTGAAGGGTTTGCCTTAATCGATGACTTTCTGACGTTTAACGATGAAAGTCCATGGATTGTGACTAACGCAACTTCTGGTACTGCCGCGTTGGATGATGCCAAGGGGGGAGTCGTGCTACTGGATTCAGGAGCAACGACTAACAACCAGGGTGTTCAAATCCAGCTCGGTGGTGCGACGGGATCCGAAAGCTTCCTGCCGTCAGCAGCTGCGAAGATTTATGTAGAGGCTCGCATTAAGGTAGCGGATATTGGAACCAGCGGTTCTGATACCTGCAACTTGTTGTTTGGTCTGGCTGAAGTTGACACCACGGTGCTTGCATCGGGTGCTAACTCAACCGCCAATCACATTGCCTTTGAGCATCTTGATGATGACGGGAATCTGGATTTCCACTCCGAGTCGGGTGGAAGCCGGACCAGTGTCTCTGCTGTAGACACGCTGTCAGACGGAACTTACTTCAAGCTCGGATTCATCGTTGATGGAACCAGCTCGGTAACTCCGTATATCAATGGTGTTGCGGGTACTGCAATTACCAGCAATATCCCGACGACAGAAATGACACTGACACTTGTGTGTCATTCTGCCGGGACGACGGACCCCATTCTCCATGTGGACTGGGTTGCCGCTTGTCAGGCGGAGCATATTGCAAATTGATGTTGCGCTCCTGTGCGCCTTTGCCGGGCTGAGGGGTTGTCCTTGGTCCCTTGGCCCGGCAATTTTTTTCATATAACAAGGACGCACAGGAGAGTGTGAGATGCCAGTTACAGACCGAGAAAGCAAGGGAGCTTGGCGCAAGAAGGTGGCTGAGGCCATTAAGGCCAGAGGAAAGTCCAAGACAGCGCCGAAGAAGAGTCCTGCCTCCAAGAAGAAGGAGAAGAAGGATGGCTGATATTTCTTTCCTACTGAATGACTTGGCGGAAGCCCGCCAGGGGAACGTCACGGAAGAGGAACAGCAGCTTCTTAATGAAGCCCATGAGCTGTTTCATCGCCGCAGTAGCGGCCCTCTGCCGTGGTCGAGCCAGGTGGTGCTGTCGGTAATTGCCAAGCACCTGACCTCCCCCACTCGCCACCAGCAGAAGGAGAAGGCAACTAGATGAGCTTCCTCCGTAATACAGCGGTTACTGGTTTCACATTTGCCTTGGTCAACAAGACCACGGGGGCTGCACTCACGGGTGTTGCCGGTGCAATCAGTAAGTACAGGACGATTGATGGCGGTACGCAGGCCAGTCTTACCGGCTCGATTGCCGAGGAGGGTAACGGCCAGTACTCCATTGACCTGACTGCTGCGGAGATGAACGGTGCTATTGTTGGCTTGCTGTTTACGCATGCCAACTCCATACCCGTTCAGTTCACGATTAAGACGACCGGCGGTGCCACTGCAAGCTCGTCGGAGTCGTCGCTTTCATTGAGCCTTACCAGTTTGCGCAAGGAAGTCGGCTGGTATTGGCTCGGTGAAAGAACTGCTGGCAACTGGTCAAGTGATGAAACGGATCAGTTGGACGAGATTATCCAGTCGGGCCTTCGCCAGTTTTACAATCCACCTGTCACGGGTGGTGAGCGGGTCGGATACAAATGGAGTTTTCTCGAGCCGGTTACCACGCTGAGCGTTTTGGCTGACACTGAGGACTACACGTTGCCCGCATCCTTTGGCGGGATGTTGGGGCCGCTGACTTATGCGTCCAGTGACAATCGCTGGTATCCGGTTGACCTTACCGGTGAGCACCGTATCCGCATTCTCAGGCAGCGGGATTTCAATACACTCAAGAGTTATCCGCAGGCGGCGGCGGTGCGTGCCAAGACGAGTGATGGCAGCGACGGCCAGCGGTTTGAGATACTTCTCTGGCCGAAGCCGGACAAGGCTTACACATTGTCATACAAGTATCATGCGCTCCAGGCTAAGTTGACTGCAGCTAACCCCTACCCGCTTGGTGGGCAGGTGCATGCCGAGACAATTCTGGAAAGTTGTCTGGCAATTACAGAGCAACGCATGGAGAATCAGGCAGGCATACATACACAAAAGTTCATGGAGCGGCTGGCTGCCTCCATGGCGCATGACAAGCAATACTTCACACCCGAACGCCTCGGATATAATGCGGATAGGAGTGACGAGGGTCATCTCGGTGAAAATGAGTTCCGCAAATACTTCGGGGATCTCGTGAGGTACAACGGCAATGTTTTCACTGATACCAATCCATAGGTAGTTGAATATGCACAATTCACCACAAAATGTTGTTCTGACAAGCGTAGCCATTACGGATGCTATTGGAACGACTGCTGAGATTAACTTTCGCGGTTTCCGAAAGGGCGTTGTTTATGTGCCTAACGGGAGCAGTGTTACTGGCCTCACCTGGTATGGTTCTGCAACCGAGGGTGGGGATTTTGAAGCCATGCACGACGGGAGTAGCGCAATCACGAGTACGGTCGCAGCCGACCGTGCTGTGCCGCTTCCATCGGGCTTAGAAGGTGTCGCCTATCTAAAGGGCGTGGGCAACGCCGCTGGAACTGTCAAAATGTCCCTTCAAAGTTAGGATAGGAGTTCAAACGTGACTTCACATCGAGTATTACAAGACATTGCAAAGTCCATGGAGCTTGCGCTTCTGGATCCAGGCAATGCTGGGACCATCTCTGTTGATCGCAGTTTTGGTGTTTGTTCAGTTGTTACTGCAGCCTCAGAATCTCGCAAGGTTGGATCTCCCCAGCGGACTGGCATTATTGTCACGATCTGTCTGAAGACAGATGGTGGCGACTTGGCCATTACTAGTGCTGGTGGTGAAATCCTGAACTCGGGTTCTGGAACTGAAACGACCGCGACAATGGCTGATGCCGGTGACGTTCTGACTTTGATCAGCGTCGACAAGGGATCAAATGTCGTCTGGGCTGTTCTTGCAAATCATGGTGCCACCCTGAGCTAAATCATGCCACGTCGTCGTACCAAGTTTGATATGCCTTTTCCACAGGGCGGACTGGTCGAGACGTTTGCGTATGAGAATCAGCCTCGGGGGACAACCGTGGACTGCCAGAACGTGCGGGCATACGACCCCTCCACGGGTCGTATGCGTGGCGGACAGCGGGCAGGGACGGCGAAGTACAACTCGAGTCGGATAGCAGACGACCAAGTCCAAGATATAGGCCATGTGGTGGCTCGTGATGTACCGTCTTCCCAAGCGGAGGTCGGTGCTCGGACAGTGACTGCGTACGCAGTGACCTCTGGAACCGTTGCCAAGTTCACGACCAGCGGTTTTACCACGGCCACCAATGGGTCGAGCGCCTTATCTGGGACACCTCCGATTTGCTTCTCTACTGAACTCTTTGGGGTGGTGTATTTTGCCGATGGAACCAATGAGAAGAAGTGGACGGCCAGCACCAATACGGTGGCGGCTTGGTCAGCCAGTGCGGGGAGTTTACCTACCAGCGGCTCAAACAAGCCACGTCTTATCGAGACATGGCGCAGCAGGGTAGTTGTCAGTGGGATCAGCGGTGACCCGCACAACTGGTTTATGAGCAAGGTGGGTGATGCCACGGACTGGGATTACAGTCCGTCCACGGTGGTTGCGACTCAAGCAGTGGCTGGTAATAACACCGATGCTGGCAAGAGTGCTGACGTGATTAACGGTATGTGTCCTTACTCGGATGACATCCTGATATTCTTTGGTGATCACAGCATTCACCAGATGACAGGTGACCCTGCTGAAGGTGGTCGTATTGATCGCATTAGTGACACGATTGGCGGTGCTTGGGGGAGAGCCTGGACCAAGACCCCTGACGGTGCGGTTTACTTCTTCAGTAGCCGTGGCGGTGTGTTCCGTATGTCACCAGGGAGCCCTCCACAGGACATCACGCAGGATGGTTTACGGGAGAGATTTGCCACACTGGACATGAATACGATCCTTGTGCGACTGGCATACAACGATCGGGAGAAGGGGATCCATGTTTTCCTGACTCCGCTGGATGGGAGTGCAGCCACCAATTATTTCTACGACATACGCGGCAACAGCTGGTGGCCGGACAAGTTCACGACAGCAGGCCAGAATCCAACGTCCATTCATATTTACGATGGCGATACGGCATCGGATAGGACTATATTGATGGGCGGGCAGGATGGTTATATTCGCAAATTTGATTACACGCCGAGCAAGAATGACGACGGTGTGGCGATTGATAGCTACGTCTGGCTGGGGCCGATTCAATTACAGAATCGGCCCAAGATAATGCTCACAGAAATGAAACCTGCAATGGCTGTAGGTACAGATGGTGTGACTTTCAACGTCTATGCGGCAGAGACAGCAGAGGGTGCAAAGGCTGGCAGTTCCCAGTTTACCGGCACTTGGGCAGCGGGTCGCAACAGATCTGAGAGGCGACGGACGGTCGGCCATGACATTTTCATAAAGCTGAGCAATAATACGATAAACCAAGACTGGGCATACGAGTTTCTTGGGGTTGAAGTGGATTCATTAACCGGTCCTAGAGCGAGGCAATGGTAATGGCACTTAATGGCTTAATCAAACATGCCGCGAGAGATCCCAAACAGTGTGCTCGTGCTCGCCGCAACGCAGCACAGATGTCAACTGCCCCTCCGGCACTGAACCCAACAACGGGTCAGATTACAGTGGAGTCGTTCCACTCGACAGCCCAGCCTGCCTATGGGAACAGGGGAAGACTTGTCTGGCTGTATGACTCTGGCCAACTTCACATGGATACAGGCAGCGGCTGGAGTTTAATTAGCTGATCGAGAAGAAATAGTTCTATGAGGAGATAGTGATGCCCGTTGTCCGTGGGAAGCGATACTCATACACCAAGAAGGGTAAGGCGGCTGCCAAGCGAGCCGCCAAGCGTACCGGCAAGAAAGTCTCCTATAAGAGGAAAAAGTAAGATGCCATTCTTTCCAAACGATCCTCGCGGTCAAGGCCTAGCTGCTCTTGCTCAACGGGCAATGGGGGGTCAAGCCCCTGTGGGACCAGACACGATTGTCGACGAGACGTTCACACGGCCTCCCAGAACTTCTCCTAGTGTCCCATCGCCTCCAGTTGATCTCCCCAACGGCCCTCCGGCAGGACCACCCCAGCCAATTCCTCCGCAGATGCCTCCTTGGATGCAGCCTCCTATCCAAGATCCGCTATCATCGGCACCGCCACCAATAGGTCAACCTGCCCCAATTCCGCCACCGCAAGAGGATGGCCAGGCACTATTGCAGGTTCTGTCGCAGATGGCAGGTCCAATAAGGCAGGACATGCAGAACTTCCAGAATCAGGCTCAGCAGAATGAGGCGGATGCCATGTTTGGTAGAAACCGACCTGATCCTGCGGAACAGCAGAGATTAGATCGACAGCGATTGGGACAGCAGGCACTGGACAATCAGATACGAGCGATACAGCAGCCGCAGTTCCAACAGCAGCGTTAAAGGATTTAAGAGCTATGCCTCTGAACTACGACAAGCGTAAGCGCAACAATACCCGTCTCGGGAAATTGACTGGTGCTGCAGCGGGACAGCAGCCTGGTGGAATGGGCATGCCCGGTATGGGCGGAGGTATGGGTCCGGGCGAATGGGACATGCCAGGGGGTGGAGGCGGTATGCCAGGTATGCCAGGTATGCCAGGGATGCCTGGCGGAGGAATGCCTGGAATGCCCGGAGGAATGCCTGGAATGCCCGGTGGCGGTCAGCAACCTGGAATGCCCGGCATGCCGCAGGGCGGTGGGAAGGAATGGGTTCCCGCGAACGATGGCGATGGAACTGGTGGGGTGTGGATCGACAAGCGTACTGGTCCTGCCCATGATTTACTCCGCCCTGGGGGGACACCTCCTGGTGGCGGCGGACAGCAGCCAGGAACCACCACGACGTGGCGGGGGTTCCCACAAAAACAGCTGGGCGGACAGCAGCAGCAGGGCGGACAGCAGCAGGGTATCTGGGGAAATCCATCAAACCCCCAAGAGACCAATCGCGGTGAGGGTGGTGCTCCCGGCGGCTTCATCGGACTGCAACCTCAAGCTGGTGGCGGATTGCAGCCTGGCACTAAGGGCAGGACTTTTGACGAGAATCAGTTTGGTGGAGCCACTGGTGGTGGAATGGGAATGCCAGGCGCTGGTGGCATGGGCGGACCCGGAATGGGTGGCCCCGGTATGGGTGATCCAAGCGGTGGTATGCCCGGAATGGGTGGCCCCGGAATGGGTGGCATGGGTGGTCCCGGCATGGGTGACCCAAGCGGTGGCGTGGGCGGCGGAATGCCTGGAGGTGGAGGTCAGCCAGGTGGCGGGATGATGGGTGGAATGGGTGGCCCTGGTATGGGTGATCCAAGCGGCGGAATGGGTGGAGGAATGGGTGGCGGAATGCCCGGTATGGGCGGCGGCATGCAGACAATGGCGCAGGGTCCGGGTCAGCCCGGAGTAACTCCAGGTCAAGGGGGCTTACGCGGCCTCGCAGGTCAAGCCCCCGGTTTCCAAGGCGGGCCGGGCGTGGGAAAACCAAGCAGTGGGGCATTGGCTCCCAGTGTCGCGGCCAGCGGTGCTAGTAGTGAGTCAGCGTCCCGAGAGGCTCGTGGCCAGGAAATCCAGCAGTCGGCTGGTCCCGCTGTCCAGCAGCAACATCAACAGACGATGGATCAGGGCGGTATGGTCCCAGGTCGTGGCGTCCAGTGGGGTGGTCAGCAGGTGCAGCCGCAGGATGCCCTGAACAATATGGTAACAGGCGGTCAGGCACCTGCAGGTCAGCCAGCCGCATCCGCCGCTGCAGCCGGGCAGCCAGCCGGGGGTGCTCGCGGCGAAAACCCTCAGCAGCAGCGTGATCGCGTGGTTGCAGAGGGTGGCCGCTGGTCGCCTGATGGGTTTGGTGGCGGCACACTGTTTGACAAGAACGGTCACGCCGTAAGTATGGCCGTCGGCCATCAGAAGAAGGGTGGGGAGGAGTCCGGTCAACAGCGGAATGATCGAGTAGCTAGGGAGATGGATGAGAAATATGGGACAATTGAAGAGCGTCAGGCGAGGGACAAGAAAAATCGTGCTAACCCATGGCAGAACACCCAGGACAAGAAGCAGTGGGCAAAGCACTACGGCGGGGATCTTGAGGGCGATCAAAAGGCATGGGAGCAAGGCAATAAGCTCGTTTCTAACCGTAGTCGTTGGCACAACAAGCTCAATTCGGCCAAGCGTGGTTACGATACGGCGAAGAAGCAATACGAGAGGATTGGGGGGGATCACGCTAAACGGAATCTTGAGACAGCCCAAAAAAACCTCGATCTTTCAACCAAGAACCTGAGCGATGCTGAAAGCAAACTAGCCTCTGCTGGCATTGACTACACCAAGCGCAGGGAAGAGCCGAATGCAATTGCCCAGAGGAAACTTCAGCGTGCTTTGAAGTCTCAGGGCGTAGAGTGGAAGGGTGGAGATAATAGAATCTTCTTCCGTCCTGGTGGTGCAGAAGCCGCAAAGGGGCAACAGGCCGCCGCACCAGCAGGACAACAGCCGGGTGGCGGCGAACAACCAGCTCAACCCGGTCAAGACGGTCAACCAGCTGATCAAGGTGGAACAGTTCCGGCGGGGCAGGAGGGAAGGCATGCCGACGGTTCATTCACAGATCGGTACGGTATAACGTATCCGGCAGGTCATATGGGTCTTACTGCTAAGGGTGGACCTTCGGGTGGCGGCGATCAAGGTGGGCAAGACGACAAACCTGCGGTAGATCCATCAGGTGCTCCGGCAGGAATGGTTGTGGTTCCTGGTGCGGCTGGCGGTGCTCCCACCTTCGCTACACCAGAACGTGCCGCTGAGTTAGCTAAGAGTGCAAGCAGTATTGCTGGTATTTCAGGTACGCCAAGTGCCGGTACAACTGGTGGAGGTCAGGGCGGTCAGGGCGGTCAGGGAGGTCAGGGAGGCTTTGCTGGCGGACCTGGCGGTGGCCAGGGTGGTGGATTAGATCAGTCTCCGGCTGGCAGCACACCAACGATGATGGGTGAGATGGGGAACCAGGGCGGTCAGGGTGGCCAGGGTAATGCGGTCCAGCAACTACAGAATCTGATCGCTAACATTGATATAGATCAGGGATCACAGTACTCGGGGATGCGTAATATCCTTGGTGGTGCCGTGGGCGGGCAGCCGACTGACGACAAGGATGGGACAGACGAGAACGAGGGGTCTACACCCTACATCCCGATTGACAGTGAGACTGTGGGGCAGACCGCCCCACAGCAGGAATACTGGCGTAATGTCGCCCCACAGGGTGGCAGAGCAGCACCAGAGATTGGAGCTAGTGGAGTTATGGCTAGTTACGCGAGACAGATGATACCTCAGCTTGGTGCTGGAGGTGCGGGTGGTGCGGTGCCGGGGATGCTCGGTCAGGCCAGCGGCGGCTTTGGTGGTATCGGTGGCTTGGGTCAGCAGCAGTTTGAACCGATGTCGAGAACAGCCGGTGGTGCTGGTGCCTCTTCAGGGTTTGCGCCTCAGCTACGCGGCACTAATCGCCGTAGCGGTCCATCACAATCCTCTAACTTTGGTCAGGGACCAGGTAGCCCCTTTGGCTGGGGTGGTGTATCCAACACGATATCAGAGCGTTTGAATCAGGCGCTTCTCAATCAGATCCAGCGTGGCGGCCAGCAGGGTGGAAACCAGTGGTGGCAGCCTGGTGGTAATCAGGGTGCAGAGTTAGGTCGTGGCGGTGGCCAGGGTGGAGGCGGTGGTCAGCAGCGACTAACTATCCCCGAGTTATTCCAGCAGGCTCAGGAGGAGGCCAAGCTCAAGAATGAGCAGCGATACCAGGAAATCCTTGAGGGGTATACGGGCCTTGAGGATCAGTCGGGTTCACGTTTAGAGGATCTCCTTGGTGGATACAAGGATCTAGGTGGTCGCTTTGGTGAATTGACTTCCGAGAACATTAACCAGATTGGTCAGTTAACTGATCGTGAAAGGTCGCGTCTGGGAGAGTCAGTCAGCGGCGCTCGTGGTGAATTGCGAGACGAGGTTGGTGCAGAGCGGGGCCGTCTTGGTCAGTTGTCAGATCGCATCCGTGGCGAGGAGAAGGCGGGCTATGGTGGTTTGATTGATAGCTTGCGAGGTTTGCTGGGCGGCCAGAAGAAGGAACTCCTGGGCCGCCTCGGCCAGCGACGAGAAGACATTCTCGGCCAGTATGGTGACCTTGAGGGCCGCTACGGCGGTCGCCTTAAGAGCGGTCTTGAGATGCTCAGTGGCAGAGGTGATGCAACAGCCAAGAAGATCAGTGGTCGGCTGGCTGAACGCGAGGCAGAGGAACGCGCTCGTGCTGCTTCCAGCGCAATCAACCGTGGCTTCAACACCACGGTAAGTGAGAACATCCTCTCGGGTATTGGCAAGAAGTACGGTCGGGTGGAAGAAGAGGCACTCGGCGACCTGTCAGAACAGATCCGACGAGAGCGATTTGGTGCCTTTGAGCGACTCAGTGGCGATGAGATGCAGGCTGTTGAGCGTAAGCTGCAGGCTGGTGAACGACTCACTGGCGCTGAGGTGAATGCCTTGAGGGAGATGCAGGGCGCTCGACGCGGGATGGAATCTCAGATGGGAGCACGTCAGCTTGCTGGTCTTGAGAACCTTAACAGACAGTCGTTTGGTGCTCAGGCTGGACTGGGTCAACAGGGTCTAGCGGGCCAGCTTGGCTTGATGGGTCAGGGCGTTAGCGGTGACTTAGGTCTTGGCCAGCAGGGACTAGCTGGCCAAATGGGGCAGTTGGGTGCCAACCTGTCTGGCCAACTGAACCTCGGTCAGTCTGCTCTGAATGCTCTTGAACGTGGCGGTCAGGGAATTGGCGGTATTGGCCAGAACATGCTCAACTTCATGGAACGTCGTACGGACGCCTATCCTGAACTACAGAACCTGTTGAGTCTCGCGCAGGGCGCTGGGGCTTCTGGTATGGGTTACGGTGGTGGCGGACCTATCTTCATGGGCGCTGGCGGATATGGACCGGTTGCAGGCGGCATGGGCGGTGGCGGCGGTTGGCAGGGTGGCGGCGGTTGGCAGGGTGGAGGCGGTTGGAATCCGTGGGGTGGAGCTGGCGGTGGAGCCGGTGGTGGAGCCGGTGGTGGAGCTGGCGGTGGAGTTGGTGGCGATGGTGGTCCGGTACGCGGCCCTGGTGGAAGAACGTACATACCCGACCCGGACAACCCTGGATCATATATCCCTACTGGGGGAGAGGATTTACCACCGTGGCGTCCACAGGATATAGGGAAAGACATTGAGGGAGGTCATCCACGGCCCCAGCCTGACATCAACATCGGCGGTGGCGGCGGCGGTGGCGGCGGCGGTGGCGTAGGGGGCGGAGCTGGCGGCGGTCAACCGCCACACTTGGGTGGCTTTGTGGATGATCTTGCCAACCATCAACAACAGATGGAACGGCAGATGGAACAGGCGATGGCGGACAACCCAGGCGTTGCGCCTTTGGATAGCATGGCCGCCACTCCGATGCAGCAGCTGAATGAGTCTCAGCCAGCGGACGCGGGGACACGTTTCAAACCACCCACGTCGCCATTTGGTGGTCCGACAACTAGTCGTCCCATGGAATCTGGTCCGTCCCTAGAGCGAGAGTTTGACTTCAGTATGGGACCACCAACCAATCCAGACTCTCCTGTTGGTCAGCGACTTACGGATAAGATCGTTCAGGGGTGGAAGGAGAATCCTAGCCGAGGGGCTGGTGAGGTCGCCTATGAGACGCTTGTGGAGAGTGGGATGTTACCCATGGATGCTCGTCGCCTCTCGGGAGATTACATGCAGTCTGCTCGCGGCAAGTGGTCAAGGAGATAGAATTCAATGCCAATTGTTGTACAACATCAGCCCCCATTTAGCCGCTTAGGCGAGCTTGCATACAAGACAGGTCAGTCTCAATACGCTGACCGTCGTCGTCGCGAGGAGGAGGCCCGTCTGATGCAAGAGCGTCAGATGGCTCAGCAGCAGAACATGCAGGACCAGCGGCTGGCTGTGGACGTATGGGGCAGGCAGTTTGGTCAGATGGGCGCACTGCAGCGCATGGCGATTGGCGCTCAACAACAGCAGCAGCGTGACCAACAGCAGCAGCAGTTCAATCTGGATCGCATCGACGTTGGTCATCAGAACCTGATCAAGATCAACGAGATGCAGAATCTCAATGTGGCGGAACGTGATGATCGTTTAGCCAATAGCTATGACGACCGCGTCCGGCTTTCCGACGAGCTTACCCGCGCTCGCAATGAGGAGAATTTCAGGCGTAGCATCGAGGCAAAGGAATACCAGCGAAAGATTGATGCTGGCCAACTCCAGCGGCAGCAGATTGCGGTACTAGAGGGCCGGAATATGCAGCAGGAGTCGTCCCTTATGAACACAAAGGGGCAGGACTTATACATGGAAACCTATGATCAGGAGACGGGGATAAAGGAAGGTATGAGGACCAACGAGATTAACGAGGATCAGGGGATGGAGCAGTTGCAGCAGATAAGACAGCAGCGGGAAGCGATTGTGGCGGATCCCAGGAATTATCATTTAGGTGCTCTACCAGGGGAGGCGGTGCCTTCACGACAACATCCTGGGTGGAACGCCACCCTTATGCAGAACGGTGATAAGGTCCATTCACCAAACATGACATCTTTCCAAGGCGTTCCTGAAGGTGAGCGGTTGCAGGAATGGTCGAGGGTTAATACTACGAGAACGGAACACGCCGACGGTAGTATTACTGAGTTCATCCCCAACCCCACCAATCCTGGCGAGCCCACTAAAAAGGAAATTACCTCTCCAGCGGTTCGGGCGCGTGAAGCGGAAGCGGCGCGGCAGGCTGGGTATACGGTGAAACTGAAAAATATCAAAGGTGTAATCGATAATCTAACTGATGAACTGACGGCTGTTCGGGAAAACATGGAGAACACGCCAGAGCCTGGCGAGGAAGGACTCGGTCTAGATTACCTCCGGCTCCGCGACACTGAGCGCGCATTAACTACTGCTTTGGCCAGTTCTCGCCGTGAGCAGCGCAACATATTGACGGAATCCTTGGACTCACGGCAGGCGGGTGGAATGGACGCCCCACAGGCTGCAGAAGTGGCGGAAGGTCCGCTACCCGGTGAACCGGATGCACAGTTCAGAGGGGTGATGGAAGGTATGCCCGGTGTGGGTGGCGGTGCTCCTGTTGGTCTTGAAGGTGTTGACGGTCAAATCGTGCCACCTAATGAAGCGAATGCAGGTCCGCCTGCAGGGCAAATAGGTAGCCTGGTGGTTGACCCCACCGCCCCCCGTGGCTCTGAGGGGAATCCCGTACAAGCACCCACACCCATGGATGCTGTAAGGCTCCCAGTCGGAACTTGGTTCTCCACGCCGGACGGAGTGGTGGAGAAGGTGACCCTCGAGCATAAGCGTCGGGCAGGTTTGCCGGTCGGGGTGGATGCCGGGGCAGCTGGTGGTGCAGCCGTTGGTGCATCCGGGGCAGCATCCGTGGCGAGTCAGCCAAGTATTCTAGATTCCCCAGCGGCTACAGCATTCAGAATGCTATCAAACTAACTAGAGGCTCTTAAATGCCTGATCAGTGGGAAGAGATCTTTGGTATAGCTGGGCAAACGGCAGTGCCAGCTGCAGCACCCCCAGCACCTGTGCCGCAGGGTATGAATCCAGTTGCTGCACTGCAGGACGCTGGCCAATGGGGAGTCCCCGAGCCACCTCAGCAGCGTGAACCTGCCAGCGAGTGGGAGCGGATCTTTGGTACGGACATGGGCGTTCCCATGAGCCCCGCCCTGCGTGCTCGTCAGGCTGCAGGTCAGTTTGCGAGGGATGAGCTGGATGAAGTTACCTGGAACCTGCGTCACTATAATCAGGATACTGCGACGTTCAGGTTTGAAACGGGTGAATATGCACCTGCCACACCGTTTGGCTTGGGCTATGGGGATATACAGGGATTTGAGGTAACCCGTAGCGGAGAGAAGGGTACGGGGGACAGATTCCTGGCGGAGGCCAGAAACCGTGCCAGGGCTGAGATCCTCGCGCATGATCCCAGCGCCAAACTGGATGAAGGTTTTGATCAGGCGTTTGATGATCGTTACCGGAATGTAGTACTGGCCAACAAGTACCTTGAAGCTGGCGAGGGCGGTGCTCCGGTATTCAACCAACTCGTTGGCAAGATGACACCTGACCAGCGGAAGAGTTTCATTTACGAGGTCTATAAAGAGCAGAAGAAACGGAAGCCGCTGGAGCGGAGTACGCTAGGGAAAGTTGGCCAGCGTGCTCAGCGTGGCTTAAGATCTCTTCCCGAGGCGTTCAACTACATCAAGGATTCATGGGGTCCATGGAGTGACGCGGAGCGATCCGAGTTCCGCCGTGACGTGAGTCAGCTGGAGGAGATCCGTCGCGGCTTTGATCCGGCGACCAGTGACAACATGTTCATGCACGGTCTGCTTGGTGCCACTGAGATGGCAGGTCCGATGCTGGCTGGTGGAGCGGTGTCCCGCGTGGCGGGTAAAGTTGCTGGTGGTTTAGGGGCTGGCGCAACGGGCGTCAAAGCAGCGGCGATGACTGGTGGCACCGCATTCTGGACGGGCCTTGAGGGCTCCCATCTCCATCGCGGGATGATCGATGCGGGTGTGAGTAAGTCCAGTGCGGACATGTGGGCCTTGGTTGGTGGCGCAGCAATCGGATCTCTTGAGTACCTTCAGTACAAGCTCATGTTACCGGGCAGCATGCGAGGCAAGCTCGGCGAGGGAATTGCTCGCAGTATTCCCCACTCTGCTATCCGTGCTGGGGCGAGGTACGAGGGTGAGATTTCTGTAGAGATGTTGCAGAGTGTTATCGGCACCGCCACTGAGCAGGTCGCCCAGAGGTTGGAGGGAATTAACACTTTTGATTCCGCGAGGGAGCTGGGGGAGTTCAAGGAGGAGTTTAGGGAAGTGGCTTTAGCCATGATGTTCATGACTGGACCCGCGAGTGTGGTTGAGGGTGTGCGGGATAACATGTCCCGCAAGACGATTGCCCAGATAGAACTCCGTGCCGAGGAGATGAGGGCTGCTGAAGAGGAGCGTCTTACTGGCACCATGCAGGCTCTTGAAGATGCGTCCTCGCGTGCCGCAAAAGAGAAGGAGGCTGAGGAAGGTCGGTTCAGGATGGACCAGGCTTTGGCTGAGCAAGAGAGGGGCATTGCTGAGCGGGAAGCCCGAGAGAAGGATGCTGCCAAGGAGCCTGATCGACAGGAGTACCGTGACACCATCCAACGTGCCGCTGACTGGGAGGCGATGGATGTCTTCGCCCAGCGTGAAGATGAAACAGGGGAACAGCTTCAGCAGCGGGTTGCCAGTGATATTCTCTTTGAGACGGAGGTGGATGCTGACCTGGAGGGTCAGCTGGACGAGTTTATAGATAACCCCAGCCGTCGCACCGCATCGGCTGTCATCCTTCCTGACGGCACACGCCTGGGGAGTAAGCTCGATGGCAAGCCCGCCAGAGATGCCTTGGCGGTGGAGATCCAGCGTCAGCGTGAACAAGCGGAGGAGGGGCGTGGCCCCCGTGAGCTGAACATTGGCGACGTGGTAGATATTGGTGAAGTCGATGCAGCCGGTCGCCCCGAAGCGACCGGCACGGTGATCGCTCAGCGCCCTGGTGGACACTATGACATAGAGCTTCCAAGTGGTGAGCAGTTAACGATCAACTCTCAGCAGGACGTGACCTTTGTTCACGAGCAACAGGAACAGCAGGAGCCACCTCCCCAACAACCTGTGCCGCAAGCAGAACCTTCCCCGGTCCCCACACTTGAGGAGAT
>TARA_R110000824_G_scaffold127250_2_pt1 | contig 21812 bp, 15 predicted proteins | sample TARA_R110000824 | Tara Oceans TARA_R110000824 (sample SAMEA4397747) | marine metagenome | biome: Polar Biome; feature: [MES] marine water layer (ENVO:01000295) within the mesopelagic zone...; material: water (ENVO:00002006), including particulate matter (ENVO:01000060) such...
TCCGTCGGCAAGCCGCAAGGTCCGCTGATGTGCATAGGCCTGAGCAAGACCGAAGTCGGTGGTGACACCCGCTCCGCCGTGTGCCTGGATAGCGTCGTCGATGATCTTCAACGCCATGTTCGGCGCCTGAACCTTGATCATCGCGATTTCCGCCTTGGCATATTTATTGCCGACCTTGTCCATCATGTCTGCTGCATTCAGGCAGAGCAACCGGCTCATGTCGATATCGATCCGGGCGCGTGCAACACGCTCATCCCAAACGCTATGTTCGGAAATGCGCTTGCCGAAAGCGATGCGTGATTGCAGGCGCTTGACCATTTTCTCGAGCGCTTCTTCGGCGACGCCGATGGTGCGCATGCAGTGATGGATACGACCGGGTCCGAGGCGACCCTGAGCAATTTCAAAGCCGCGGCCTTCGCCGAGGATGATGTTGGCTGCTGGAACGCGAACATCCTTCATTTCGACTTCCATATGGCCATGGGGTGCATCGTCATAGCCGAAGACGGGCAAGTGACGGATGATATTCACGCCAGGCGCATCGGTTGGCATCAGGATCTGTGATTGCTGCGTATAACGACTGCCCTCGAATGTGGTCTTGCCCATCACGATCGCGATTTTGCAACGCGGATCGCCGAGGCCCGATGACCACCATTTGCGGCCGTTGATGACATATTCATCACCATCGCGGACAATCGCGGTCTCAATATTGGTCGCATCGGACGATGCAACATCCGGCTCGGTCATCAGGAAGGCAGAACGGATTTCACCGTTCATCAGCGGACGCAGATATTGTTCCTTCTGCTCCAATGTGCCGTAGCGGTGGAACACTTCCATATTTCCGGTATCGGGAGCGGAGCAGTTGAACACTTCCGAAGAAAAACCAACGCGGCCCATTTCTTCAGCGCACAGCGCATATTCGAGATTGGTCAGTCCAGGACCTTCAAATTCGAAGGCATCATCGACATGGGGGAGATTGGGGTTGGACGGCGGCATGAACAGATTCCAGATGCCGGCTTCCTTGGCCTTCTTTTTCTCTTCCTCGACCACTTGCAGGACCTTCCAGCGCTCGCCGGTTGATTCTTCCTCGTGATAGTCAGCCATGCGGGGCCGGAGGTGAGTCTCAATATGCTCGCGTACCCGGTTGCGCCAATATTCCTGCTTTTCGGTGAGATCGAAATCCATTCCCAGTCCTTTTCTTAGTTCTTATAATTTAACTATGCGATTAACTTATCAGAGGCTGAGCCGCTTTGCCACAGCGAAAGCGCTCAGTTGGAGGAGTTTTTATTCCGGCATGTTCATTTCACCTTCGGCATTGCCGCGGCCAACTTCGATATACGCTCGCCATGGTCTTGCTCGCTGAGAGGAAATAGAGTGTAGGCCCATGTGCCGGCAAGTCCGATCACGGTCACCATCGATACGAAAATCAGCGACAGATTGTCGACAATCGCGGGATCCACGGTTCCGGGCACTGCTTGCGCGGGCAGCTGGATGAATGAGATGATCAAGCCAGATAGAAGGATCCCCATGCCGCCGACCATTTTCTGCATGAACCACATGCCGGAAGAGAATAGCCCTTCCGTGCGCTTGCCAACTTCAAATGCATAGGCATCCGCAACATCTGCCATCATAGACATGGTCAGGATCATGGCAGAGATGCTGGCGCCAATTCCGATGACGAGAAAGGTGAAGAGAACGGGGATGAGATAGGGGGAGCCGGGGTCCGGAAAAAGACCGGCCATGCGCAGCCAATATGGCGCAGTGCCGACTATCACTGCGAACAGCGTCAATAAAGCGGCTCCCTTAGGCTTTCCGGTTCGTTTGGAAATCGGGGTGACCATTAAAAATGCCATTATGACCCCGATGAACAATACGGCAGAATAAAGCGTCATTTCCGCCGAGCCAAATTCCCAGACATGAGTCAGGAGATAAGGCGTCATCGCGAATGTCAGACCCTGATTGGTAAAGGCAAAAACGCCAGCGAACATCAGCAAGAGAAAGGGGGAAAAGCGAAATGCAGACAGCATTTCCGAAAAACCCTCTGCGGTTTTTGGCTGGCTGCTCTCGGCCTTGTAGCGCCCCACCATCCTTCTATGTGTGCTGAGGGCCGAGACCAGAACGGAAATAGCCATGATACAGGCACCGATGATGGCGAAATTGGAATAGCCATCGACATTGAGCAGTCCGACGGGATATTTTTCACTGGGGACCAGCAGCACGCCGTAAGCAAGAACCATGATGCCGAGGCCACTCGCCCAGCCGAACAGGGTGCGGTAGCGCAAAGTGCTGGTGCGATCATGATAATCCCGGCTGAGTTCCGGTAACAAGGCGAGTGAGGGCACCTCATATGCGGACAAGGTGATCCGGACCAGCATTGCCATCGTCAGGAGATAGAAAAATTGCAGCGTGGAGCTGGTCTCCGGCGGATGCCAAAGCAGCAACCAAGCGATCGCAATCGGAAGTGCTGCTCCATATAGCCAGGGATGGCGACGTCCGATCGGGGTTCTGGTCCGATCCGTCATCTGGCCGATCAGCGGATCGATGAAGGCATCGACGAACAGGGCAATGGCGATCGCCAGGCTGACGACATCGGCGCGCATGCCGACAACCTGATTATAATAATAAAGCAGAAAAACGGAAAAGCCGTTATCCTTGATCCCGTAAGCGGAGGCACCAAAGCCGTATAATATCTTGGTTTTGAGCGGCAGCTTGTCTGCAGTGACCGTCAACGCAGATGCTCCGGCAGGATCATATCCAGCATCCCGGGTATTTCAGGATTCCAGCTGCCTTCTGTGCCGACGAGCATGCCCCCATCAACCAGCAAATGCGTGCCAGTGACAAAGCCTGCTGCGTCCGACGCCAGATAGGCTGCCGCTTCGGCAATGTCATTGGGCACGCCGGGACGGGCAACGGGTTGCACACTGGCGGCGGACTGACCGAGGACTGCATTAATCTCCTGGGCCTCTTCCTTGTTGGCGCCGACGGTCGCCGCAAAAATATTGGTCTGGATGAACCCGGGGCATATCGCGTTCACGCGGATTTTATATTGGGCAAGCTCTGCTGCCGCGACCTTGGTCAGGTGCAATACGCCAGCTTTGGCGGTGGAGTAGGCAATCGGGCCATAGCCTGCCTGAAAAGCACAGATGGAGGCGGTGTTGACAATCGCCCCGCCGCCGCGTTTTTTAAGGTGCGGTGCCGAGTGGCGGATGCCCATCGCGACCGATTTCAGCAGCAGCGCCATGGCAAAGTCCCATTCATCGCCGCTGATCTCGTCTATCGGAGCACGAGGGCCGCCCGCACCCGCATTGTTGAACACGACGTCGATGCCTCCGGTTTCTTCCGCTGCATAGTCCATCAGCGCCTTGATTTCCGCTTCCTGGGTGACATCGCATTTTTTGAACAGAAAATTGTCTCCCATGGCCGACATCATTGCGGTGCCTTCCGCTTCATCGATATCGCCCATGACGACGGTGGCGCCTTCGCGCCGGAACAGTTCGACGCTGCCGCGTCCTATGCCCGATGATCCACCGGTTATCACGACAGTCTTGTCCTTGAATCTCATCCTCTTGCGTTCCCTTTTTTTTCAGCATTAAAGCGGCGATGCTATCCAGCGTCAATCACTTGTGCTGGCCGTCCTGGTTTCCGTTACGGAATTCAAAACTCTAGTCGATGGTGATAAAATTTTGCGTCAGATTTTCCGATTTTTTTCGGCATCAGGCCAAGGGAATCATTGAATCGATCAGCGAATTTATGATAGTCCAGCTTTAATTGATCAATTAAAAGGAAATTCGTGATGTCCGATCTTGAAACATTCCGGGCGGAGACCGCAGCCTGGCTCGAAGCCAACTGCCCGCCGGAGATGCGCGAGCCGATGGTAGGCGAGGAAGATGCGGTTTGGGGCGGGCGCAATCCGACCTTCAAGCCGGGTCAGAAAGAATGGCTGGATATCATGGCGGCCAAGGGCTGGACGGTACCAGACTGGCCGAAAGAATATGGCGGCGGCGGGTTGTCGCGTGCTGAAGCAAAAATCCTCGGCCAGGAAATGGCAAGGCTCAGGATCAGGTCGCCTTTGTCGAGCTTCGGCATCTGGATGCTCGGCCCCGCGCTGCTGCATTTTGGCACCGAGGCCCAGAAAAAACATTTCCTGCCACCGATCGCGCGCGGTGAAATCCGCTGGTGTCAGGGCTATTCCGAGCCAGGCTCTGGCTCCGACTTGGCTTCGCTGCAAACCAGCGCTGTCGACAAGGGCGATCATTTTCTGGTCAATGGCCAGAAAATCTGGACCAGCTACGCCGACAAGGCTGACTGGATTTTCTGCCTGACGCGGACCGACAAGAATGAAAAGCACAAGGGTATTACCTTCATGCTGTTCGACATGACCAATGACGGCGTGACGACCAAGCCAATCGAACTGATCTCCGGTGCCTCTGCTTTCTGCGAGACATTTTTCGATGATGTCAAAGTGCCGAAGGAATATGGAGAAGGCGTTTCCTCGGTCATCTATGAAGTGAACAAGGGCTGGGACGTCGCCAAATATCTGCTTGGGCACGAACGTAGCATGATCTCCGGCGGTGGTTCGGAAGGCGCGACCTCGCTCGGCGCAAAATTTGCCGATCAATATGGCCGCGATGAAATGGGCCGGCTCGACGATCCGATGCTGCGCGCGCAAATGGCCGATATGGATATAGATGTGCTGGCATTCCGCGCCATGGCCGAGCGTTTCGGCGATACGTTCAAGGCCGGTCTTTGCCACCCGGCTCAACCCAATATGATGAAATATGCGGGCACCGAGATCAACAAAAGCCGCCACGAGCTGATCATGTCGGCCGGTGGCAGCGAAGTGCTGGAATGGGAAAGCGATGCCAGCAATGGCGGGTTGACCGCACGCAGTTGGTTGCGCACGAAAGCAAATAGTATTGAAGGCGGCACCAGCGAAGTCATGTTGAACGTCATATCCAAGCAGATTTTGCGATTGCCCGGTGCCTGATCGAGGCGTTCCTAAAGAGCCATTCATGCGGGATCGGCTCGCGCTTGAGCCCGCAGCGCACAATTTGAGATAAGGACTAGAACATGCCGCTATATTTGAACGAAGATCAGCAGATGCTCCACGACAGTGCAGCCGAATTCATGAAAGGCGAGGCACCGGTCGCGCATCTTCGCGAATTTCGCGACAAGCAATGCAAGGACGGCTTCTCGCACGCCTTGTGGAAGCAGTTCGCGGAAATGGGCTTTACCGGCATATTGATTGGTGAAGAAGAGGGCGGCCTCGGGCTCGGCCACGTCGAAGCCGGCGTGGTGCTGGAAGAAATCGGCCGCAATCTGACGCCTTCGCCGTTCTTGACGACGGCAGTAGCGGGCGTGGAAGCGCTTAACGCGGGCGGCAAGGCTCTGCGCGACAAATATTTCCCCGGCATCATCGCTGGTGAAACGGTTCTGGCGCTAGCGGTTGATGAAGGCGCGAAACATCGTCCGGACCAGATCAGCATGGCCGCTACCCGCGAAGGCAATGGCTTCAAGCTGGACGGCAAGAAGCAATTTGTGGTGCAGGGCGGATCGGCTGACATGCTGATCGTTGCAGCGCGGACCAGTGGCAAGGCAGGCGACGACAAAGGCCTCACGCTTTTTGCGGTTGATGCAAACGCAGCAGGCCTTTCCAAGGACAGTGCCCGGCTGGTCGACAGCGCGATGGCAGCGCATCTCCAGTTCGACGGCGTGATCGTTGATGCTGACGCGGTGATCGGCGAGGTGGACGAAGGCGATACAGTCTTGCGGCGCATGCTTAATGCTGGTCGTTCCGGTGCTGCTGCCGAAACGCTGGGCGTAGGCGCTGGTGCCATGGATATCACCGTTGATTATATAAAGGGCCGGAGTCAGTTCGGCACGTTGATCGGGTCGTTCCAGGCGCTGCAGCATCGCATCTCCCATCTCTACAGCGAGATGGAAATCGCACGGGCGACGGTTTTGAAAGCGCAGCAGATGCTGGATGATGGCTCGTCAAAAGCGGATCTGATGGTATCAGTTGCCAAGGCCAAGACCGGCAAGGCAACAGCGCTTTCGGTCAAGGAAGGCGTCCAGATGCATGGCGGTGTTGGCATGACCGATGAATATGATATCGGCCTCTATATGAAACGCGACCGCGCGTTGCAGGAATTCATGGGTGATGTGAATTATCACACCAATCTCGTTGCAGAGATGCACGGCTACTAAAGGAAAATGACGATGGATTTTAACAAGCTTTTCTCTCTCGAAGGTCGTGTCGCTCTGATAACCGGCGGCCAGCGCGGTATCGGCGCGATGATCACCGAAGGATTTCTGGCACAGGGTGCCAAAGTCTATATTTCCGGTCGCAAGGCGGACCAGGGCGAAGCCGCCGCTGCCGAATTTGGCGAGAAATGTACCTACATCCAGGGCGATATCTCGACCTATGAAGGTTGCAAGGCTTTGGCTGCCGAGATCGCGTCGCGCGAAGAGAAGCTCGACATATTGGTCAATAACGCCGGCGTCGCCTGGGGCGCGGAATATGTCGATTTTCCCGAAGCCGGCTGGGACAAGGTCATGGACACCAATGTCAAAGGCCTGTTCTTCCTGACCCAGGCTTTGCACCCGCAATTGAAAGCGGCGGCTAGCTTCGAGCGTCCGGCCAAGGTCATCAATATCGCGTCGATCGACGGAATGAAGGTCAATCCGTGGGAGACTTACAGCTATCAGGCTTCCAAGGCGGCGGTCATCCACCTGACCCGCAAAATGGCTGCCAAGCTGGTGCAGGAAGATATTATCGTGACCGGAATCGCGCCGGGCGCCTTTGCCTCGACGATGAACAAGGCTGCTCGCGATCATGAAGATGCGGTGGAGAAGGGCATCCCGGCGAAACGCATTGGGCGGCCTGAGGACATGGCATCCGCAGCGATCTTTCTGGCGAGCTCCGCCGGGGATTATGTTGTGGGTACAACGATTCCCGTCGATGGCGGCGTAGTGAATGCCGCCAATCCCGGAACGTCGATAGACGCCTGAATTCTGTTCGCAACTTGACGGCGTAAACTCCAGGCTGTATTAACGTAATAATACAGCCTGGAGAAATTGACATGTCGACGAAATATCTGATTTTTCTGGCCGCGCTGCCGCTGGCTCTGTCTGCATGCAGCAAGGTCGAAGATGGCTCGGACGACGAATCCGGAATGTCGATCGACTTTAGCGATGAGAGCAAGTCCGATGCCGAGAAAATCAAAATCGGCGGAGGCGGGGAAGACAGCAAATTCTCGATCAAGGCAGACGGCTTTTCGATGGAAGTCGATTTGCCGTCGATCACGCTCGATAGCGACGATTTCGACATGAACGATGTTGACCTCTATCCCGGCAGCCGGGTGACGAGCTTTGATGTTCAGGACAAAGGCGGGGAGGGCGGCCAGGTCAAGATCAGCTTCAAGGCGCCTGTGGGCGTTGATAAATTGGCAGACTGGTATGAAACGCAGCTGACCGGCAATGATTTTAAAGTCGCGCGGAGCGGAACCAATCTGTCCGGAACAACCGATGACGGAGACCCGTTTTCGCTGGCGCTGACTGAATTATCTGCGGATCAAACCAAGGGCATTCTGGAATTTTCCGAACGGAAATAGCGGTCGCGCATCCGCAATTTGCATGATTTTACCGGATTAAATCTCGCGGTTCCGCCGCTAGCCGATGAAATATGCTATGACATCCTGAAACAGTTCAGGAGAAATGTCATGCGTCACGGAAAAGCCTCTAGCCGAATATTGGCCACTATCGCCCTAGCAACGGCTCCGCTGGCGCTTATGTCTTTCGCGGCTTCACCGGCGGTGGCGCAAGGCCTGGGTGTGAAGAGCATTTTGGGTGACGCGTCCGACAATGCCCTCGACAAGCTTTCCGAACCCGGCGCTTTCTACGCCGACAAGGCTGTGCGGATATTGCTGCCCGGTCCTCTGCAAAAGGCAACGAGCATCTTGCGTTTCACCAGCAAGGCCGGGTTGACCAAGGATATCACCAAAACACTCAATGATGCTGCGGGCAAGGCGGCTCTCGAAGCCAAGCCCGTGTTTCGGTCGGCGATCGATAATCTCACGCTGCAGGATGGTGTCGGTATCGTAACCGGCGGTGAAGCGGCTGGTTCCGATTATCTCCGGCGTACGTCGGGAGAGGAACTGGCGGCCAAGGTCCGGCCACTGGTCGAAAAAGCATTGGGGGATCTGGGTGCTTACAAGCAAGTCGAGCAGCTCGGATCGATCTCCTCGCTGGCTCAGCTGGGCGGGGCAGACCTGTCTCGTGACAGCCTGACCGACAGCGTCACGGAACAGGCGCTGGATGGCATTTTTGCCTATATTGGCAAGGAGGAAGCAAAGTTCCGCCGCAACCCACTCGACAAGGGCAAGAAGATTTTCAAAGGTATTTTCTAGCAATCTAAAAGTGATAAGCCATATTTCTTCGAAAATCACTGGCTGCATCAGTTGCATTTTGTGCAACAGCTTGAGCTCCGTTCTCAATTGAAACTCAATCTCCAAGGGACCATCTGGAGCCTGTAAGTTACGCAGGAAAAGAGATGTGTGATTGGCGTTCGACAAAGGAAAAAATCCATGAGAACGCTTATCGATATTATCGCCGCCCTGTCCGTTAGCAGCATCCTGCTGTTCACAACGGTTCAGGTCTAAGGCAAAAGTTACAATCCCGGCTGCCTCATCCTCCTCCTCCCGATTGAGGCGCCGGGATTGGTCCAAAGGTCCGGTTCTTCCATTCTCCCTCCCAAACGAAGAGCCGGACCAGCGGACAAATTCGCAATATTGCGTCAAAATCCGAAATTCCGATATTATCCACCATATCAGCAGTAGTTTTCCACCGCTAAGCGCGCCGCCTGTGGATAACTTTCCATTTTCCACTAGGAGCGACTCGGACTCAAGAGTCATATATTGGTCATCGGAAGGCAAACGGACGAACCAGCGACCAGTCAGCAATGACCCGCAGGACAGCCCGGGAACCGGAAGATCGTCGAAACGACCAGTTTGTTTTTCGCAAGAAAAGGAAAAGGATCTTTCGATGGATGATTGGAGAAAATCCGAAAAGGGAAGGCGCAAGCCCGAACGGATCAGATGGACGAAGATCATCGGGTGACTGGACCAATTGCGGGTTGGGAACCGAAGCGGAGAAGCGCAAGCGGACACGTGGAAAACCACCGACCATTAACGGATTTGGACCGGAAGCCGGACGCCGAACAAGCGGCAACTGGAATCGCAAGAGGACAGCGGCCCCAACAGAGGCGCAGCGGGAGCTTATCTTCGGATAAGCTCCCGTTTTTTTTGGACCATGGCTATCGCGATGGTTTGACACGATTTCGGTATCCACGCCGGTCCCAAATATCATCTTTCCCGATGCGTCATTACTGCTAGTTTGAATGTGCCGACTCATGCAGCATGAGTGGCACAACCAGAAAATAGGACAGGATGATATGGACACCAGCAAACTCATGTTCCGCGATGACCTGATGCAGGGCGAACGCATTCTCGTGACCGGAGGCGGCACCGGACTCGGAAAGGAAATGGCCGAAGGCCTGCTCAAGCTGGGTGCGGAGGTTCATATCTGCGGGCGACGCGGCGAAGTGTGCCAGGCGACGGCGGAAGAACTGGTCGAGAAACATGGTGGCAAGGTTGTCCCGCACCCCTGCGATATCCGCAACGCAGAAATGATCAGCGAGATGAACGATATCATCTGGCAGCAACATGGTCCGCTCACCGGTCTGATCAACAATGCAGCCGGCAATTTCATTTCCCGTACCGAGGACCTGTCTATCCGCGGCTTTGATGCCATTGCCAATATCGTATTCCGCGGCACATTCTACATGACCCACGACATTGGCAAGCGCTGGATCGAAGGCAAGACCCGCGGCAATGTCGTTTCGATTCTCACCACTTGGGTCTGGAACGGCAGCGCCTTCACCGTGCCCAGCGCTATGTCCAAGGCCGGTATCAATGTGATGACCCAGAGCCTCGCGGTTGAATGGGCGCGCTATAATATCCGCCTGAACGCGATTGCGCCGGGCCTGTTCCCGACCGAGGGCATGTCCGCCCGGCTCAACCCGACCGGCAGCGAGGAAGAACGCAATCGTAGCGGCGCACCGATGAACCGGCCCGGAGAAATGCACGAGCTTGCCAATCTCGCGGCCTTTCTGCTCGGCCCGGGCGCAGAATATCTGACTGGTCAGACCATCGCTATTGATGGCGGCAGCTATCTTGCCGGCGGCGGCAATTTTTCGCAGCTGCTTGGCTGGGGCGATGATGAATGGAGTGCGGCAAAAGACGCGATTCAGGGTCAGAACCAGAAAGATCGTGCGAAGCGGACAGTTTGATAATTTGGCATTTGTGGTTGCCGCTCAGTCGGCTTCGCACCAATTTTCTGCACCATTTTTTCTGACGCTGGCAAGGGGCATGAATTTGTTACCGATTTTTCTGATTCGCGGTCTATTTTTCGGTGGGTCAGTGACCGTCGTCACAGTCCCCGCAAAAAGTTTCGGTTAACAAAGTCTTGCGGCATCAATCCGATCGAGCAGTATATCCCGCTTGATCCTGGTGCCGCATCAAGCCCTTTTTGGGTATCCAGGAGAAGTCCGATGGTTTTTGCGACCCGGCCATCGGGCTTCTTTTGTTGCTTCCGGATATAGTTGGCCGCAAACTCCACCAAGCTTCCAGGCTTGGCGTTGCGGGCTTTTCGGACAATCGCCCTTGCGCGCGGCCCGGATGAATATGTCGGTCGGGAACCGAAGTTCGGGCAATTACTCCCTTCCGGATTCTTCCTGTTTCCTCTCGTGATTTTCGAGTTCGGCAATCTGATCATCGACATTTCTCGGAAACGCACATGATCGACCGGTTCGATTACTCTCAGGAAGTTTACTGATTTCGCCATCTGTTCGAGTGAGCCTAGAGTTTCGACCGTAACGATATTCGCGAAGAACAACAGGAGAGAACCATGTTCAAATCACAAGTTTCGCTTTTTGCATTGCTGGCGGCGTCGATGACGCCGCTGGTGATCGCAAGTCCGGCACAGGCCCAAAAAACGGTGGTTCAAGACCCGCCCGGAGCCATGTCCAACAAGGACTGGTGGCCACAGAGCCTCGACCTCGCAGCACTTCGCCAGCATGAGGCACAGTCCAATCCCTATGGCGCAGACTATGATTATGCCGCCGAATTCGCGACTCTTGATCTTGCCGCCGTTAAAGAGGACATCCGCAAGGTTCTGACGACGTCGCAAGACTGGTGGCCAGCCGATTATGGTCATTATGGACCCTTCTTCATCCGTATGGCCTGGCATAGCGCGGGCACTTATCGCGTCGGTGACGGACGCGGTGGCTCCGATGGCGGGGAGCAGCGTTTCGAACCGCTCAACAGCTGGCCCGACAATGTCAGCCTCGACAAGGCCCGCCGTCTGGTCTGGCCGATCAAGCAGAAATATGGCCGCAAACTGTCCTGGGGCGATTTGATGGTCCTCACTGGCAACGTATCGCTAGAGGATATGGGCTTCAAGACCATCGGCTTTGCCGGTGGCCGCGTTGATGCCTTCCAGCCGGATCTGGTGTTCTGGGGACCTGAGGCGAAGATGCTCGCTGACAATCGCCGCGACGGCAAGGGCAATCTCAAGGGTTCGCTCGCTGCGACTCAAATGGGTCTGATCTATGTCAATCCGGAAGGACCGAACGGCAATCACGATCCGCTCTCGGCTGCTGCCGATATCCGCCGTGCCTTTGGCAATATGGCGATGAACGACGAGGAAACTCTGGCATTGATCGCCGGTGGCCACACCTTTGGCAAGGCGCATGGTGCCCACAAGCCTGATGAATGCATGGGGGCGGAACCTTCTGCCGCCGGTATTGAAAGCCAGGGCATGGGCTGGGCCAATAAATGCGGCAAGGGCAATGCCGAGGATACCATCACCAGCGGTCTCGAAGGCGCATGGTCGGCCAATCCGATCGCCTTTACCAACCAGTATCTCGACAATCTGTTCGGTTTCGAATGGGTCAAGGCCGAGAGCCCGGCCGGTGCTACGCAGTGGATCCCGAGCGATCCAAATGCTGCCAATATGGTGCCCGACGCCCATATCCCGGGCAAGACCCATGCGCCAATCATGTTCACGACCGATATTGCGATCAAGGAAGACCCCGGTTTTCGCAAGATCGCCGAGCGCTGGCATAAAAACCCCGATGAATTTGCAGCGTCCTTCGCGCGTGCGTGGTTCAAGTTGACTCACCGCGATCTCGGACCATCGGCCCGCTATGTTGGTGCAGACGCGCCGAGCCAGACCTTCATCTGGCAGGACCCGTTGCCCGCAGCGGACTATGCGATGATCAGCGATGCAGACGTGACTCAGCTCAAGTCGAAAATCCTGGCTTCCGGTCTGGCGACGCCTGAACTGGTGCGTACCGCATGGGCTTCGGCTTCGACCTTCCGTGGCAGCGATATGCGCGGCGGGGCCAATGGCGCACGGTTGCGGCTGGAACCGCAACGCGGCTGGGCGGTCAACGATAAGGCAGAACTGACCAAGGTCCTTGGCAAGCTGGAAACGATCCAGAAGGATTTCAACCGGAGCGCCAAGGGTGGCAAGAAAGTCTCGCTCGCTGATCTGATTGTCCTCGGCGGCAATGCAGCGGTCGAGCAGGCGGCAACCAAGGCTGGTCACAAGGTCAATCTGCCGTTCACGCCCGGACGCGTCGATGCCACGCAGGAGCAGACCGATGCGGCGTCCTTCGCCTATCTTGAACCCAAGGCCGACGGTTTCCGCAACTATTATGCCTCCGGTGCCGATATGGCGCCAGCGGCGGCACTGGTTGACAAGGCCGATGCGCTCAACCTGACGGTTCCGGAAATGACGGTGCTGCTCGGTGGGCTGCGGACGCTGAACGCCAATGCGGGCAAGTCGTCCAACGGTGTGTTCACGGATAACCCGGGTCAGCTCAGCAACGACTTTTTCGTCAATCTGCTCGACATGAAGACCAAATGGGCGAAGTCGGAAAAGAACGCAGGATTGTACGAAGGCCATGACCGCGACACCGGCAAAATGGTCTGGACTGCAACGCCGGTCGATCTGATTTTCGGATCAAATTCGGAATTGCGCGCCGTCTCGGAAGTCTATGCTTCTGATGATGCGGGCCAGAAATTTGCCGATGACTTTGCGGCAGCCTGGACAAAGGTGATGAACGCCGACCGTTTCTAGATTACGTCTGAAAAACAGAAAGCCCGGTGGCCGCGTGAACCGCAGCTGCCGGGCTTTTCTTTTTCCCGCGGACCTGGGTCGCGGGATGCATCGTCATCCTGAATTTATTTCAGGACCTCGGGCGTCAAGTAACAGACGCTGCATTGCCGCGCCGAATCCGCGGCCGCTCTCCTGTTCGTGCTGAGCCTGCCGAAGGACGAGTGCGCGCCATCATGCTTCGACGGGCTCAGCACCAACGGAGAGTTTGGCATGAACTAGATCGCCGCCTGGGCCGTCATAATTTCTTTCCCCTCATTGTTGATAACAGCCAGCATAATGCTCTCGCTCTCGCGTTTGCCGACAAGATTTATCACGGCATTGGCAAAGGCGGGCGCCTGGCCCCGGAAGGAAAAGCTAGAGAGCTTGTTTGTCCCGAGTTCGCTTGCGGCCAGGTTCAGCAATAATGTCGCCATCAGCGGCCCGTGCACGACAAGGCCGGGATAGCCCTCTTCCTGCACCGCATAGGGTTTGTCATAATGGATACGGTGACTGTTGAAGGTCAGCGCCGAATAGCGGAACAGCAATGGTTCGGTCGGGGTGATTTGTTGCTGCCAGTCCCAACCGCTCAGGTCCACCGGATCGGTGCTGACCTTCGCGGCGCGAGCAGAGGCCACCGCAGGCTCCCGATAAACGATATTCTGCCGTTCCCTTATCGCCACCCGGTCGCCGGTGCGCGTTTCATGATCGACAGCGACAAACACCAGATCGCCCGACTTGCCAGACTTTTGCTCGATCGAGGCCACGGTCGACACGCGCGACACTGCATCACCCAGTTGCAGGGGATGTTCAAAATAGACGCTGCTCGAAGCCCACATGCGGCGGGGCAGGGGGATGGGCGGGAGGAAGCCGCCTTTTGCAGGATGACCGTCTTCCGCCAGCTGTGCCGTCGGCGCATCTGACAGGCACAGGCACCAGTGCAGTCCTTGCGGAATTTCATCGGTGACCGGCCGGTCGATGGTCGCGCAAAAGCGTTGCAGCAACCCCGGCGTTATCACGTCACGGCGCGTCTCGCTCTTGCCAATCCAGTCCGCCCAGTCGCTCATCAATAGCTCCTCGGCAGGCCCAGCACATGTTCGGCGACATAGGACAGGATCATATTGGTGCTGATCGGGGCGACTTGATAGAGTCTGGTTTCGCGGAATTTGCGTTCGACATCATATTCCGCAGCAAAACCGAAACCGCCATGAGTCTGGACACAGGCTTCTCCCGCTGCCCAACTGGCTTCGGCGGCGAGCATCTTGGCCATATTGGCTTCTTCGCCGCAATTTTCGCCGGCCTCATATTTGCGCAGGCCTTCATGGACCAGCAATTCGGCGGCGCGCATCTGCGCATAGGCGCGGGCAATCGGGAATTGGACGCCCTGATTCTGGCCGATCGGGCGGCCAAATAATACCCGCTCCTTGGCATAGGCGGTGGCCTTTTCGATGAACCATTTGGCGTCACCAATACATTCGGCCGCAATCAGCAGTCGTTCGGCGTTCATGCCCGAGAGGATGTAGCGGAAGCCATTGCCTTCCTCGCCTATCAGATTGGCGGCGGGCACGCGCATATTGTCGAAGAACAGTTCCGTGGTGCTGTGGTTCATCATCGTCTCGATGGGACGGATAGTAAGGCCATTGCCCAGAGCCGCATTCATGTCGACCAGAAAGACCGACAGGCCGTCGGTGCGCTTGGTCACCTGATCGCGCGGCGTGGTTCGGGCGAGCAACAGCATCAGGTCGCTATGTTCGGCCCGGCTGGTCCATAATTTCTGGCCGTTGATGACATAATCATCGCCGTCGCGCTTGGCGACGGTCTTGAGTGCCAGCGTGTCGGTGCCGCTGGTCGGTTCGGTCACGCCAAAGGCTTGTAGGCGCAGTTCGCCCGTAGCGATTTTCGGCAGATATTGGGATTTCTGCTCTTCCGATCCATGGCGCAACATCGTGCCCATGATATACATTTGCGCGTGCACCGCGCCGGCGTTGCATCCCTGCGCCTGAATTTCCTCGAGGATCGCCGCCGCGGCCGAAATTGGCAATCCGGCTCCGCCAAATTCTTCCGGGATCAGGGCTGCCAGATACCCGGCCTCGCCGAGTGCGGTAACGAAATCGCTCGGATATTCGCGCGCCTTATCCCGCGCGCGCCAATATTCGCCCGGAAATTTCTGGCAAAGCTTGGCAACTTCTTCGCGTATATCATTATAATCCTGCATGCATATCTGTCCTCTAACTTCTGCGATTAAGTTGCGGCGCTCCGGTCGGTAGCATTGATTGTCCCCGGCAGAAAAGTCAGTCCCTGAAAACAATCGTCTTGTGGCCGTTTAAAAACACACGGTCGGCGAGATGATAATGCACTGCTTGTGCCAAGACCCGGCGTTCGATGTGGCGTCCCTTGCTGACCAGCGCTTCGGGTGTGTCGCTGTGGCTGATCGCTTCGACATCCTGATGGATGATCGGACCTTCATCCAGATCGGCGGTCACATAATGAGCGGTAGCACCAATCATCTTGACGCCGCGCGCATGGGCCTGGTGATAAGGCTTGGCGCCCTTGAAACCGGGCAGGAAACTGTGATGGATATTGATGCAGCGACCCGACAGAAAATTGGCCAGATCATCCGACAGGATTTGCATATAGCGGGCGAGAACGACGAGATCCGCGCCGCTTTTGGTGACCAGCTCCTTTATCTGCGCTTCTTGCTGCGGCTTGCTGTCCTTGGTGATCGGGAGATGGTGGAAAGGAATATCACCAATGAATGTGGTTTCGATCGCTTCGCGCGGGTGATTGCAGATGATGCCGACCACATCCATCGGCAACTCGCCGATCCGGTGGCGATACAACAGGTCGCTCAGACAATGGTCGAATTTCGAGACCATGATCATGACTTTGGGCCGTTCGTCGCTGCAGCGCATTTTCCATTCCATCTGCCTTTCGGTGGCGAGCATCTGGAGCGCCCCGGAAATAGAGTCGATATTGCGGCCCTCTGCCAGGTCAAAGACGACGCGCATGAAGAAATGGTCGGTTTCGCTGTCATTAAATTGCTGTGAATCGACAATATTGCCGCCATTGCTGGCCAAAATTTTTGCTACGCTCGCTACCAGTCCCGCCTGGTCCGGGCAGGACAATGTCAATATTTGTCGGTCTGTCGGCATATTCATTCTCTCAACATAAAATATAGACTGGGATCCATGCGATTAAAGGGCTGGTCTGGCTAGGCATTTTTAGGATCAGCAGCCTGATTTGGTGCAAATATCAGTGCCGCCTGTCTCCATCATTTGACGCCTCTTATCTAGACGATATGGCATGCGTCCTGAAATTCGAGTGGAACCATTAGCCCTTAAACCGATATTGTCTTTACACGCAATTAAGCCGTTTATCTTGGTGATAGCCGGCCCTATACCCTGCCAATATGATCAAATGGTCCATAGAAGGAAATTAGCAATATGAAGACCCGCGCAGCCGTAGCATTTGAAGCCAAAAAGCCGCTCGAGATTGTCGAACTGGATCTGGAGGGCCCGAAGGCTGGTGAAGTGCTGGTCGAGATCATGGCGACAGGCATTTGTCATACCGACGCTTACACGCTGGATGGTCTGGACAGCGAAGGCAAATTTCCCAGCGTATTGGGCCACGAAGGCGCCGGCATCGTGCGGGAAGTGGGCCCGGGTGTGACATCAGTCGCTCCCGACGATCATGTGATCCCGCTTTACACGCCCGAGTGCCGCCAGTGCAAAAGCTGCCTGTCCGGCAAGACCAATCTGTGTACCGCAATCCGGGCGACCCAGGGGCAGGGCCTTATGCCGGACGGCACCAGCCGGATGTCTTACAAGGGTGAGGCGATCTATCATTATATGGGCTGCTCGACTTTCTCGAACTTCATTGTCGTACCCGAGATCGCGGTCGCGAAAATTCGCACTGACGCGCCGTTCAACACCAGCTGCTACATCGGCTGCGGCGTCACCACCGGTGTTGGCGCTGTGGTCAACACGGCGAAGGTAGAACCCGGTGCCAATGTTATCGTTTTCGGTCTCGGCGGCATCGGCCTCAACGTGCTGCAAGGCGCGCGAATGGTCGGCGCTGACAAGATTATCGGCGTCGATATCAATGATGACCGCGAAGAATGGGGCAGGCGGTTCGGCATGACCCATTTCGTCAATCCGAAAAAGATCAAGGGCGATATTGTCGAGCATCTGGTGGCACTGACCGACGGCGGTGCGGACTATACATTCGACTGCACCGGCAATACCGACGTGATGCGCCAAGCGCTGGAAGCCTGCCACCGTGGCTGGGGTGAAAGCATCATCATTGGCGTTGCCGAAGCCGGCAAGGAAATTTCGACCCGGCCATTTCAACTGGTCACCGGACGCGTCTGGAAGGGCACCGCATTCGGCGGCGCGCGCGGTCGGACTGATGTTCCGAAAATCGTCGACTGGTATGTCAATGGCAAGATCGAAATCGATCCGATGATCACCCACACGTTGACGCTGGACGAGATCAACAAGGGCTTTGACCTGATGCACGCTGGCGAAAGCATCCGCAGCGTCGTGGTCTTTTGATGGAGACCGTCTCCACCAACAGAAGTTTCGCCGGAACGCAGGGGGTCTACTCCCATGCGTCCGCCGAGACCGGAACGGAAATGACCTTCGCGGTCTATGTTCCTGATCATGAAGAAGGCGCGAAGCTGCCGGTCCTCTGGTATCTGTCCGGCCTGACCTGCACCCACGCCAATGTCATGGAAAAGGGCGAATATCGCAAGGCGGCTAGCGAACTGGGGTTGATCATCGTCGCGCCGGATACCTCGCCCCGCGGCGAGGGCGTGGCCGATGACGAAGCTTATGACATGGGGCAGGGCGCCGGCTTTTATGTCGATGCCACCGAAGAGCCATGGGCGAAGCATTTCCGCATGCGCAGCTATATCGAGAAAGAATTGCCCGATTTGATCGCCAGGGAATTTCCGGTCGATATGAGCCGTCAGGCGATATTCGGACACAGCATGGGCGGCCATGGCGCGCTGACCATCGCGCTGCGCAATCCGGACCGGTACAAAAGCGTGTCCGCTTTCTCGCCGATTGTATCGCCGATCAACTGCCCCTGGGGTGAAAAGGCGCTCGGCGGCTATATTGGCAACGATCAGGCGGCGTGGCGGGAATATGACGCCTGCGCACTGATCGAGGACGGGGCGCGCGTTGCCGATATCCTGGTCGATCAGGGAACCAGCGATAATTTTCTCGAGGAACAGCTGAAGCCGCAATTGCTGACCGAAGCCTGCGCCAAAGCGGGTATCCTGCTCAGTCTGAATTTGCGCGACGGCTACGACCACAGCTATTATTTCATTTCCACCTTCATGGCCGATCATTTGCGCTGGCACGCCGAACGCCTGTGATCGATCAAACCGCAGGCCGGGAAGAAATTGTCGCGGCCCATGGCCTGCGCAATGGGCCGTTGCTGCCGACACTCTGATCAGTTTGCTAGCGCGAGTAATTCTGTCTCCAACCACCGGATCCGCCTAGGTGATTGCCGGTCGAGACGGGAACTACGTTCGAACGCAAATAGCCCTGTGATCTGGCGATCACGGCGCTGACTCATGAGAATAAATGCGACCATTGCCTGTCCGTTTCCTTAATCCGACTGCTCAACGACCGTAACTCTACAGAGAATAAATCTAACTTAGAAAATTTCATTACCCGTTTACTCCGATCCGATAGAGTTGGCTGGCATAGTTCTCGAACAAAAAGAGGTAGTGTCTGTTGTTACGGTTTCAAAATATCATTCTGGAGATGATCGCCACTGGCGTATCACTTGATGTTACCGCGGAACGATTATGTCACGAGATTGAACTTCTGCTGCCGGACGTTGCCTGTTCCGTGTTGCGGGTTGAGCGCAGCGGATTGCTCTATCCGCTTGCCGCGCCGAGCTTGCCCGAAAATTTCTCCGAACTGATCAAGGGTATCATGATCGGTCCCAATATCGGCTCTTGCGGTAGCGCCGCCTATCTTGGCAACGCCGTGGTGGTGACCGATATATCAGCGGACCCGCGCTGGACTGCGTTCAAGGCGCTGGTTCTGCCATTTGGGTTCAAGGCCTGCTGGTCGGTTCCGATCTTTAACGCAGCGGGCGAAGTCTTTGGAACCTTTGCCCTGTATTTCAAGCAAAAGCGGAAGCCCCGCACGCGTGAATATGAACTGGTTAGCGCCTGCATCCATCTTTGTGCGATCGCGCTTGAACAGCATGACAGGGTTCTAGAACGCGAACGGCGGGCCTCGGTCGATGCGTTGACAGACTTGCCGAATAGGGCAAGTTTCGATGCGGCACTAAGCCACCTTTCCTGCGAAGACCCGGGTACCTGGGCACTGATGGTTGTGGATCTCGACAATCTCAAGACAATCAACGACACATTCGGGCATCAAGCCGGTGATGAGCTGCTCCAGAAAGTAGCGAAGCGAATAAGAGCGGAAGTCCTGCCTGATCACATATTCCGGCTTGGCGGCGACGAATTTGCGGTGATCCTGCAAGAGACGGGAGCCGTCGCCGATCTTAGTGAAACAGCGTCGCGCATTCTTGATGCTGTGGGTACGGTTACAAGTTGCAGCGGGCACATGATCCAGCCACGCGCGACGATCGGAGGGGCGGCGCTTTCTCCCGGTGACGACAATGCCGAAACGGTGCACCGGCATGCCGATTTTGCGCTCTACCATGCAAAAGAAACCGGGCGCGGTGGCTTCGTCCGCTACTGGCCTGGTATTGGTACGGCGATCAAACAGCGGATAGAGGTGATTCAGGACGTCGATATTGCGCTGAATGAAGGCAGGATCGAGGCTTATTACCAGCCGGTGATCCGGCTCGACTCGGGCGAGATTGTTGGCATGGAAGCGCTTTGCCGCCTCCGCAAGCCGGAAGGAAATATCGTTTCGGCAGACGCCTTTCATCAGGCCACGACCGACGTGGATGTGGCTGCCAAACTGACCGAAGGCATGTTGGCGCTGGTCGCTGCGGATATCCGGTCCTGGCTGGAATCCGGGATTCCGTTTCAGCATGTCGGAATCAACATCTCATCTGCCGACTTTCATAGCGGCACCCTCTATAAACGTATCGAGGCGGCCTTTGGTCGCGAGAATGTTCCTTTGAAACATGTCGTTCTCGAGGTGACAGAATCGGTCTATCTCGGGCAGAATGATCCGGTTGTCGCACAGGAGATCAAGTCGCTGCGCGAACATGGTCTCCGCATAGCATTGGATGATTTCGGTACCGGCTTCGCATCGCTGACCCATTTGTTGACGGTGCCCGTCGATATCATAAAAATTGACAGATCCTTCGTCAGCCAGCTGCGGATGGGCGACCGTGGCATGGTGATCATCGAAGGCCTGCTCGGCATTGCCCGCAAGCTTGGCATCCAGGTCATTGCAGAAGGTATCGAGACCGAAGATCAGGCCTGTTTGCTCGGCGAGATCGGTTGCGTACTGGGGCAGGGCTATCTCTATTCCGCTGCTGTAGCGCGGGAGTCGGCGACCGAATTGCTGGTAAACCACGCACAGCATTGCGGAGTCAGTAAACGTGAACCAATCAGCGGCCATAGCGGGCGTCCGCTCGCTGGCCGATTGGCCTCGAAAAAAGCCGGTCTGGCGAAGAAAGGCCTGAGGGCAGTGACCGGAGACCCCGGCTATGTTGCTCCCGCTTTGCGCGCCCTTTAGAATTCAGAATATTCGGCATTTCGGTTGTCGCCTGTTGTCAGCGGGCTGGATGAAACCCGATGACCACCGGGTGTAGCTACCGGCAATCCCAACTTATCTGTCACCGGAACCACGCTGACTGTTGCGCCCGTTCCACAAGATGTGCATTTTGAGCGTCATGCCTTATTGGCTGACCGCCCATTTTGGAGACTTTTCCCATGACCACAGCATCGCTACCGCCATCGATCGGCAACGCCGAACGCGAACAGCGGCTGGACCATTTGCGCCGGGCAATGCCGGCAAGCGGCCTTGATGCGATCATCATCACGCCGGGCAGCAACATGCGCTATTTCTTCGGCGAGGCCTTCTACGAAAGCGAACGCTTTGTCGGTGTGTTGATCACCGCGGACCGCGCCATCTTCATCTGCCCGAAATTCGAGGAATCCGCGATCCGTGCGAAATTCCCGATGGTTTCGGAAATGGCCTTCTGGGAGGAACATGAAAGTCCCTTCGACCTCATCGCTTCCTTGTTGAGGGAAGCGGGATGCCAGCGATGCGCGCTCGATCCCGAATGTTCCTACGGCCATGCTGCGCGCCTGTTCGATGCGTTGGCGCAGCTCGAAAAACCGGTGCGCTATGGCTCGGCGGCACCGATCATCGCGCCGCTGCGCGCGATAAAGTCATCGAACGAAATCGATCTGATGATCGCGGCCATGCAGCTCACGATCTCTGTTCATCAGACGGTCTTCGAGTGGATCAAGCCGGGCATGAAAGCCAGCCAGGTGATCGCCGAAATCGATCGCCTGCACCGCGCCGGCGGAGCCGATGGCGGCAACAGTTTTTGCGCTGTCCAATTTGGCGAAGCGACCTCCCATCCGCACGGCGTGCCCGGCGACCCGGCGTTGCAGGAGGGCGAACTGATCCTGATCGACA
>TARA_R110000824_G_scaffold49264_1_pt1 | contig 21800 bp, 21 predicted proteins | sample TARA_R110000824 | Tara Oceans TARA_R110000824 (sample SAMEA4397747) | marine metagenome | biome: Polar Biome; feature: [MES] marine water layer (ENVO:01000295) within the mesopelagic zone...; material: water (ENVO:00002006), including particulate matter (ENVO:01000060) such as......
TCAGTCGCTAACGATCGCAAAAGACCAGTCTAAATCCTCTAACGTCGACCCGTCTAATGCATATGTCCAGACCTCGACACTGGCCTCAAGTTCGTTTTGAACAACTGCCAGCTTCGGGAAGTTATCGCAAAAGGTGACGAGGGCCGCATAATTAGCATGTGGCATCGCGGTCGAAAACGTAATCCTTGTCTTCCCGACAGCAACATCTGTGAGGCTCGCAACATTATAAGAATCATCAAGAACAGGTGTCCCGCTTGTGACGTCCACCTTCGCCCAACACCGAATAGAGTTCGCGGAATTGATCGTCCCCGTAGCGACGGTGGCCGTACCCGGCGAGGACGTGCCGACACCGACGTTGCCCGCTGACGTGAGGACCATGACGGCGGTCGCCGTCTGACCAGCCAGCGAAGCCGCAGTATTCGCGTTATAGCCGACAAATAGCGCGTTCGCCGCATTGTTTTCTGGATGGAAATTCCATCCGGTATCTCCAGAATTGTGCTCCAGGAGCAGACCATCTTCCCAGTTGTTTCCACCTGGCTTAAGGTGAATCGTCGATCGCACCGCACTCGTACCGACCCCTTCGAGGCCAGCGATCGTGACTGTCCCGTCTCCACGCACAACGAAGCTCTGTGTCCCAGATGACCCATCCGCTGACGTTCCCGTTGCTGTGTAAATGAGGTTGTACGCCGAGGTGGCCGCACGCACGGCCCCCACCTTCAGCGCCGATCCGGTATAGGTCGCATGGGTCGAATTGATCGTGTACTGGTCAGTGGCCCCACTCCCGATCGCCGTGACGTAAAACGCAGGACTCGTCACACCGACCCCAAGACTGGACCCATCGTATGTAAAGGTCGAGGACCGGGTGAGTTGCGTGGCACTGCTCGCGTAAATGATCTCATTCGCGGCTTGGGACGCAATCGCAATCCCCCCCGCTCGAATCGCTGCAAGTGAATCACCAACGGCATTCGAGGCGAGCATCACCTCTGTGGTCGAGACAGCCTGACCCACAATACGAGAATTCGTCGGGGCCGTCCCCGTCAGTGCGCCAGCCGTGGCCGACACATACTGCGTCCCGCCAGCAGTCAGGCCGGTATACCCCCCAAGCGCCCCGCCCAGTCGAATGGACCCTGTTTCTCCACTGGCAATGGCCGCAGGAGCCAGACCGATCGTAACGGCGAGAGAACTGGAATAGGTCTCGTCCGCGTCAGTCTGGTACGCACGCCCACTGGTCTTCGACCCATCACCCTGGCTGATATAAACAGCATCAAGCGCCGAGATCGCCTCTCCGGCCGTCACCGTCACGTCCAGCGTGGCCGTCGATTTGGGAACCGCGCCGATGTTGTCTGCCGACCAGATCAAGACGTCGGCGCTATCTTTCAGCACATACTTGAAACTTGTGCCCGCACTCACGAAGACTGTGGCGACACCCGCACTGTCGAGCACCACGGGATTCGCGTTGGCGCTTGTGAGTTCCACATTGCTATACGTGGTCTGCGGATCCGATGGGGTGCCCGCGACGTAGGTGTAGAGCTTCCCACCAGAGAGCGGATTGCCGTTCGCATCAAACCCCGTAAATTTCGGGCTGGGAATAATAGTTCCTGTGGCCATAACGTGATCCTATTCTGGGCCGTAATAAATTGGACGCTGTGGATCTTCTTCTCCCAACTGCGTCTTCGCTACTGGAACGAGTGCTTGCCGAGTTGCTGCCGGAACAACCTCCCCGAGATCCGGCCAGCCAAGCCAGTCCCACAACTTCTCACCCAACGCTCTTAGTCGACCCATCGTCGGCTTATCTAATTCACCTGGCTTCGTTAGAATGTCTCTGATATTTTGCTCACTCTTGATAATTTCCTGAAGCGCCATCTCGTGATTGTTTTTTAATACATTTACGGCGACGCCTTGCCCAGCAGACGCTGTCGTCCCGGCGACCGTCAACGATGCCCCACCCCGTATCATACTAAAGGGCCACATTTGCGACACCCAAGCACCTAACAGTCGAGATCCTCTCGTAACCCCAGCAGTTACCACGTCTGTCATGGGGTCCCCTTCAGCTAAATTAACAGACTCGGATACCCCCTGAATGCGTTGCCCTGTCGTTGGATCGTAGATGATCGACCGCTCACGAGATTCGATTCCCCGTGCCCACATCCGAAGGTTGTTTATTTCATCCTTGCTAAAAACACGTCGAAACACAGGACCAGTGCGAGGATTATCCAAGGCACGCAACAAACTCGATCCAGCCCCCATCTGCCCACCTGTTCCGACAAGAAGCTCCCCAGTCTTTCCATCGCGCATCACTCCACGAAGGAGGGCCGTTCTCCACAAGGCCCGGTCACTATCCGGGGATAGCCTCGCTGACCCTCGTGGCTTCATCTTCTCCATTGATTGGAGAATTCTTAGTGGATTTTGTGCATTTAAGACCTTCCTCACGCTGCCTTCAAGCTCATCGACGGCTTGTGCCCGTTCGGCCAACTTCGCTAGAGAAGACAGACTGTTCGATAATTCTTGCAATTCAGGGAACCGATTGGCGTTCCATAAATCTCGATGCGCCCTTATGAACTGCTCAATCTGTGGGAAATTCTCTCCCCCACCAGTCTTCTCAATAAACCGTTGTATTAAAAAGTCATTAACTGAATCAATCGCGTCCTGATTCGGCGCTCGTCCAGTCGTTGCCCCTGTCACAGGTGTAGGGCCTCCAAACGACGAGGCATCAAGCACCTGCCGCAACGTATTCGCATTCGTGCTCGTCACCATTCCAGGGCCGGTGGAAAACCCCAGCTTCTCGAACGCCAACTCTGGGTTGATGGCTAATTCTTCGCGACCTTCAGCCCCTTGCGTCAGCTTGGCTATCTTTGGATTCCGATCAAAGGACTCATGGAGATTTCTCGTAACAGATCGTGCCTCCATCAACGCTCGGTAAGCGGGGCTATCTTTCTGGAGAGTCGAAAGCTCCCTTTCAAGGAACTTATCTGCCACGTCTGCTAATTCGTTCGCAATTCGACCTAGATTAGTGCCGGGATTGAGACGCTTCACTTCTTTTAACGCTGACACAGCCCCTTGGATTTCAAGCGGACTCTCATCGGCTCCAAACGATGACGTTCTCGGCCAGTCAGGGGTCGCAGCAGTAGGTATGTCTCCAAACTCAAGAATAAGTTGTTGGACTTCTTTCGTGCGGGCGTGTTCTGGGATCAACCTGAGAACGACGGGTGGAATATCTCGTATTTTGGCCTTCTCGACCCCAGACAGTATCCCTATCCATTCCTTGATCAGTGAACTCGTCTGAAGTTTTAAGTTTCCACTCGCCTTATTGGCCTCTTCCCAGATCCGACTTTCATCCATCTTTGCATTACGCTTGGACTGCACGAGATTATTGGAAAGTCTCGTCGCAATGTCGGTTCGGGAGAGTTGTTCCACCGGCTCGGCTAATGCCTCTGCCGACTCTTCTAACGCCCGAGCAGATTGTAGTCGCGCATCCTCGACCCCACGGGGTGATCGGAAAATCCGGCCTTCAATCTGTCCCACCAACTTATCTTGTTGTCGTCTCTGCTCCGCATCCCATGCTTCACTGGTCGTTCTTCCCTCTCCTGCAATTCGACGCCTTTCCAGATCGATCAATAATGGATCTCTCGTTCGTTGGGCCGGAGTCTCTGCACCGGGAAGTCTCGGCTCATCTAAACTCTTAGTGATTTGCTCTACTTGAGGAGAACCCGGATCTCCAATCTGCCGTCTCACGACACGCTGAATATTTTGACCAGCGAGGCTTGATGCGTCGAACGCACCCTCGGGGTCTACGGCTGGTCGCACGACACCCCCTAACTCAGTGCCGACAATGTCACCTGCAGCGTCGGCCTGTTCCATAACCTTCTGTGATATCCCCCCTGGACCCCGATCTATGAGATCCCTTATCCTCCCTCGTTCTCGTCTCAGAATTCTCGCGGCAGTTACGCTCGGAAGCATTCTTGCAAATGAAGAGGCCACACCAGGTATGACGGCACCAGCCATCGTCGTAACTGGCTCCAAGGGAGTGTCTTTTCCGATATCCTCACCAACCCCAGCACCATATCCAGCAGCCATCTCTAGCCCTAGAGCACCAACCGCTTGCCGCGCTCTTTGTTCAAACGGCTTTGTCAGCATAGACAACAGCGTTCCTACCACTGGACGAGCCCTTGCTGCCGCCGCGACGACTGGCGCTTTAGCGATAGTATAAAGACCAGGAACAGCTCCGGCCGCCATCCCTGCATAGCGAAGACCGCGTTCATGCATGCCTTGCGGGTCCGTTGTCGCCACGGGGACACCAAGGTGTTGGGCACCCTTAGTCAGCAATTGTCCTGATGCGGGTTCACCTAATACGAGACCAGTTATCGCCCCACGGTTGAATTGCGCCAACGGACCCGTCTGAGGCTCCCCCTTACGAAACGGTTGTGGACCCCCCATTGTCTCGTTAGACCGATCCAGTTCTCTCAACTGATTCCTGGAGGCTAACGCTCTTACTTCTTCCGGGGCTAAATCCTGACCCGGCACGATCGCCCGTCGCGCTCTATCGTCTAGAGGAATCCACTCCCAGCGATCGTACACCTCCGTGGGTTGGTCGTCCCGTGGGGGCACCGTGATGGGACGGATGAAGCTTGGAGGATTTTCTGAGAAAAATCGCTGGACTTCTTGTGCGTGGCGTTCTCTATCTTGGGACATTACCTCAATGCCCCATGTCGAACTCTCGAATCTGCTCCTGAACGTCCTCCGGGTTGAAACAGTTGTGCTTGTTCAGGAGTGAGAAAGTCTGCCCCAATCAACTTCCGATTTGGCATCCCCAATATATCTTGCAGATAAAGAGCACTTGTTATCAGCGAGTACAACTGTGTCATCTTCGTTGGATCGTCGTAATCAATCGCTTCCGGTGCCGTGTGAGCCTGAATCGCTTCATCTGCCACATCGAGCCATGCGTTCGCCCTTTGTCTCAACGTCTCCTCTCCTGCGAAGATTCCTCCCTCTAGATTACCTAAACGATCTAATACGTTCTTTACAGCTTGCGAGGAACTCCTGTATTCACCCATCTGGGTCATTATGGTAGAAAAGTATTCTGTCGCAATGTCAAGTTCAGATCTGAGCTTCTGAGCCTCAGGATTCGTATTAAAAGCCGCTTGGGCTAATCTTGCAGGTTGCGTCCACCATCCAGCAATACCATAAACGTCTGACTGAAGAGCCCCATGTAATGACAGATTTGTTATTTCCCCATCGACCATTTCGTTTCTCGGGGATTTCCCTAAGTAGGTATCTTCCACCTTCTGTCCTACTAGTTCTCGCGATTGAGTCCCTGCCATTGATGGCGGCTCGTCATATGTATCTGTGAGTGTTTCTAGACGTCCGTCGGGATATCGCCAGACAACTAAGCCTTCAGACGTAACCCCAGCTTGTTCTCCCTTGTCAGGCTCAACAGGCTCAACTGGAAGAAGGATCGGCTGTCCGTCTGATCCAGGTGGATAGAAGATGACCGGATTCCCATCAGGTCCTGTTGCTTTTGAATAGAAGGCAAGGACATTTCCTTCTATACCAGGATCTGGATGTGGGAGACCTTTATCAATCTCAGTAAACCCTTGCTGTGCTCTCAAATACGCCTGTGATGCGGTAAATCCAGCCCTGGCCATAGCATCAACAGCCGCCTGTCTCGCCCTCTCCACTTCGAACCCGTGCCTTACTGACAACTGATCTACGGTATAACCCTGTGCGGTTTCAGCAACGTCTGCAGCAACGCCAGCCTCGTACTCAGCGAATCTTATCTTGTCTTTTAGCTCCCTCTCAGCCCCTGCGATTGCGGACTGCTCTGCAGCGAGTAATGCCTCACCTTTTCTTCCTGCTAGTGTTCCGGCAGTCTCGATTCGCCTTTGGTATCCAGCCACACCTGGGTATCCAGACGAGATCGAGAACGTTGGGTCGTAGGTTCCTGGAGCGGGTCGAGGAAGCGCAATAGATGGATCGATGAGCCTCTCCTCATCCTGTCGTTGCATTATCTCGAGAAGCGTCCCATCTTCTCGATCTCGTTGGACTTGCAATGACTCGACTGGTTGGGCAGCCCTTCTTGCCGTCTCACCCATCAATGCAGGTGTGTATGACGACTCATCTACGATGGGCGACACATCTTCCACTCGGGTGGGAATGACACCTGGGACCGTTTGGAGGAAACTGAGTGGCTGACCATGCAACGCATCGTACTGTTCTCGATCTATCAGGGCTTGCGCTTGGGCTTTGGCGAGTTCCTCGGCCTTATCCCGATCTGCTTCGGCCTGCTCTCGGTCTTTGAAGCCTCGATACGATCCCTCGATCATCGCTCCGATATTCCCCACGGCATCCCATTTCGCCGCACTCCTGGCACGATCGCCCTCGTAAAACCGTTGGTCAGCGTCCATCTGGGCACGCATCATCTGCCAGATCTCACGTTGATAGGGATCGTTCCTACGCCCTGCGTATGGGATACGTCCTGATGCCATAATATTCCTCGTCTCGTGTCCCGATCAGGCTACGCGCCTTGTTGCGGAGGTACCCCCGGAGCGTATTTGTATATATCACTCCCAGACGGCTGACTATATGTATAAGCATCCCACTGACGGTCGAAGCGAGCTTTCGCGGCTGCACGCTCAGACGTCTGTTGCGTATTCCAACTGGCCAGTTGAGGCTGATAGCGATCCTGCGCGAGTTGGTACATATTGTTGTAATTCGTCGTATAGTCCCTGAACGCACTCTCTCGGTTGAGGATTTCGTTCTCCGTCGCATTGCGACGTTGCAACCCATACGCTGTCTGACCCGCGCCAAGATTCATCCCATACGCACCAGCGGCCGCGCCCCTGTTCTCCTGATGCGCCATCAATCGACGGGCGTGCGCCTTCTCGTATTCCTGACTCGCGGCGCTTTGCCCGTAATCGTCTAAAGCCTTTTGGTGCATGCCGCCAAGGAGTGTCCCTCGCTTCGCTGCCCCAGCGTCCCTCGCTCGTATTCCTTCGCTGAGCCTAAATTGATACCCAGGATCTTCGGTGAGCACCTCTTCGGCACTCGGTGGCGCGAATTCTGGATAACTGAAATCTGGTGGGGCCTCATATCCAGGGAACGTGAATTCCTCGGGTCCGACCCAGGGGTCCGCCGAAAAATCGAAGGGGGGAGCCTCTCGAAACCAACTCTGGTCGACATCCCAGTCTTGATTCGGGTCTGTCCCGTAATATCGGTATTCAGGCTGAGTGTCGTCTGGCGGAGGCCCAGAGCCTGGAGGAGGACCCTGCGTGGGTTCAGTGATTGTGCTTCCTGCTGGATCTGGAAGAGTCCATCCTTCCCGCTCATAAATACCTCGAAGCCACGCGTCGTACTTCGTGTCACCCAATGGATCAATGACCATAGGCTCACCGAACTGATCCACGAATCCCCAACTGGCATCGTAGTCAGGATCGTCTGGATCGAGAAGCCTCCATTCTTCTTCTTCCTCATCCCAGACATGATTCGCTGCCGGTGGCTCACCTTCACTCCTCGGGTCTATTTCACCCTGACCACGATGATGGACCCCACCACGACCTTGGGTCGATGGGCTCCCCTCGACAACCCAGTGCCACGCGGGACTCGGACCTCCAGCATCCCGAATGACATCGACGTAATAGCCCTCTGGGGAATACAGCTTCGGGTCACGGGGGTGATCTTCAAAGAGCCACCCGGATGATTCTAGCGCCGCTTGGTTGTCGGCTGCCCATATGCGGAGATTCGCTGCTGATGGCTCGATATTCCGTATGGAATTCTCGAACCAACTCCTGGAGAAAGACCCCGTTGTATCTGGCATATCACGCGCTCCTTGGTCCTGGATTTACGTAGTCGCCGTATGGATTTCTTCGCCGCTGAACGCCCTCAGCCGTCGAATACAGCGGCTCGTACTTCGGAACATTCATCTGCATGGTACTGGCCAGCATGGCGCGGGAGGCGGCACGATAGGGGCTCTGTAAATCCACCGTATTCATCCACTGGGCTTCTCTTTGTTGCTCCATCGCCTCCCACTGCCGTTCTTCGCTCGCTATCTGTTCTGCTCTCGCAGACTTCATGTCTGCGAACATCAATTGCCATTGACGCTGTTGTATCGCACGAGCCTTCTCTGCCTGCTGAGATTGGCTCCTGTCGCCAAACAAGCCGGAGACGAATTTGATGATCGGTGGACCTAAGACTGTCGCGGCAGATACGAATTCCATATCTTTATCCTCCCCAAGATCGGACTGATCAAAACTGGCCATTACGTGGTCACCCGCTCCACGGACATCCAGAGACCGTAGACCATCGCAGTCGCTCCAGACGACACATAGGCCGTCGCATACGTTAAATTCGTAGAGTCATCGACCTGTAAATAAACATTTCCAGACTGGACCGTTGAGACCGTATTCCCCGTTATCGCTGCCCCTGAAACAGAACACGCAACCCCACCATTCACTCCTGCCATCGTGACCGTCAGCGAGCTACTTGTCGTAGCGGCCGTGGTGATACGCGCGAAATAGCCAATGCGATAGAGTCCAGCCGCGAGAATGTCGCGTGGAAACGTCGTGGCACTAATCGACGCCGACTTCGCTGTGGCTGAGACAGACGAGACCACCGTCGCATCCTTGTCTACCTTCTGCACGAGGTCCGTGAACCATGCGACCCACGGACGTGAGAGCAGACGGCTCTCTGCTCCCACGACCGATGTACGAAGCGGGAAGGGCGCGAGCACAATGGCCACTACATCCCCCCTCGTCGCGCTTGCGTCGAGTCCGCTTTAATCGCCACCGATGCGCCTAACAACCGCCACGGAATCGGGTCACTCACGACAATCTCAGGCATCCAGCGACGACCACTTCCGCATCGGAGCCATCGCGTCCGAGCGCCAAACTTGCCGATTTTTCCCGCTCCCGATAGCAACTCATTCCCGAAGGTCTTGCCCCCATCCCCGCTGATCCGAAGGGCCACTTGTGGATCGCTCCCTTGCCCGGAATTGAGACCCAGTCCGGGCTCAAGGAAGAGTTCAAAGTCGCTCACGCGCACCACTTGGTTTTCAAAGAAAAGACTCGGCGCACGACGCAGGCGACGGATCACTCCACCGTCAACATCCGTTCCGACCGTGTGGGACATGCGATAAAGCACGCCACTCGTCCAATCGAGCACCAACAGTTCGTTGTTTTGATAGGTGCTATAGCAGGGATGCCATGCCTCATACGCATTATCGCCACTGATCCACGTCCCACGTTCTGCCCACCGATTCGGTGATGGCAGCGCCATGTTGGGCGTGACGTCGAACGCCCAGGTCTTCTGCTCTGTCGGGAAGGTCAGGACGTAGAACGTATGCCCAATCTCAGAATAGCTGTCCCCAATCGCGTTGTCGATCGTCCCATATCCAGACAACGCCGTTGAGAGCGCAAAGCTACTGACCACATCGGGCGTAAAGTCGCTGGTTTGCACAACCTGCCCGATTCCATCGCTGGTCGATGCCAACCAGAGCAGCGTTTCTCCAGTGACAATGGTCGAATAGGGTGCGGCACATCCATACAACACGAGACCCGATGGATGGGGCTCGAATGGAAACGGTGTCTTTCCACTGTCGAACCACACCTCACTCGTGAGGCTCCCCAAGAGCCAGAGTTGTCGGTTCAAGACCGCCATCGAGACCCACGGGTCTGATTCAATCGACCGCTGCTGGAACTGGGTCGCATCCCAGGTGGTGCCATCGAGCAGATCGCTCAGGTAGATCGTGCTGGTGGCCGTATCTAGCGCGATGAAATATCCATCAAGCTGAGCGCCCATCGTGGTGCCACCATCAACCGCAGGATCGCGCACCTGGGTGAACGTATCGACAGCCGGGTCTAAGTCGAAGATATATCCGTAATTCCCAGAGGTGATGAATAGCTCGCCGCCACCATCTCCATTCCATGAAATCGTGGCAGGTTTTCCGTCGTTCACCATCGGCACAGACGAGTTCTTCGGCGTCAGCACATACGTGCTCAATATCTCATAGAACGTCTGACCCATCACGCAAAACGTGCGATCCTTGACAGCGATCATGGCGCGACCGGGCGCATCACCAGCGGTCACCAAACTCGTCACGCCTGGTGTGGGGTACAGCGCCATCGGCGACTCACCTGGAACTTGCGCGGGTTCTGCGTACCAATTCATGGTGCGCTCCCCATCCGCAATCGGACTTTGGGCGACATACGCAGGTCCAAGAAAGTTTGGATACAGGGCCATTAAAAGTTTCCAGTATCAAACCGAGCGCGACCCAGACTCGTCCCCGCATTCCCGCTAATCCAGGCCACGTCGCCCAGCGAGAGATCAGACGTCCGTGAATTGCTCCGCTTCACGTCGACCTCTGCATCATTCGCCAGTCGTTGAAGACTCGGAGAAGGCTCCACAGAAAAACTCGGGGCCAGTTCCATTGCGAGCGAGGTCCGATAAAAGCGTCGATAGCCAGGAGGAAGCAGGATCGTATCCGTCAACGCACTGAATTCAGTGACGGGCGTGGGGGTATAAATCACCCCTTCTAATCCCGACCCTGTCGGCACGGGCCACGGAGAGAGTGTGCCAAGCGATGACGTGAACGTGGGCTCGTAATACCAGTACTGCGGATACGTCGCCGTCAGCGACTTTGGCGTTAATGACGCATACGCATCATTCGTCAATGGACGCCCGAGCAAATACTCCTGCGTCGGACTGACGCTTGTATCCTGATACCCTATGTTGACGATCCGGTCAGGGGATGTCGGACGACTGCACGCCACCGTCCCTGTCGTCCCGACGGTATACGACGTCGTGCCAGACACGATCGTCCACGTCGTGCGGGTGTTGTCGGTATAGACCGTGAGCCCTTGAGTCGCCAGACCATCGATCCAGTCATTCGCACGCGATAAGGCCAACGCGCTATCATCTGCCGTTGGTGATTCACTCGCAGCGATCAGTCCAAGGTCTTGGAGCGATGCGGTAATAACATCCCCGATCGTCGCCATGCCTATTCCTGATACAAGGCCACCATCGCCGTTGCCGTCGTTGAAGTGCTATTGACCCTTTTGGGTTGAATCAGAATGGTCGATCCGGCGACCGCTGTGAACGTCGCGGTGCTATTGTCCGACGCGACCGCAACAACATTTCCCGCGCCCCCGACATATATGGCCGTTGGAAGCAACGCATTCCCGTCATCGGCCGTCGTTTCGCCAATGTCGATCGTGTCGCTTTTGGTGATAGCCACCCACTTATTGTAGGCGGCAGGTGTTTGGACTGCCATCTCGGTCTCCTCAGAAGCTCACGTGCAGAACAAAAGAAAGATCCCCCCCCTAGCCTCGACTGCTAGAGAGGGGACCTTCACAGAGGACTTACGCAGCGCCTGACTGAATCCGGCAGACCCACTCGGGACGTACGACCTTGTAGCCGAAGAGCACATCGAACCTCGACTTGAAGACGTCCGTATCCACATCGTAGAGTCGGACGAATCGCATCGAGACCCCGATTTGCTTATCGGTCTTGACCGAGGCCATGTCCACACCGGCCGGCTTCTGAAGTTCAGCAAAGGCCAGCGCGATGGCACTCTTGTGCCACGCCATTCCCTGGGATGAAGCGACCGAGACACCCGAGGCAAAGGTGACTGCCGAGCCATCTGCCGGAACGGCGGTGACGGTTTGGGTCGCCCCGCTTGTGATGATGGAAGGAGACATCGAAATCGTGAGATCCCCGCTCCCGTCCGATGTCCCAGCCGCCGTCACGACAAACTGTTGCAGTTGCCCTGTGCTGTTCTTGCTGACTGGATTCACGGAATAAACAGACGCCAGCGTGAAGACATCGCCTTCGGCCACAACCAGTGTTGACGCGGTCCAGCCGTCTGTCGTGATTGACGTTGCCCCACTACTGATTGTCCCATCAATGACGGGCGTGCCGCCCAAAGCACCAGCCGTCCGGCTCGTCACGTTCTGGTCCATCTGCCAGTTGAATCCAACCGCTTTGCCCATCTCGCCCGAATCAAACTGAGACGCAATCTTCTTGTCAGTCTGAAAGAGGCCCTTCAAGGCATCCACGATGTTGGACTGCATCTGTGGACCGAGCACGACCGCCCGTTGTCCGTCGCGTGGACAGGCATATTCGTCAAGCTTGGCCCCTGCATCGAGATACGTGGACAAGGCTGACGGAATCGTTCCGGGTGTACCGACTGAGTTATAGACGCTATTAAACGCCCCGCTCAGAATCGTGCTATCCACGTAGTTCGCAAGCAGCGTGACCTGTGGACGAATGATTTGGTCACTGAAGCTCGACAACGAGAGCGACATGGCCGATGACGTGATGGAGGTATCGACACCAATCTGGGTGCCAATCGTCAACGTCACGCTATCATCCGTAATGTCCTGTGCCGAGAACGTCGCCCCGGTACGGACCGTATACTGGTTTGGTTTCCGAATGCGGATCGATGAACTCGTATTACTGAGCCCATCTTTCTGCCCGAACAATCCTTCGAATTTCCGATCACAATGATTCGCCGCTGCGAGGCTGTTGGTGAAAATATCCAACGCCTCCAACGTAATCATGTCGTCTGTTAGAAATGTATTGGCCATAAGTTCCTCGTCAAGGAGTCAGGTTACCGTTGATGCAATAGCTGCGATCGCGCCACTCGCCACTCCGCGAGGGAGTTGATATCAGCGGGCGCACGATGTGCCGCTTGTGGTTTTGCACTACTACTTCCCACCGGCCGTATGGGAGGCTGTGCCTGACTACTGACGGGAGTGGACGCCGAGCCGTTGGGTACAGCGTCCAGTCCAACTTCGATCCGACCGATCTCGCGCATCGCAAGCATCGGGTGCAGCGCAGAAATGCGCCGAAAGTCGTCTTCGTGTGACGATAAATAGGCCATGAGTATCTGTGGTGTCTCGCTCTCAAGCAAGACATCCGCAATGGCTGTTGCGCCAGTCGGTTCTTCTCCTGCCCCAAGCGACATCGCCGGACGCAAATTCAAAATTTCAGAGGGAACCTTGGCGAGGAATTCAGGATCGTGTTCTGACCCGCGTGCCATCTTCTCGGCAAACGATGACACACGATCCGCGTAATATTGTTGTTGCAAGGATGCGTCTTGATGCTGTTGGGCATCCTGGAACGCCTTCGAGACTTCTTGTCGTGCGGCCCATCGTGCTTTGGCCGTCACGAACTCCCCATACTCTGCGTATGACGATTCAAGGGGCTCCACATCCGTGGTCGGTGCGTCTGGAGACACGGGTCCAGACGATGGAGTGGCCACGGCGGCTGGGATCACCGGGCTGTCTTTCGCGGCTGGGGCCTGAATCGACTGGAGTTGATGCCGTAACTGTTCGACTTCTTTCCGTGCCTCTTCGCGCTCCCACACGATTTTATCAATGCGGGCCTTCGCCGTCTTCGCCCGTCCTGTTCGCGGTGGGCGAGATTTCTTCTCTTTGGCTAGCTCTGTATTGTCAGAGGTCTCGACGGCGTCGGGCTCGACCGCCTCGACTGGAGTCGACGCAACCACTGCATCATCAGTGGGGGGATCGGCTTCAAAGGGCAAGCCCTCATCCTTGAACCGCGCATCGGCTGAATCCTTCACCAACGCCCCACGGACCTTCTGATAGTCCTCAAGGGTGGTGATGTTCTGTGCGGCCTCGGCCGCATCGTCTGACAACGTCGCAATGACGGGGGTCTCGTCCATCTCTGTCTTCTCCTACCAGGGGCGCGTCACCGTAATAGAGGCTTCCACTTGCACACGGTCTTTCGCCTTCAGCCCACCCCGGTCAAGGATGTCTTTCACTGCCCCCAGGATAACGGCTTCAGAATTCCCTGTATCGATCAACCCCTCAAGGACGGCCACGGCTTTGGGGGTGAGCCCACGGAGCCGTAGATCCGCGAGTTCTATCGCCGCCTGGGCTTTCTCAAGCGCCACAGGCGTTTTTCCACCGTGAAACGCACAGGTACGCTGCCCCTTCATCGCGTACTTTCCGCACAGTTCTCCAGAACGCTTGCTTTTGGCCGTGCATCGACGCGGATGACGCGATGGGCGCACATCCACTGTCTCGACCAAGGCCGTCTCTGGAGAGACACTCATCGACGACCCGCCTCTGGAGACTGCGGATGCCACCGTCGACCCGACGTGTCCTCATCCCAGTCACGATCCCAGTCTCGATCGAAATGCTCTCGTCGCGTTTCTCCAGGATTCCCCCCCCGATCCTGACGAGGGTGTCGCTGGCGACTTTCCTGTGTCCCGAGGCGACGCCCGAGATCTCGCATGGCGGCTTGGACGCGCTCTGGATTCGACTGGTCAGCCGGAGACAGACGAGAGACCGCGTCATTCATCACTCCATGCCACTTCTGGAACTCCGCGTTCCACCGATCATTGGACTCTGGGGCACTCGTCTGTCGACCGGCATTCTGCCGTTGATGCGGCGGACGTCGATTCTGAATGGTTCGCGTGAGCGCGTGATAGTCATTCCGTACTGGAGTCTTCGTGGGTGTCGCGTGAGCCTGCGCTGCCGCTCGACCCGCTGGCGTATACGGAAAATGTCGGTCTCCTACCTGTGGCATTCTCGACTCCTTTTCGTCCCTATCTCAACCGATCGTCGTCTACGGGGATATCGACGTCAATTCTTACTTCAGGCTGTTCTCGCGTTGCGCGATCTTTTTCGACATCAATCTTCGCACGAATTGCGTCCCGCGTCACTTCACCTTCGACCTTCATGGCTTCGAGCACCTGCTCGTCTTCCGCTTTTTCAGCCTGCGCCTGTTGGCCGGAACGGATATGCGTATGGGCCATCTCAGTCGCGTGACGCTGTTTCTCATCCAGCGCGATTTGTTCCTGAACGGCCTTATTCTCCGTGATCGCGCCCTTCGTCATCGAACGTATACGCTCAACTTCAATGGCTGTCTCGTCGCGCATCGACTGGAGACGTACCTGTACTTGCGCCTTCCCCTGTGCCATCGCGGCTTCAGCGGCCCATTTGGCTTGGTCCGTCTTGATGAACTCACTCGCTTTCGCTAATTCAGCCTGTAATTGCTGCCCTTGCTCACCTAATTGCTGAATCTGGGCCATGAGCGCCTCTTCGTTGACGCCGTCGTCCCCTTCCAGCCACGGCATCATATGCGCTCGCTCTTTCTTGAGCAGTTCCGCAATTTCTTCCGACCCAGGGAAATCTCGATACTTGAAATACAACGGGCCAATGAGTGGGAGAAGGGCTGGATTGCCTTGGAGCAACTGTCCCATATCCGTCGCGCCTTCATCGAGCCGTGTCTGGAAAGAACGTCCGACGGTGACCGCGACGCCGTAGACACCCGCCTTCAGATCATAAAACTGCTCTTTCGGTGTCTGTGGCGGCATCTGGACGGGTGGACCCACGGGTCCCATTCCACCAATCGGCATACCCCCTGGTGGCATCCCCATCTGTGGAGACCCACCCTGTAGAGGACCCATGGGAGGCATTCCCCCCATTGGGGGCATCCCAGGCGGCATGCCTTGTGGTGTCCCACCCATCGGGATCCCACTCATCTCGGGTGGCGGCATCCCCCCTGGTGGAAGCGGTCTCGGTCGCTGTGTCTCTCGATCGATGAAAAAGGGCATATTCACTAAGGCGGACGATTGTCCGTCTTCGCCATTGATCAGTTGCACCACACGACCGGGACGATCATAGACGGCTGGAATCAAGTCTAAAATCACCTTGGCTTCGTAGGTCATCGAGACCGACGCGAGATTCCCTAAATATTGGCTTGTTCCCGCATCGGATTGTTGCTGGAGCGCCATCACCGCCCGACCACTCCGATCTGAGCCTCCACGACCCAAGCTGGGATCGAAGGTTGATGTCGTCGCCTGAATGTACTGATCCGCTTGCTGGAGAAGCTGCATGGACACGCTTAATCGACTACCGTCAATCGGCACACGGGTGGGTAAGGGCGCGGGTGCCCCCCCGATCATCACCTTGGCGACCTTCAAATACGGGAAATTCCGCGTATTTGACTGCGACCACATCTCTTCGTTGCCTTCATCCTGGCCTTCATACATGAGCCAGGGCGCACGCGGTTCGAGTGACCCGATTTCAACCGCATTGGTCGCCGCATAGTTGTACAGACGCTGCCCATCCTTCGCCGGACCAATCATGCCCACGAAATACCGATCGGAGTCAAAGGGCTGCAATTCCCGACCGATCACGGGAATAATCGGGATATATCGCCCATTCCAGGTCTGCACCTCGCTGACCTCTTCGATGCCGTTGATGACAGACCAGACCACCGTGGGCACATCCTCTGTTCGTCGACGTCCCCCCTTCCGAACGACCGCGCCCTCGGGTATCTCATCGAGCATCGCGTAGCCGCCATCTTCGAGTTCGACCCATGTTTTCTGGGTGTACGTCTTTCGGAAGTATTCAGCGACGAGCACCGCATTCTGCTTCCCACTCCCATAGGTCACCCATTCTGGGATCTCTTGCTGGAGTTCCATGAGGCTATCTTCCCCATAGGCAGAGAGCGCACTCTTGGGATACTCGCGCTTATACCGATCGATGGGCACCCATCGGCCACAAAATGCGAATTCGCCATCACTCCAGTCCGGCATTTGGGCAGACGGGTCGAGGAAGACGTTATCTTGGTGCAGAATCCGCTCAATCGTGATTTTCTGGTCAAACGGGTCGTGTCCATCGTCGGCATAGACGGTATTCACCCGATAAAATCCACGTCCCGCCTTCACCGCCCGCTCAAACGCCCATCCGCGTGCGATATTCGCCCGACTATCTCGCTCAATCGCCCGATAGAGTTCTTGGAGCATCCGCGCGGTCTCCACCTTCGCGTCAGGACTGACGGGGTGAATCTTGACGCCCAGATCGGCGGTGCGTTGCTGGTTGACGACGAGTTGAATCGGCTGATCGAGCTTTGAGATGCTTAATCGCGGGCGTGGTCCGATTTCGATGCCATTGACGGTCGTTCCCTGACGTTCTTTTTGGGACTCCGACGTCCATTGCTTCTCTGGGATCTGAAATTCGAGGTCTTCGCGTTCGCGTGTTTCCTGGTTTTGGTAGGCTGATTGACTCAGTTTGAGCCGCTCGATCGCTTCGGGGATATTGGTCGTCTCGCTCACACCCAACTCCAGGTTCTTGGCATCGACATCGCCTCAATCGTGAACGGTTCGGGTTTCTTGGTCTTCGGGAGTTGGTGCCTCACCGATAATCCTCGAAAGGCGTCAGCCGCGTGGGAACTCCAGTCGTGGACGGGTGTGGCTCGGAACTCTCCCAGACGGGAATTGTAGTCGCGCCGATAGTGTTGGAGCGCCTCCACGAGATCGTTCGCCTTCGTCTGATCGAACCAGCAGCGTCTCCAGAACAATCGAGCGGCATGAATTCCATCTTCGATCTCGCTCGCCCCTCCTGTGACTCGTGGTGTGACCTCAAACTTTAACCCGAATCCCGCCGCGACTTCCAGTCGGCTCTTCCCCGTGCCGAGTTCTCGCACGGCAATGTCATGGGGTGCCCAATGCGTCCCATAGCTATACGGGCGGGTGGCCAGCACATTGGCGTAATACTGCAACCCTTCGCCACTCGACTCCACGAAGTCGATAATCCGCACTTCTCCCGATCGCAGTGACTGGGTGAAGATAATCGAGGTCGCATCGCCTATCCCCAAGTCCCAATCGGTGTCGACGGGCAGTGATGGGTCGTAGGGCACCTGGCAGATACGCCCTTCTGTTCGGGCCGTGGCCACTTGATCCGCGTAGATGGCCCCCTTGACCGCCGCTTCAAACGAACACTCAAACTCGCACTGATATTCGTCCGGGGTCATCACCTGTTTGGCCGCATCGAGTTCGGACGACTCGATGAGGCTGGTGGCCGACACCGGAAAGGTCAATAAGGCCCAATCCCCTTCTTTTTGGGCTGTTTGCACGGCGTCATAGAACTGATTCTTCCCATTTGGCGTGCCGAGGAAGAGGGCCCACCCTTTTCGGTCAGTCAGTGCGGGACGGACGACCTCCGAGAAGACATTCGCAGGTTGGAGCCCGAATTCATCAAAGACGACCCCATCAAAAAACAGTCCTCGGAGCGCATCCGGGTTATCGGCCCCAAACAGCTGCATTCTCGCCCCATTCGGGAAATTCACGATTAAATCGCTCTCCCGATGGACGACACCGGGCAACGGGGCGGTATATGCCTTGACGTAATCCCAGGCAATCAGCTTCGCTTGTCGATAGGTGGGCGCAATATAGGCAAATCGGGGGCGTTCAACGGTCGCTTCGAGGGCTGAGAAGATAATGTGGTTAATCGCGCAGACGGTTTTCCCCATCCGGCGGTGACAGACCGCGACCACCCAGCGATGACCGTCGAGGGCTCGATGGAGCGCCACTTGCTGCGGTCTGGGCGTATAGCCGAGGTCAATCGCGGTCGGCATTATGCGTCCTGCTTATTCGGAGAGTTCTGCTGCCAAGATATCTCGGAGCGTCAGGCCGGGAACCCTAGTACTCGTTTCTGACGGAATTGCCTCTAATAACGCTTTGAGCCTATTCGGCCACCTCTCTTTTCCGCCAAAGAGCATATGTCCTACTTCATGCCCCATCGTCGAAGACTGCTCAGCATCGAACTTCCAGGGATCTAAATACATGTCTCGATACGGTTCGTGTTGCCGATCACGCTCCGAAGCTGTGATCTGACCGCCGAGGGTTAGGGAAGGGACAGCATTTCTTTTATAGCCTAAATACGTTGGATTCTCGCGAAGAATCCAACGTATGAAATCTGTATTTGGACCCGTTGTGATGGACTTAAGAGTCCTCCGTATTTCCGGGTTTATCGCTGCTAATTCCGCGAAACGCTTCGCGGCATCTTCTCCCAGCACGAGCGGAGAGGGGATAAAAGAGGCAGGCACAGGAGGCAGTATCGGGTCGGACCCCTCTGCTCTCGCTGAGAGTAACCTTTGTCGTTCCGCCGACTGCATACGCAAAGGCTTTCCCTTAAATGTCAGAAGGGGAATGTCGTGTATCGGGTCAACACTCTCTCTAACTTCAAGAGTCGGACGGAGTCCTGCAAAAATACGCTTCGCTTCCTCTCTATCCGCAGAAGACACCATTCGTGGCTGGCCCGATACCATCCGTCCACTCGGATCAGGCGATGTCACACGTTTCAGCGCATCAAGGGCTTCTCTCGCGGGCGTTCCCTCTGGATATCGAAATGTTTGTCTCTCGCGTTGACGAGTAGAGGGCTTTCTCCACTGAGAACCTACTAAGAAGTCGATAAGTCGGCCTCGAATCGACCGTGTCTCGTCAGGCATTCGCGTCCCTTATCGTGATAACTGACATGTAACAGTGGTCGTTATCGCTCTTATTCAACACACATCCAGGATCTTACCCTTGTGGGTCACAATACGTTCAACCTCGGAGATATGCGCGAGGATGAACGCCTCGTCCCCAGGTGTGAGGATGTCCGTCTCCGCACACACGGACCCCTCCATCTCGCCAGACTCCGTCTCGGTGATGACAAAGGATCCACCACGGGATTCAATATCCCAGATCCACTGCAATACCTCACGATCCACGATAAACCCATCCGGCATCATCACAGTGGCACGCGCGTCATCCTCAGATCCCCTGGCCTCGTGTAACCAGGCACCCTGGGGTAATACGCCACCATCACCCACACCCAAAACCACGGTCTTGACCCGAATCTTCCGACCCGCCACCCGTGAGGCCACCTCTTCAAGCCACTTCCGCTTCTGGCGTAGCTGCGCCAACAGAGACTGCTGGGGCTCCTCGAAGGCAAACACCAACGTGTCGCACACTAAGTCGATCCGCTCCGCTTGCGCCACCACCGTCCCATAAAAGAACTTCCTGGTCTTCTTCACCTCAGCCAGAATCTCGGCCTTGCCACCAACATGCCCCACGCCGTGCGCTTCGATATCAGTCTCAGTCACACGCGCATGATAAACCAAAAAATGGAGAAAATAAATTCTGGTCGGGTATATACATATATCGGATCGGCTCGCGGTTTTCGATCGTCAAAAAATTGACGCGTCAAATTATTGACTACCGGGGTCAAGCTTACCCGGTCGAGCTAACCACCTTGTGAGCCGACCACCTAACCACTTGGTCACCTGACCACCTGACCACTTGGTCACCTGACCACCTGACCACCTACTTACCAGATCAGCTGACGTCGTCGTATCCTCGAGTCGTGTGGTTTCTTCACTCTATCTGTGGTATACTTCCACAGTATGAGGTCAACGAAAAAGCCGGTGCGACGATCGCAAGGCTCGAAGTGGATCCGTCGATCGACTCGAGCAAGCGTCTATCTTCGTGACTCACTAACATGCTTCCACTGTGGGACCGTCTGTAGCGGAGACGTAGTCGCCACGCTTGACCACATAGTGCCATACACCCGCGGCAACGGCGCTATCACTTCCGACCCTACAAAGATCGTCGTATCTTGCAAGCCTTGCAACAGTTCACGCAAAGATACTCCGCTATCACCGCGCGAGTTGAAGCGTGCTACCAGGCAAGCCCTTCGCCCGCTGGACCGCCGACAAGGTCGAACGATCGTTAACCAAGCTTCAAGCTGGGGTGCAGCCCTTCTGACCTTAGCGACCATCGTAGCATCCAAGGGCTAGACCGGATCCAAGGGGAGTGGTATATGGTGGTGGACGTTTAACACGCTCATAAAAGGAACACATATGGAGAAACTACACCTAGGCGAACTGAATTACACAGATACAAAACCGGAACACGGGACGGTTCGCAGTGTCACCGTACACGCGCCGACTCGAGGAAGCTTGCGACACGCAATGGGAACGATGTCTAGCCAAACGACGGAGAACTCAGCAACCAAGTGGTACACGCGATGTATCAAAGCCGGGAACGTTCATCTCATGCTAAGAGTTGAAATCGAAAGAGAGGTAACACGATGATCGAACGACACGAATCCGGAGGGATGACTATCACCGGCGACGATATACAGATCTATCGACTACTGACGATCAGGCAAGGGCTCCGCCTGGAGATGGACGGGCTCCGCATAACGAACCGCGGCAGCACCTGTTACGCGATAGCCCGTAAAGAATTCGGATTCCGGGGAAACCGAGCGAAGGTGCTAGCCCAGTTGAACGACTACATTGACTGTGTAACTCAAGCCCGACAAGACGCCACCCAGGAGAACAACTCTTGACAATTACCCAGAAGATACGCCGAGACTTACTAACTGAGTCCAGCTACACGCCGAACGGCACCATGATCACGTGTTCGAATCAGTTTATGCGGAGAAACTTCCGTCTATACATCGACGGAAGCTATAAAGGCGAAGCCCACTACACGGAGAACTGCCAATTTATACGAAAGAACCGGGAACACCCGAAACGGCTCCGATCGTTTGTGATTAGCCAGTTCTGCGACTTGCTCGTGGCGGACTACCGCTGTTCGATATCAACAGCCCTAAGGGGAGTGGTCTCCGCATTCACTCCGGAGGATCTCGAGCTACTAAACACCGAGCTAATAGACGACGCACTCGACCTGATCGCCGATGAGATGGTGGACGTTTAGCACACCCGACGAAAACCGAACAAAAGAAAGGTACCCCACAATGAGCTACGTAGATCCGAACTACAGCACCAAAAAAGCATTTAAAGACGCAGTGAAGGCAGGCGTAAAGCATTACACCTATAACCCGTCCGGAATGTTCCCAGTCACGAGCAACGGCCGCGATACCGTGGAAGGCCCACACTACCCCAAGCCGCACAAGTGGTACGCAGCGGTAACAGTGGTTGACGGCATCGTTACTAAAGTCTCATAACCGCATAGCCGAAACGCGCCGACGTGGCGCGTCTGCCGG
>TARA_R110000824_G_scaffold24497_2_pt1 | contig 21789 bp, 28 predicted proteins | sample TARA_R110000824 | Tara Oceans TARA_R110000824 (sample SAMEA4397747) | marine metagenome | biome: Polar Biome; feature: [MES] marine water layer (ENVO:01000295) within the mesopelagic zone...; material: water (ENVO:00002006), including particulate matter (ENVO:01000060) such as......
TCGTAGCGCCTTGTAAACCAAAAACTGCTAAGAGAGTGGGTTTTTCAAGTTTTCCCAATTGAATAAAACTTGACACAGTGCTTGGCACATTTAGGTTTAAACGGATCGTTAAGTTAGGTAGGGGGCTTAACTAACCTTGTGAATGATGGTATAATAGAGATGTTGAGGACGCGGGTTCGACTCCCGCCATCTCCACCATGAAAATATCTGAATTAGAAATAGGTAAGCTTTATAAAATAAAAGATACCGCAAGATTAGAAGCTTGTAAAACAAGTATTATGGATATCCCAGTCATTAGATGGGGTCACACAGTAAATAAAACCTCTATATTAAAAAGAGAAAGCATTTTTCAATATTTGGGCAAAACAAAGATAAAGCGTCTCTTACGTATAGAACAAAAAAGTTTACATTACAATCAGCACATATTCATGTTATTATCAGATTCTATAAAATACGTGATACGCGGGTACCATGTAAGAAATATAGAATTATTAAATTAGTCAACGAAATAGGAGGAACTATGGAGACTGAAATAAAAGACCCTTTATGTGGGCGCCCATGGAAAAATGCGGCTCGCTTTAAAACTTTTGAGAAAGCCGATGAGGACAGAAACAAGCGCCTTAAAGAAAAAAACCTACAAGTAAAAATTAAAAAACTAAAAGAACAATATGTTGTAAAGGTTCGTTCAACAATTGTTGAGGCTCACCGCAATAAAAGCAAACGAAAAAACAAGAACTTCTACAATTTAAAGGGGGCCAAAAATGATAGCTGATGTTGTTTTGGGCCTTCAATATGGTGATGAAGGTAAAGGAAAAATTACTCATCACTTATGCAAAACTGGTGGATATACGCACGTCGTTCGTTTTAACGGTGGCTGCAACGCTGGCCACACCATTTATCACAAAGGCAAAAAGTTTGTCACACACCATATCCCAGCCGGTGTATTCTTTGGAATTAAGAGTATCATTGGCCCGGGCTGTGTCGTGGACCCGAAACAGTTCTTCAAAGAACTTGAGGAACTTAGAGACGGTGGGATTGATATTGATGAACTTGTTTTTATTGCAGAAAATGCCCACATTATTACAGATGAACATTTAGAGGAAGATAACAAAGATACTACCATTGGAACTACTAAACGAGGCAACGGCCCGGCTTACAGAGAAAAATATGCGAGAAATGGGTTTTTAGCAAAAGATATACCCTATTTACAACCCTACTTGGTGAATTTTTATGATGAATTACACAAAAATACCGAAAATCCAATTATCCTTTGCGAGGGTGCACAAGGATTCGGCCTCGATATTGATTGGGGCGACTATCCTTTTGTTACATCCAGCCATTGCACTGTGGGGTCTGCTGTTCTAAATGGCATCCCGCCACAAGCCATTAGAGATGTGTGGGGGGTCGCGAAAGTATATGAAACATATGTCGGCGCAAAGCAATTTGAGTTAAAAAACCCAGTTTTTGCTCGGATTAGAGAACTGGGAAATGAGTACGGCGCAACAACCGGCCGCCCACGCCAATGCGGCTGGTTAGAACTTCCTTTTTTAGAAAAATCTATTAAAATAAATGGTGTTAACAAAATTGTTTTTAATAAAATGGATATTTTAGAGAAAATGAAGCTTTGGACAATAAAACGAGGAAAAATGAGTTTCGAAATGTTTACTAGTCGTAAAGAGTTCGAAGACTATTTTAAGCTTAAAACGAAAAGATGGGGCGTCGAAGAAATATATTTTTCGGGTAACCCAGAAAAAATTTAATGGTTTAGAAATGAAAACAACAACTAATTATGGAAAGAGATGAAAGATTTATATTGGTCCTCAAAACCGAAGGAGGAGGCCCCCGAGGCGCCTTCGAAAGAAAAGCCCTCTATTATAGTATTAAGTGGCGACGACGCATCCGGAGGATCATGTCCAGTTGAAATCCAACACAATATAATTTATTTTTATGGGGTGGTGGACGATACTAATGTTAAACTTTTAAATCGCGCATTACGCCATTTAGATAAAGAATCTCAAATTTTTAAAATTAAATATGCCTGCGAGGCTCCTCCCATCTGTTTACATATCAACAGTTATGGGGGAAGCTTGTTTTCTGCTTTTGCTGTAGTTGATACTTTGAGCCAACTTGAAACCCCAGTTCATTCTTATATTGATGGCTCGGCTGCCAGCGCCGCAACCTTAATCTCTTGTGCAGCGACTAAGAGGTTCATGTCCAAAAATAGTTATATGCTGATTCATCAGCTTTCTTCTTCTGTCTGGGGAAAATTTGAAGAAATCAAAGATGAGATGGAAAACTTAGAATTGTTGATGGACAACATTAAAAGAATTTATACTCTTCACACATCTATCCCTAAGCGAGAACTTGATAAAATTTTAAAACGAGATATATGGCTCAATCATGAAAAATGTTTAAAATGGGGCCTCGTCGATGAAATAGTATAATATGACTAAAAAAACTTATATTTTAGACACCAATGTTTATTTAACCGATTCTGACGCAGTTTTTTCTTACGGAAACAACGATATTATTGTTCCAATCAAAGTTCTTGAAGAAATAGACAAACACAAAAAACGTCACGACAGTGTAGGCTCAAACGCCCGCCGTATAATCCGTACACTGGACGAACTCCGCTCCAAGGGGAACTTGTCTAGGGGGGTGAGAATAAGACCGTCACAGGGCCTCCTGCGGGCTAGGAGCTATGAATTAGGCCTACTTCCGCCGGGGTTCGATCCTAACGATCCTGACAACCAGATCTTGGCCACCGCGTTGAGTGAAAAAAAGGACAATCCTAAAAGAAAAGTTGTTGTCGTCTCCCGCGATATCAATATGCGCGTCAAGTGTGATGCTCTAGATATTCCGGGCCAAGATTATGAATATGAGAAAGTTGTTGGTAGCCGCTCAGAAATTTATACGGGATTTACCAAGCACTTAGTAGACGATCAAGTCATCGATAAGTTCTATGCAAAAGAGGAAGTTTATTTAGAAAAAGACGAAATAGTACTTTTCCCAAACCAATTTGTGATGCTGGTGTCCTTGGCCAACGAAAAGAAAACTGCCTTGGCAAGATTTTTCAATTATAGAAAGCCCCTAGGGAATATAGTAGACCACTCTAACAAAAAATGGAAAATCAAATCAAGAAACAAAGAACAAGATTTTGCTTTGAATCTTTTAATGGATCCGAAAGTTAATATTGTTACGTTGGTCGGCGCCGCCGGAACTGGTAAAACAATGATAGCTCTTTATGCAGGCCTTTGCCAGGCCGTCGATGATTGGCACACCGTCATACCCAAGCAAGCGCGTTATAACAGACTGATTGTAACTAGACCGATTCAGCCTATGGGCAAGGACATCGGATATTTACCCGGCAGCCTAGAAGAAAAAATGTCGCCATGGCTCGCACCCATAAATGATAATCTTCAGTTTTTATTGGGCAACGGCCGAGATAGCTTAAAAGAATATATAAATGAAGGTATAATCGAAATAGAAGCACTAACTTATATACGTGGACGCTCCATTAACAACGCTTTTATTGTGGTTGATGAGATTCAAAACATGACTATGCACGAACTTAAAACGGTGATTACTCGCGTTGGTGAGAACTCAAAGATTGTTTTGATGGGCGATATTGAACAAATTGACAATGTGTATATTGATGAAACTACAAACGGTTTGACATATGCTGTTGAGAAGTTTAAAGAGCATGATATCGCCGGCCACATGACCCTTATAAGGGGAGAGCGATCTAAGGTCGCAACGTTAGCAGCAAAAATTTTGTGAGGAACACAAGTTATGAGTCAAGAAGATTTATCGATAAAAAATAGTTTGGTTGAAAAAAATACAGAAGTAAAAGAATGGCTCGTTCAATATGCAGGCAACAAGATGCAACCTGAAGACGGGAATGTAACCATTGATATGGTCCTCGGCATAATGGCCGATGAATTTCCAGAATTTTTGTTAGTTCTGGCAGAAGAAAACTATATTCGTGGGTATGAACAGGCCCTTAATGATATACAAGAACTAAAGAAAAAGTATGGAGATCAAGTTGAAGTACATCCAAAACAAACACAAGCAACTTCTTGAAAGTCAGGACTTTGTCGTCGATGGCGTCCACGTCATTGTTAAAGATAAAATTACCAATGATGTCTCTATTCACGATGCTATAAAAGATATAGGTCTTCGTCTCCCAAGAAGGATCCTTGTTAGCGTAGACACCATATATGTGGGAGACTTTGATTTTTTAAAAAAAAGAAATATTAATGCGGCCTATAAAGACGGCGCCATATTTGTAAGCAATGATCAGGATGATCAGGATGATTTGGTGGATGATTTAATCCATGAAATGTCTCATTCGATTGAGGAAAAAAACAGCAATTTGATTTATGGCGACGGCCGTCTTCAAAATGAATTTTTAGCAAAACGTTATAAATTATACCAGATTCTTAAAGCCCATGATTATAAGGGCCCAAAAGAAGAGTTTTTGAATTCTAATTTTTCACAACAACTTGATGACTTTGCATTTAAAGTGGTAGGCTATGAGAGACTAGAGTTTTTTACTTTGGGCCTTTTCCCCAGTACTTATAGTGTGACTTCTTTACGCGAGTATTTTGCAACCGGTTTTGAAATTTACTTTTTAGAAGGCCCAAACAATCTTAAAGAATACCCTGTACTATTAGAGAAAATGGAGGAGGTCGAAGAAACATTATGAAAAAAAGCAAAGCACGTTCTAATTTTCAATCTAAGGTGGCTGCTTTTGCAGAAGCCAAGTCGGCGGCCCATACAAAGATTATAGAAAAAACACGTCAAGACCGAGAAGAAAAAGAAAGAAGGGCCGCTGTAGTACAAGAGGAAAAAGAAACCAAAGCCGCGGCCGCACAAGAAAAAATAAAGTTGCAAAAAAGGCAAAAGTTTGTTATAATGAGTTATAAAGAGCTTCGTGTAGAGGCTAAGAAAAATAATATTTCTAATTATTGGAAAAAAAGCAAAGAGGCCCTAATTGATCAACTCGCAGAACTCGCAGACTAAGAAACACATAAGTTATTCAGAATATAAAAATTGGAGTGAATGTCCTTGGAGGCATAAGCTTGTTTATGTTGATAAGATTCCTTATTTTTCTGGCAATCAATATACAGCATTTGGAACCGCCATACATGAAGTATGCGAAAAAATGAGCTTGGGGCGCGCCTCCGGACCAGCGCAGGGAAAGCTTCTTTTCGAAAAAACTTTTGACAAAGAGCTATCCACCATTACTGACCAAATTGATGAAGATCTGAAGAGGCAGTTTGTGGAGCAGGGACAAAGAATTATTCCACAAATAATGCCAGCCCTTAAAGAACACTTTGGTGAGTTTGAAGTTGTCTCCGCCGAAGAGGCTCTTTATGAGCCCATCGAAGAAATTTCAGATGTTAAATACAAATTTAAAGGATTCATTGATCTGGTGATAAAGACTCCCGATGACAAATACCATATTATTGATTGGAAAACATGTTCATGGGGCTGGAACTTTCAGAAAAAAACCAATCCACTGATTACCTATCAGCTAACTCTGTACAAGAACTATTTTGTAAAAAAATATGGTATAGACCCCAAAAAAGCAGAAACATATTTTATTTTGCTTAAAAGAACTGCAAAACATGATAATGTAGAAATATGTCGTATAACAAGCGGCGCTAAAAAAACCAATAATGCAATTAAATCTTTAGAGAGATTTTTGTATAATATTGATAATGGTAAACCCATTAAAAATAGGCTTTCTTGCAATTATTGTGTGTTCAAAAATACGGAAAACTGCACATGACAGATAAAAAAATTAAAGTTTTAACTTTGGGCGATCACCCCTTGGCTTTTTCGGGTGTCGGAATCCAAACCAGAAATATGATCGAGGCGCTCCTTAAAAGTGACAAATTTCAAGTTTTTTCTATTGGAGGTGCGATCAAACACAGCCAATATAATATTATGCAAACAGAAGAATACGGGGAAGACTGGAAAGTCCTTCCTGTAGATAATTTTGGTACTAAAGATTTACTGCGCTCTATTATTCGCAAAGAACGTCCAGACATGTTATGGTTTATGACCGATCCTCGTTTTTGGGGTTGGTTGTGGGAAATGGAAAATGAGATCCGGCCGTTGATGCCAATGATATATTATCATGTGTGGGATAATTATCCCTATCCGCGTTACAACAGGCCGGCCTATCTTTCAAATGACGTTATTGTGTCTATTTCACAACTTACAAACGATTTAGTTAAAAATGTTGCACCAGAGGTTGAATTACATCATATCCCTCACGCAGTTGATTCTGAAATTTATAAATATTTGGGCGCCGACAATAGAAAAAAAATACGTGAAACAAACGTAAATCCCAGCGGCGCTAGCCTTGATGATAAATTTATCATTTTGTGGTGTAACCGCAATGCTCGTAGAAAACATTCTGGGACTTTGATATTATGGTTTAAGGAATTTTTAGATATAGTGGGGAAAGATAAAGCTACTTTAATCATGCACACAGACCCCTTTGATTCTAATGGGCCCAACCTTCAACGTATAATTGAAGATTTGGATCTCCTCGACGGCGAAGTTCTTTTTTCTAGAGAACGAATCCCATTAGATCAAATGGGGAAAATATATAATATGGCAGATTGTGTAGTAAACATTTCAGATGCCGAAGGTTTTGGCCTTTCCACCTTGGAGGCCATGTCTTGTGAGGTTCCAATTATTTCTATTATGACCGGCGGCCTTCAAGATCAAGTTAAGAATGGTGATGAAGAATGTGGTATTCCTCTTTACCCCTGCTCACAACAGATCGTTGGGTCCCAACAGGTGCCTTATATTTATGAAGATAGAATTTCCAAACAGGATTTTTTGGATGCGCTTTTGAAGGTGTATAACATGACAGATGAAGAAAAAACCAAACTTACAAAACGAGCCAGAAAACATGTTAAACAAAATTTTAATTTTAAAGATTTTAATTCTCGTTGGGTAAACTTGATGGAAAACACTTATAAAAAGTATGGTTCGTGGGAGACTAGAAAGGGCTATGAACCGTGGAAGGCGATTGATTTATGAAAAAAGTATTATTAGTGGGCCCACTTTTCACCCAATCGGGTTATGGGGTTCACTCTAGAACAGTATACCGGGCTTTGAAGAGCCGACCAGATCTTTTTGATCTGTTTGCGATGCCAATTGGCTGGGGCCAAACTTCTTGGCAGTTTGAAGATTCTGAAGAAAGGAGAGAAATTGATGCTTTGGTAAATAAAACTTCCAAACATATGGAGCAGCGGATTCCATTTGATATCTGTGTAATGGTCACCATTCCGAACGAATGGGAGACCTACAAGTCCGGGGCCGTGAATATAGGAGTGTGTGCCGGCATTGAAGCCGATAAGGTCGCCGGCGAGTGGCTCGACGCCGCCAATAAGTTTGTTGATAGAGTTATTGTTACGTCTGAATTCGCGAAAAAGGGGTTCGTAGATGCGGTATATGATGCTCAAGATGAGCATGGCCAAGTTCATAAAAATGTTTTTAAGTTACAAAAGCCCATTGAAGCTGTGAATTATCCAATAAACGGAGCGGTTGTCAATAGTGAAGAAAAATTAGACATTAGCTTTAAACACGATTTTAATTTTTTATGTGTTTCACAGTGGGGCCCCCGCAAAAACTTTGAAGGTACCATCAAAATGTTTTTAGAAGAATTTAAAGATGACGAAGTGGGACTCGTAATAAAAGCTCATGTCGCTGGGAATTCTATTATTGATCGAGTCGAAACTGAAAAAAGAATAAAAGGAGTGTTGGCCGATTACGAAGACAGAACATGCTCTATTAAACTTATACACGGATATCTTACAGATGAAGAGATGGGCTCTTTAGTAAAAAATTCAAATATTAAGGCGATGATTAACTTTGGCCATGGTGAGGGTTACGGTCTCCCCTTATATGAAGCAGCGTGTTGTGGTCTCCCAGTGATTACTCATGACTGGGGTGGCCAGACTGATTTTTTGATGGCGCCGAAAAAGGACAAAAAAACAAAGAAAGAGAAAATGCGACCATTTTTTTCCAAGGTCGTCTACGATATCAAGGAGATTCAACAAGAGGCGGTGTGGGATGGGGTATTGCCTCCGACCACCAAATGGGCCTTTGTCAACGAACAGAGCGCCAAAATCGCTATGCGCGAAGTGTACGAAAATTATAATCTTTCACTATCGAAAGCCAAGGCTCTTCAAAAATATATTCACAAAAGCAACAAATTTTCCGAAGAAACAATTTATCATAAGTTCTGCGAAAACATTTTAGGCGAAGAAATTAAGCCTCCAATCAAGATAGGGGATCTTCCAAATATTTCTATCATTACGTCGGTTTATGACGGTGATGAATTCATTGAACCTTTTTTGGAAGATATCACCAGACAAACCATATTTAAAGAGAAGTGTGAATTGTTGTTAATCGACGCCAACTCACCGGGCAATGAAGAGGGCATTATTAAGGAATATGTTACAAAGTATCCGGACAATATCAAATATGTAAAACTAGATGAAGACCCGGGTATTTATGGCGTCTGGAACATGGGCGTTGATATGGCCACTGGAGAATATTTAACAAATGCAAATCTGGATGATAGAAAAGCTGCAAATTCATTAGAAGAACATGCTAAGGCTTTGTATCAAAATGATGGTGTAGATTTGGTATATGCTGACATGCTTATCACACAGAAGCCAAATGAAACGTTTGAAAACAATTCTTGTAATAACGCTAAATATAATTTTCCGGAATTTTCTTTTGATAATTTAAAAATGGTTAATATGCCACATGCATCTCCCATGTGGAAAAAAACTCTTCATAAAAAATATGGAAAATTTGAAGACAAATATAGATCTGCTGGAGACTGGGAAATGTGGCTCAGGGCGGCGTCTAAGGGTTCAAGATTTAAAAAAATGCAGCAGCCTTTAGGATTATATTATTTTAATCCAAAGGGTATTTCCACCAATCCTGAAAATTTTGACTGGAAGCGAGAAGAAGAAACAAAGATTTATGAGAAATATAAGGATACTGTAATTGCTGAATGAAACTAATCACTTTTTCTCTTTGGGGACACGATCCAAAATATTTGGTCGGCGCCATAAAAAACGCCGATTTGGCTAAAAAGATATATCCTGATTGGCTTTGTCGTTTCTATGTGGGGCAGAGTATTCCTTTTTCTGTGATCCATGAATTAAAGAGCCGGGACAATGTTCAAGTTGTCGAAAAGGCCGAATTCGGTGACTGGAAGGGGATGTTTTGGCGTTTTGAAGCTATCGATGAAGCCGACGTGGAAGTCATGATATCCCGAGACGCAGATTCACGACTTAATTATCGTGAAAAAGCGGCCGTGGATCAGTGGATAGAATCTGACAAGGGTTTCCATATTATGCGCGATCACCCGTGGCACAGGTTTCCAGTGTTGGGGGGTATGTGGGGTATCAAGTCTGGTATACTACCAAGTATAAGGGAACTTATAAATGATTTTGGCCAAGAAGATGCCTATGGCACCGATTACAAATTTCTTGCTGATGTCGTGCTCCCCAGAATTGAAGATGATACGCTGGTACATGATGAATTTTTTGAGGGGACCTCTTTTCCAACGCTTCGCCAAGACAACGAATTTGTGGGGCAAATTTTTGATGAAAACGATAACACAGTTGAAGAACATGTGAATATTCTTAAAGAGGCTTTAAAGTGAAATTTTTTAATTTAGATTTACATATTGCCGTTATTGCGGATATTAAGCGCATTTTTGAAGATCTGGGACATCAAGTAGATGATTGGACTTTATCTGGCCACAGTTGGGCAATGGGCCGCTCCCCCGACAAGGTAGATGTCGTCAGCGCTGCTAATTGGCACAGTCTTGATGAAGATATGTGTGATGCTTTTTATGAGCGATACAAGGACGAATTAAGCCAATATGACGGATTTATTTGTACATATGCTCCAAGTTTTTGTTTGTTGTATAAGAAGTTTAAAAAGCCCATAATAACAGTTGCCCCTATTAGATATGAGGCACCATTCTGGGATGACAAGGAAAAGTGGGAGTGGTTGAACGAATATCTTAAAGATGGAATTGATAGCGGATTAATAATTCCAATAGCCAATAATAAGTGTGATAAAAAATATTGTGAAACATACACACAAAGAGAGTGGAAACATATTCCGAGCCTTTGTGAATACACCGAATCGTTATATGAGCCGAAGCAATCTTCTTTTCTTTATCATTCGTTACTCCCCCTACACACGTTGCATTATGATCCGATTATACAAAATAAGAAAGAGGCTCTCGGCCCACATTATAAGTGGCACGAATTAACAGAATATCGAGGAATAGTTCACATACCATATAATGTCTCAACAATGTCAATTTTTGAAAATTACACTTCTGGGATGCCCCTGTTCTTTCCTTCTTTAGATTTTATGTTGAAGTTGAGAAAATCTTTTGGTAACATGGGGATATTGAATCAACTTTCGTGGAGAGAGGTTTGGGGCCTCCCGCCGGGAACTATAATTTCCGGGCCCTCAAGCGAAGCAGATATTAATAATTATGGCGACGTCGGCCAAGAAAGGTCGTGGATTGAACTGGCCGACTTCTATGATGAAGAGTGGATGCCACATATAAATTACTTTGATTCATTTCATGAACTTTCAGCCATGTTAAATACGGTGGATACTGCCGCCATAAGTCAGAATATGCTTTCTTTTAATAAAATTAGAAAGGAGAGGGTTTATGGTTTGTGGAGAGACGTGTTGAGAAACATTTCATGAACAGGGCCCTTATAACTGGAATCAATGGACAGGATGGTTATTATCTTTCTGAATTTTTATTGTCGAAGGGATATGAAGTATATGGGATGTCTAGAAGCGGCCTGTTGGCCCCCCAGTTGAACGAAAACATTGTATGTGTTAAAGGGGACTTGGTGGATAAGGACTCTTTAACTCGATGCATAGAAGAATCCAACCCGGTCGAAGTTTATAATTTGGGCGGCGTTTCTTCCGTGGGCGAGAGTTGGCGTGTTCCTGAGTCCACAAATGATATTAATGGTGTCGCCGTCCTTCGAATGTTAGAAATAATAAAAAATTATAATAAATCAATAAAGTTCTATCAGGCTTCCACCAGCGAGATGTACGGAAAGCCTATCGAGGCCCCCCAGGATGAGACAACACAATTTCACCCAAGAAGCCCTTACGGAGTATCAAAATTATTTGGCCATTGGATAACAAAAAATTATCGTGAATCATATGACATGTTTGCCTGCAGCGGGATCCTTTTTAATCATGAGTCGGAAAGGAGACCAGAAAGATTTGTTACTAGAAAGATATCTAAGGGAGTGGCGAAAATATTTTTAGGTTTGGAAGACCATATTGTTTTAGGAAACATAGACGGCCACCGCGATTGGGGATATGCTCCTGATTTTGTTGAAGCAATGTGGTTAATATTACAACAAGAACAGCCAGATGATTACGTTATTGCCACTGAAAGAAGCAAATCTATTAAAGATTTTCTTGTTGCGGCATTTGAGTGCGTCAACATCTATGATTGGGAAAAGCACATTAAACAGGATAAAAGATATATGCGGCCGCTAGATGTAGATAATATAGTTGGTGACTGTGCCAAGGCAAAAAAAGTATTGGGCTGGAAACCTAAAGTTACTTTTGAAAAAATGGCTGAAAAAATGGTTGTGAATGATATAGCCTTATTAAGGCAGAAAATGTCTGATGATTAAGGTTTTTACTAATGGGTGCTTTGATATCCTTCACCGCGGCCACTTAGAATTGTTAAAATATTGTAAATCTTTAGGCCATGTTATCGTTGGGCTAAATAGCGATGCGAGTGTTGCTCGCTTAAAGGGGCTGAATCGCCCAATAAATTCGGAACAAGATAGAAAATATTTATTGGAAAGCCTCAAGTATGTTGATGAGGTGAGAATCTTCGAAGAAGACACCCCTTATAACTTAATAAAAAAAACAAATCCTGATATAATTGTAAAGGGCGGCGACTATAAGGGGCACGAAATTGTAGGGTCTAATCTGGCACCAGTTCATATATTTGAGTTCATAGATGGATATTCAACAACTAAAATCATCGAAAATATTGGTAATAGGTGATTCTTGTATCGACAAATATCATTTTGGCGAATGTACTCGTCTAAGTCCCGAGGCACCCGCCCCCATATTTAAATTAATCACAACACAAGAAAGCAGCGGAATGGCCGGGAACGTAAATCAAAACTTAATCAATCTGGGGAATGACACCACATTGATTACTCATAAAAATAAAATAACAAAAGAGCGCTTTGTTGTAACGGCCAGCAAACAGCACATCATGCGCCTTGATGTGGGTGAGTGCAAAAAAACGATCCCGGTGCGCTTTAATGAAGACACCGATTTTAAAAAATATGATGGTGTTGTTATCTCCGACTATGATAAGGGCTTTCTGGATAATCGTTCTATTAGTTCAATTTTAAAAATGGCCACCACCGCCGATATACCAGTTTTTGTTGATTCCAAAAAGAGAGATCTCTCTTGTTATAAAAATTGCTTTTTAAAAATAAACGAAAATGAATTTGATTCTATGAAACGTGCACCCCACAATTGTGAAATTATAATAACTTTGGGTAAAAGCGGAGCAAGATATAAGAACAGGGTTTATGAGGCACACCCCAGCGAAATTGATAGCACGGGCCTCCCCTCTAATGTGTGTGGGGCGGGAGATACTTTTTTGGCCGCACTTGTTACATCATATTTAACAGATAAGAGAATTGACAGGGCAATTGAGTTTGCTAATTTTTGTGCGTCCGTGGCGGTTAAAAATTTTGGCACATATGTTATAAAAAAAGAAGATTTAGAAAAATGAATGAAAAAGGACAAATATTAGAGGCTGCGCCAATGGGGGTTTTTCTGCGATCACTGGCGGATAATAGGAAATTTAAAAAATATGTTGAAATCGGCACATGGAAGGGCCAAGGAAGCACCAAATGTATAACTGACGGCTTGTTAAAAAGGGACGACGATAGTTGTTTATATACACTGGAAGTAGAACTACCTTTTTATAAAGAAGCGCGGCATTATTGGGATCCGATTTTGGCAGCGTATCGCAGAGAAAAGGTTATATTTTTAAGGGGGAGCGCCGTTGATTCGTCTTCATATGGGATACCCCCTTGGAAGGAGGTAGAAGAAACTTTAAAAATTACAAATCAAATGGATATGGTCTCTTTATACCGCCTCTGGTATCGCACCACTGTAGAACGCTGGCTTACAGAAGAAGCACCGCTAAAAGAAAATAATGACTGTTTTATTTCAATATTCAATAAAATTCCTAATAATATAGATGTGCTTTTATTGGATGGTGGAGAAATAACTAGTTATGCTGAATTCTACGCTTTGAATAGTCGTGGTGAAGTGAAGGTGGCGGTTTTAGATGATATATACATATTTAAAAATTATAAACTTCACAATGAACTGTCACAAGCCGAAAATTGGGAAATGATAGCTTTAAGTCATGATCGTCATGGCTGGAGCGCCTTTTGTCAAAAAAAATACCTACACCTTTTAGAGCGAGAAAATATATGATTTATGTTTTTGACATAGACGGAACAATTTGCACCCACTCAGCACCGCATTATAACACTGCGCAACCCTTTCAAAAACGCATAGAAAAAATAAACGCTCTTTATGACGAGGGTCATACAATCATATGTTATACTGCACGCGGCATGGGCCGGCACAAAAATAACATGATGTTGGCAATTCAAGATTTTTATGAGCTTACTTCTAAACAGTTGGAAGACTGGGGAGTAAAGTATCATCATCTTTTTTTGGGAAAACCCAATGGAGATTTCTATGTAGATGATAAGGGGATTAAAGATGAAGACTTCTTTACCGATTAAGCTTGTATCAAAGGGTTGGGGCTTTGAAAAGTGGATTGTCAATAAAGAAGAATATTGTGGCAAGCTTTTGTATTTTGTAAGGGGCAAGCGCTGTTCTTGGCATTATCATAAAATTAAAGATGAGGTGTTTTTTATTCAGTCTGGGAGAATATTGGTTAAATATTCAGATCAAGATGACATAAAATTTGCAAAATCAAAGATTCTCACCAAGGGGGAAAATTTTCATGTTTATACCGGCCTTCGTCACCAAATGTTGGCCTTAGAAGACACTGAACTGTTTGAATTTTCAACACAGCATTTTGATAGTGACTCACACAGGATTTTAAAAGGGGATTAAAGGAATAAAATGCAAGACATATTTCAACTCAACAAGCTTGCAAAGTTTCATAATGGAAAAAATATATTTTTCTGTAAAACTGATTATTTAGAGCAATTATTTGATTCGTTAAGATTTTATCGAAGGCCTTCTATCTTGATAAGTGGTAATAGTGACTATCCCATTACTGATGAGGTGGTTTTAAAAGCCCCTTCTTGTGTTCATAAGTGGTTCGCACAGTCGGTAAATACGACTAATCCTCTAGTGTCCGCACTGCCTTATGGAATTGAAAACGACGAGCATTGCCTAATAGATGGCCATGGCCTTGGCCATCAACATGCTAAAAAAAAGATAGAAGTTCTTTTAAATCCGCCAAAAATATTTCCTCAAAAAAAAATATATGCCAACTTTAGTCTGAATACCCATCCAGTCAGGAAAGAGGTGAGCGAACTTTGTAAATCACTTACTTATATTACAACTAGAATTTGTCCTGACTATAGAAAAATTAATAATCTTTCCTACGATGAATTCGCGAAAGATATATTAGAGCATAAAATGGCCGTTTGCCCCAGAGGCAACGCACCAGCAGAGACACATCGGTTTTGGGAAGTCTTACATCTTAATAGGGTTCCCATAATTAAAAGAAATATGGGAAATTCTTTTTTTACTGAATTACCTGTTATAGTATTAGAGGCGTGGGACAAGCTGGCGGATTTAGACTATCTAAACTCAGAATACGAAAGGGTAAAGAACAATTCTAGAGAGATGCTATATATGACATATTGGGAAAGAAAAATTTTAAATGAATGCAAATAAACACATATGCTTGGTTACCCCACCTTCGCCATTTCTTTTGGACGAGCGGGTGTTTATGCACATCGGCGTTTTGAAAGTGGCCGCAGCGCTGGAACAAGAGGGCTATAAAGTTGATTTCATCGATCTAAGTGGAATTTCAAATTTTATTGATGTGTTAAACGATTATGTTAAGTTGTCTGACAGCGCGAAAATTATTGGAGTGACAGCAACAACACCACAGGTGCCATTTGCTGTAAAGATTTCACAAGCTTTAAAAGGCAAGGTCGACAAGCTAATGCTCGGCGGCCCACACGTATCTTTGATGCATTCAGCGGCGAAAAGAGAAAAGGAAAGAAACTTTGTTGGAAGCGATCGAGCAACAAAAGATGTTAAACAACTGCTTGATTTCTATGACGTGTTGGTTTGCGGCGACGGTGAGTTGGCAATTTTTGAGGCACTTAAAGTAGACAAAGGCGTTGTAGACGCCGACGATAGGAAATCGCCGCTTTTTCTAAGCAACGAACAATTTACTAATTTTCCAATGCCAGCCAGACACTTAGTTGATGTTGGCTCATACAAGTACCAGATTGAGGGAGAAGATGCGGTTAGTTTGATTGCACAATTGGGCTGTCCATTCTTTTGTACTTTTTGTAGCGGCCGTAATTCTCCATTTTTAAGAAAAATACGCACCAGAGGAACTGATTCAGTCATTAAAGAAATTGAGCATTTGCATCTGGAATATGGCTTTAAAGGATTTATGTTTTATGATGACGAGCTTAACGTTAATAAAAACATGGTGTCAATGATGAATCAAATCAGTGATTTACAAGAAAAGCACGGCGTTGATTTTAAATTAAGAGGCTTTATAAAAGCCGAGCTATTCAACGAAGTTCAGGCAGCAGCCATGTACCGCGCAGGCTTTAGATGGATACTAACGGGTTTTGAATCTGGGGATGAAAGAATTTTAACAAATATTCAAAAGAGGGCAACAAAAGATGACAATACCAAGTGCGTTGAAATAGCAAAAAAGCACGGCCTTAAGGTCAAAGCGCTTATGTCCATGGGCCACGCCGGCGAAAGCGCGGAAACTATTGAAAACACTAAGAATTGGCTATTACAAGCACAGCCAGAAGAGTTTGATTGTACAATTATTACAACATATCCCGGCTCTCCTTATTTTGATGAGGCAGTACAACAGGGAGATCATTATGTGTATACTTCCACCATCACGGGCGATAAACTTTATCAAAAATCGCTTAATTATTTGACAGAACAGGATTATTATAAAGGAGATCCAAGTGGTGGATATATCTCATATGTATGGACAGATCATATTTCTGCAGAAAATTTGGTGAAGGAACGGGAGGATCTTGAAAAAGAGGTGAGAACAAAACTTAATATTCCTTTTCATTCTGCACGGCCCGGAGTAAAATATGAACACTCGATGGGACAAGGAAATGTTGTTATACCCCCATTTATTTTGAGGCAGGCTTAGAAAACAATTAAATCGCGCCGAGAAAGTGGTATAATAAAATCACACCCGCGAAAATAAAATGAGAAAATATTTGCCAACATTGGCCGAGTTGATCGATAGGCTATCGATTGCCCAGCTTAAAGAAGTCTTTATAACCAAGCACAAAGAAGAATACGCCCAAGAAATATCTGATATCGTATATGACATTCAGTTAATTTTAAACAATACCGACGCTATAGACGCCGAAGTTATTAGGGCCATTGTGGTGTTATCCCAAATGAATTTGCATATTTGGCATAACGAATCAAACTATAGAAAAGGAATTAAAGATGGTAATAATCTTGAATTAACTCATGGGTTAAATGGGATTAGAAATACCGCAAAAAACAAGATACAAGAAATAAATGGTGGTCGCAAAGATTACAAAATTGATTGTTTGGCGGCCGAATTTAAAGACTGGGAAATAAGCTGGAAAGGAAAAAAATGAAAAAAGCAATTATTCTTACTTATACTGGATTTCAAGATCATGAAGTAATATACCCATATCACAGCTTGAAAGAAAATAATTTTGAAGTTACAGTTGTCGCTAATCAACTAGGAAGATTTTACGGTATTTTAGGATGTCATATGGTGTGTGACATCTTAACAACAGACTTTAATCATAATGATAATAGGGCAAAATATCTAGAGTATGATTTACTAGTTGTTCCCGGCGGTGTTAAAGCACTAGAAAAATTAAGATTAGAAAAAGGTGTAGTTGAATTCGTCCGCGAATGGAACGCATTAGACAAGACTATTCTCTCCTTGTGCAATGGTGCCCAACTACTAATCACAGCAGATGTAATTAAAGACAAGACAGTATCTGGCTATTATGCCATTGAAGCTGATATTAATAATGCCGGCGCAACTTATCATAGAGGTCCTGTTGTAGTTGATAGCAATATAGTTTCTTCTCCTCACTATGATTTTATGGGAGAGTGGATGAGAACTGGGTATCAAGCTTTAAAACAAAGAGGCAGATGAGTCACGAAAACAATATCGTAAAAAAACCATGGGGCTACGAATATCTCATGTATAAAAATGAGAACGTAGCTCTTTGGTTCTTGTATATTAAAAAAGGAGAACAAACTTCTACACATTGCCACCCCAACAAGACAACTGGCCTGGCTTTGTTAGATGGAATTGTAAATGTTTCTTTTTTGTCTGATGTGAAACGCCTAAAGCCATTTTCTAAAATTATGATCAGAAAAGGGTTATTCCATTCTACTCAGGCTCTCAACGACACTGGAGCATGTGTTTTGGAAATTGAAACACCTGTAAATAAGCATGACTTAGTTAGATTTAAAGATAGCTACGGCCGAGAAGGAAAACCATATGAAGATACAACATTTGAATATCCCAAAGAAGAAGATTGTGTATGGCTTGAAGACCCTCCTTCTGGACAAAGTAGGTCATATAAAGCTGGAAATGTGATATTAGAAGTTACGAGTATCTTAAGTAGCGATTTCTTTCACACGCTAGACGACGATCAAAATGTAATGTTTCTAAGAGGTGGCCTTATTACCGAATATGGAATTAATGTTGCTGGCCCTGGAGACATTGTTGCTGCTTCTATATTAAAACAATTAACAGCAGTATTTCAAAATATTAAAAAAAGCACAGTATTAATGTTGATGAGGAAAAATGATTAGTGAAAAAGAAGTCCCACCAGGATTTGAAAAAGACCTTAGAAATGTAGCAATAGACTTTGACGGAGTTGTTCACGATTTTAGCAAAGGGTGGCACGATGGAACGTGTTATGGAAAACCACTGCCCGGATCTTTAGATGCTATAAGAAAGTTGTCAAAAAACTATAATATTATAATTTTTACTGCCAAAGTAAAACCTAGCAGGCCATTAGTCAATGGTATGACAGGACATCAATTGGTTGCTCAGTGGCTCGAAGATCATAACGTTCTTCAGTATGTTGACGAAATTACATGCGAGAAGCCAAGAGCACAAATCTACATTGATGATAAAGGCTATCGTTTTGAAAATTGGAAAGACGCCTTAAAGCAAATAAAAAATATACTAGATCATGAATAACGACTATAGAATTAATGTTTTCAAAAGAGCATCATTGTGCAGAAATTTTGAACAATATGTTTTCAATGGAATTAAAGAAGGGATGTTTAAATTTCCTATATATCTATCTGCTGGGCAGGAATATATCTCTGCGTCAATAGCAGAAGTAATGAGTGAAATCAAGATAGAACCAAATATATTTATACAACACCGAGGGCATTCCACATATCTATCATTTGATGCTCCAATCGATAAATTAATAGATGAATTATTGGGCCGGCCAACCGGCTGCGCCAACGGAATGGGAGGATCAGCTTCCATTCAGTCTAAAGAGAAAAACATTTACGGACACGATGGGCTGATGGGAAGTCAAGTTCCAATAGCAGTTGGGCACTGCTATACAACAAATCATCCTACAATCGTTTATATGGGAGATGCATCCGCCGAAGAAGACTATGTTTTAGGCGCACTGGGTTGGGCAGCAACTAAAAAACTGCCTATTCTTTTTATTGTTGAGGATAATAATCTGTCAATCCTAACAGAGAAAAGAGTTAGAAGATCTTGGGAAATACACGATGTTGCCAGATCTTTTGGAATGTCGTCAGAAGATCTGTCCGATGATCCTTTCTCTTTAAAAGAAGCCCTAGAAGATGCCTTTAACGGCCCAAAACTATTAAATGTAAACACTCATAGAAAATTTTGGCATTCCGGAGCAGGGATCGATGATAAAAATACGTTCGATCGATATGAACAAGAAATGAATCTTATAGGCTCTAAAGCAAAAATTATCGACGCGCAAACAAAAAAAGAGATTCGAAGCATATGGCAAAAACAGTTAGAGAGACAATAAAAGATATAACCAGAAAGCACCTTGAATCGGGCAGAAAATGTTTTGGCCAGTGTTTAACTGCTGTTGGATGGGTTGGGGGAACACTGCCCAAACTCTATGAAGAGGACGGAATGGTTGAGATTTCCATGGCCGATGTAGCCGGCGGCTCAATACTAACTGGGATTGCACTTGCCGGCGACCGCCCGATGTATGTGGTAAGATATCAGGGTTTTCAATGGTATAACGCGCCCTCGATTGTAAATTATGCTGCCAAATCTAAAGAAATATGGCGCCGACCTTGCCCTATATTTGTAAGAAGCATCGCGATGGAGGGGGGCATCGGCCCAGTTGCCGGATCTTCTCATCATTCGATATACGATAGAATGCCCGGGATGAAGGTTGTATCACCTATGTCTCCCGGTGAATATACGGAAATATATAATCAGTTTATGCTTGATGATGACCCATATTATGTCTCTGAACATAGAAAGAGCTACGATAACACCGAAGAATTTAAAGACACCATTCATGAATCTTCTGATTTTATACTTTTTCCTATATCAGTTACTAGATTCGCGGCCGAAGAGGCAAAAAAAGAACTAGAAAAATTAGGATTAAAAATAAGCATAATACATCAGCTTTGGATAAAGCCTTTTGTTGCCAAAGAAGAGTGGATCACGGCCTTAAAAAAGTCAAAACATGGCGGCATGGTATTAGACGACGATTACGCCGCAGGAACATGCAGCAAAATAGCCCATGAATTAATGCTAAAATCTAATACTGCGGTACATACAATGGGCTTAGAGGATAAAACAGCCGGTTTTTATCCCGCAGTAGATAACTTGCCACCAAGTGCTGATGAGATTTATAAAAAAATCAAGGAACTTTGCAATGTTTAAGTGGCCTCTTATTAATGATAATATTTCCCAGAAAGACAAAGAAGTTTTAGCAGATTTTATTTTAAATTCAAATAGATTCACCAACGGACCAAAGGTAAAGGAATTTGAATCTGCATGGTCTAATTGGCTAGGCGTCAAATACAGCGTTATGGTTAATTCTGGCGCGTCAGCTAATTATGTGACGATGGCCGTAACTAGAGAACTTAAAGGCCATCATGGCGAGATCATAGTGCCTCCTATTGGGTGGGTCTCTGACATAGCCTCTGTTATAAACACTGGCTTCACCCCAGTTTTTGTTGATGTCAACATGAAAAATATAGCTATTTCTTACGAAAATATTAAAAATGCGGTAACTAAAGACACAAAGGCGATAGTATTGGTACACTGCCTAGGCTTCAATGGGTTGAGTCAAAAAATCATTGATTTGGCCAAAGAAAAAGATCTTCTTTTAATTGAAGATTGTTGTGAATCGCATGGTGCCACTTTTGATTCTAAAAAAATTGGTACGCTTGGAAATATGTCTTGTTTCTCTTTTTATTTTGGCCATCATATAACGACCATTGAAGGCGGAATGATATCAACAAATAACTATGAAACCTATCAATTGGCCAAGTTATTTCGTTCTCACGGTATGACACGAGAAGTTTCAGACCAAACACATTCAAAATACTATAAAGACGATCTAAATCCTCTTTTTACTTTTGCTGTGCCCGGATACAATGTTCGTAGCACTGAAATAAATGCAGTTTTGGGCTTGGAACAGATCAAGAGACTAGATTCAAATATCGGAACAAGAGTAAAGAACTTGGATATCTGGTTAAAAAATTTAGATAACATGTTATACTACACTGGATTCGATGTAGAAGGAAACAGCAGCTTTACTTTGCCTTTAATTTTGAACGATAAAGATAAAATTTTATTTAATAAAATATGCGACCTTCTCGACTCAGAAGGTGTAGAATACAGAACAGGCACTGCTGGCGGTGGGAACCAAGCAAAACAGCCATACTTGAAAAAATATCCATATAGAATTAACAACAACTTGAATATTGCTGATCATATTCATGATTATGGACTATACGTCGGAAACCACACAGAACTAACAGATAAACAAATTGTAAGCCTGTGCGAAAGGTTAAATAATGTTTAAAGGTAAAAATGTTTTGGTCGCTGGTGGTGCCGGCCTCATAGGCAGACAACTTGTCCCCCTTCTTAAGAGTCGCGACGCTAAAGTTACCGTAGCAGATTTAAAAACTTTCGATATTTCTAATGTTAAATTCTTAAAGCTCAATCTTATGAATTACGAGAATTGTTTGAAATCGTGTAATGGGATTGATTATGTTTTTAATCTGTTATGCGCCAAGGGATCCCCGAGTGCCATGAAAGAAAGGCCAGCCAGTTATTTCGATCCCATGTTGCTTTTCAATACAAACCTAATGAGAGCAGCCAAAGAGCGCTCCGTAGAAAAATATCTTTATGCCAGTACGCTTGGCGTATATGCGCCA
>TARA_R110000824_G_scaffold16272_2_pt1 | contig 21620 bp, 32 predicted proteins | sample TARA_R110000824 | Tara Oceans TARA_R110000824 (sample SAMEA4397747) | marine metagenome | biome: Polar Biome; feature: [MES] marine water layer (ENVO:01000295) within the mesopelagic zone...; material: water (ENVO:00002006), including particulate matter (ENVO:01000060) such as......
TCAGGTGACAGTAATGGCATAGGCATAAAGCGTTGTCCATTGACCACCTAACTGACTTAGCTGCCCGGCCAAATATGTGAGCGCATTCCATTCTGCCATCACTTTTGCCGCAATGCTGGCAAGTAAACATGGCCTTTAGCCTGACTACGTCACTGAACCACTTATCCGCTGCATCGCGTTTAATCGCCATCACTTGCCCCTGTAATATCAATATGCTCGTTATTTTCAAAATAATAGCTTGCAGCTTTCATAAAATACTCAAATTGCTCAAGCAGGTCGCTTCTAGTTAAATCCTTGCTAAGTACCGTATGCTCAATTAACACATTGGGTGAACTACCTATAGGGCAATCATATGGGTAGCATGTAAACTTAAATGATGGCTTATCAATATTCATCTTCTTTTTCCAAGGTTTCAATGAGCTTGTCTAAGTACCAACGGCATTTCTGGAGGTCTTGTATCGGGTTTTCCTTTGCCTCGTACCTCCACAAATATTTCTGGCAATTGCCTTTTAGGTAACCATGAAACGCATAGGTAGCCATCGATTCTTCTATTGCATCAATGCACTCAATATTACTGTCAGCATAATGATCTGGGCTGTTAACCGGGTCAGACTCTTCAACATCAAAATCATTTTCTGTAACAATGTTAAACAATTGGTCGATAATTCGATCAAACTGAGGATCATCAATTTCAATTGCTTTGCCTTCAGTATCTATTGCTGGGTGTTCTTTACGCAATTTCGCCCAGGCTTTTTGATTGTCTCTTGGCTTTATCATTACTCTTCTCCTTCAAATTCCATGATTTTAATTTCACTTGGATTGTTAAGGTTACATACAGAACACAGACCATACCCACAATTATCAGACCCAAGCCAATATTCCAAACTGTTACCGCATTCGCAAAACTGCTTTTTAGCAGACACGCTGCCCTGTCGTAATTCAATGACGTCACCCATATCACACCTCTACTTTGATTTTAACTCTTGAATCTTCACCATTTTTCTTATGATACACCACTGCGGTCATAGAACGCTCTGCACCGTACCCTGAGTCTGAATGCCACTGATCTGTAGCAGTGAGGCTTCCCCAATGCTCAAAATGCATAGAACCTACTTCCCTGGCCGTATGGTGATGAATATGACCAAGGTGACAGTATCTATTCTTGGACTGACTCCACTCGTCATCTAGGTTCTTAATAACGGTCTGCAGTATCTGCTCGTGCTTCATGCGGTCGCCGTGATGAAAGACAAACAGGTTATTGTGCCACTGGTAGTGAATAAACTTTGAGTAGTTTGGCAGTACGTTAACCCGTACGTCCTGGCTATACAAAAGCTCAAGACAGCTAGATAGATGGCAAGCCATGTCAGAATCATGGTTACCCCTGACGTTTATTACTACTACTTCGCTATGCACCTCAAGCATCTTGTCTATAAGGACCTGAAAGAGCCTACCAGCCAACTTAAAAGTCTTACCTATGCGCGTATCAACATCGACTGGCGTTCCTTTAGTGGTAGTATTTGCGCTGCTGTCGGCATGGAAAAAGTCGCCAACATTGAGCAATACACCAGTGTGAGCATCTCCAACCCTGTTGGCCAACCTGTCAGTAGCATCAATCAATATCTGAGTTGCTATTTTAACGTCCCAGTCATCGTCATCAATCTTGGTCTCGCTATCAGCCAGCATGCCAAAATGGTGGTCGCCAATCATATACATGGCTAGGTAATCTTCGTCTAGTGTTGCAGGTTGCGCAACAGGGCATTTAAACCCTGCCAGGTCATCAGTCATGCCTTCGATCAAAGCATCAATCTTTTGTTGCATATTCCGCTTTTGAGGCTCCTGGATAACCCACTGCAGGGCTATTGACCCGTCTTCCTTATAGGCGGTAGATACACGCTTAGCATCAAATCCTTCCATTGTCTCCCGGTTAACACTCTTATGTGGGGCAACAGCTTTGGATGCAGCAAATCTTTCAAGCCGCTGCATTACCTTATCAATAGTTCTGCGATTGACGCCTAAAGCATCTGCAGCCTTATTGTTGGACCCTAAAGCTATTACAGCCTTACATACTTCTGTCTGACGGTCTGTATTGGCAAATTCTAACAACACGCTTGCGTCTATCTTAGCCATCCTACTGCTCCTGAGCCGCTTTTAAGGCCGAATATTGATTGTTTGCCGGTAGGGTCAAATGTAAATTTTTATCGGCAGCGAAAGCATATACCTGATCCATAAAGAACACAAATTCACCAACGTCTAGTGTAGCTGTGCTTTTTACCTGATCCTTAATAATGGTTTTACCTACCTCGATGTCTTCAGTACCCAGAAACTTAAACTTCATCATCCACTTAACGCCTTCTGGGGTAGCATTAGGGATTGAATTACTCCACTCGCTTGACATTTCTCTACACCACTTGTGGAATAAATCATTTTGGTTAAGAGACCTAGTGCCTTTTAGGACCTTGATGTATGCAGGCTTGGAATAATCCCATTTGTTTAGCCGATCAACCAGGTGTCCTATTTTGGCGCCAATCTCTGTCACTGAATCAATTTGAATTCGATCACCTTGTATCATAATTTTCTCCTTAGCCATTTATCACTTAACATATCTCCAGCAAGCAATACCGGCTGGTGCGCTGCCCGGACCGCTACCTTCTGGTCTTTTCTGGCCGTTAACCTGCACTTACCTACTGGGGCAACATGCCTCGGGGTGCAAATCATTTTACCTGCCAGCCTGCCTTTCATTGTTGACGCCGCAACTCTCTTGCCGACCTTGGCCGTTCCATCAGAATAAGCCTTGTAGGTGTATTTTTTGCCGCTTACAAATGCCGGGTGATCGCCTTGAAAAACAACCTCCCTTGGCTCGTTACTTTTCCCCATTGTTTATGCCCCTGATATCTTTTTTAAGCCATTGCCCAGATAACTTCATGCAGCTATCTTCAAGCCTGTCATATAAGCCTTCTCTCGGCTTGTTGCAACCACCGAAGGCGTCCTGGACAACATCTACTTGCTTATCATCAATATCAGTCCTGCCGCGCATTCTGGAGTACATGGTCTTCTTGCTGATATCAACAATCAGGGCCACCTCTCTCAAGCTGTACATGGCGCCAGTTATTAATCGGTCGTGAGTTCCGACAAATTTATACATAGCTGGCGCTTTACCTGCTCCCCGTTGCCGATCATTCATATCGAATTTCTCCATCATAGTAATAGCCGTAAGCATTTAATAAATACTGCTTAAACTGCATTAACTCTTGAGGGTCAACAACCCAAGTCACATCACCCAATTGCATGTCTATTGTCTTGGCCCGTATACTATTTGAATCTTCGTATTTTTTGTATTTAGAAGGGCTGCCAGAAGATCCGCCCTGCTCTTGAGAGCGACATAACCAACTCTGGCAAAACTTCATAACCCCAGAAGGTGTTTTCCTTTTTGCTGGGTTAGCCTCACACCATACAGCCATCTTCTTTAATTCCTGCTCGACATCTACGTCTTTGTAAGCGCCCTTCCACTCCTCGATGGCCTCCTCACTGGGATGCCAGTCCTTACCTGACCTTAACTTCATTGCTCACCCCCATGATAGCTTTCTTTCCTGGACCTAAAGGCAAACAAATTATTATGCTCAGGGTGGTCTGCAGCAAACTTTCTTGCGTAGTGGCTAATCCAGCCGTCATCTATCTTAAACACCCCTTCATCCTCCTGGATCATTGTCTCCCACCGAATACGATGGAATATGTTCTTGGCTGAATAATGCTTACGCCTAACCGCTACCTGTAGAGCAAACCTGCAAAACATCTCGTAAACAGCCGGGTTAGCCTTATGGTGCGCCTCAAAGTTCTCACTCGTCCACTTTCCGTTCATCTTTTTTCTCCGCTTTTTTAATTTCTTTTACCTTTGGCTTATCTTTCTTACCGAAGATGTTATCAAAGTTTGAATCAAATGCAGCCTTATTTGTTGGCCGCTGCTTACTACCTTTACCGTTCATGCGTTTATCTCCTAATGGTTCGGCAAGCCTCACCTTGCAGCAAAATGTAAGTTTATTTTTATATATACATTTTTTGTGTCTTGTATATGTAAAGGTAAACACTAAGCTCATGGATTACCGGATTGCGTGTACATGTTTTACCAACGTGTTTACAAAAAGTATTTATTTAAAGATGATTTAACCCTTTTACAAGCAAAAGCAAGTAAATTTAAGATCAAAGGGCCAAAGCAGCTCTGCGGTTAAACAATGAATGTATCGTATTTCCAAACTATTCACAGGTAAAAACCGATTTAACTGTGAGGCTATGTGCGGAGGGTCAACCGCGTCTATGGCATTATTTAAGGAATTCGCCACCCGAAGGGTCATGTCAATTCATGACTGCTCTAGCCCAAACATTGTTTGCAAAAAAAAGAAGGGAGGTCTTACTGGACGATATAGGACACTATCGTTATAATCACCGTTCTTGTTCTTCGCACAACAAGTATAATCCGATACCGGGTTATAAGTAAAGCCCCCGCAATGGGGGTTTTATTTTATTCCTCACAAAGTCCGCAAAATTGATCTAAAGTTAAGTCAAATATCTCACATAATCCTTGTACAGTGTGCAGCTTCATATTGTGCTGCTTGCGCCACTGAAACACTCTCTGACGGCTTACATTCATTAGTTCAGCTAACTTACTGCTGCTGATGTGGTTAAGCTGTTGAGCGATTTGAAGGCATTTCCCTGCGTTGGTCATATCAATGTCCTGTGTTATTCTTGGCTGGCAGAGGTTTGACTCTCTGCCCTCCTATGGTTGCCCCCGAAAGCATTATTGCCTAGGGGGCTTTTTAGTTAAAACGGAAGGTCTTCGTCCATTTCCTCGATTGTCATAGCCGCAGGTGCTTGCGCCTTTGGCGCCGGTGCCGAACTACTGCCAACAAACCCTAATTTAGCGTCCAGGATAGCAATGCTGTTAATAGGACCGTTGTTACCGTTAAACGTCATTATCTGACACCCAGATCCGCTAACCTCAATGATAGAACCCTCTACTAGCGAGTTTTCATAGAATTCCGACTGGGCGCCAGCCTTAGCGAATATCACCGCCTCGTAATTAGTCCACTCTTGCGCCTTTGTTGCGCGGTTGTAGAATTTAACGCCTAGTCTAATCCCAAACCCTTTGCTTTCACCAGCCTGGAATTGGTTGGCTGCTTTGTTTAACTTACCGGTTACGCTTATGCTCATTTGTACTTCTCCACATGGTTTTTAATGCTAATAATAGCGGCATCAACTTCTTCCGCCAACTTGGTTATAAAATCTTCATTGCGCTCGACTCTTATTAAAACGTGAGACATATTAGGGTGATAAGCGAACGCATCCCACCACTTACTGTCAGTAATCCAGATGCAACCCTGTATTTGCTGATAATAGGCTTTCACTAGCTCCTGCGGATCTCTTTGGTATTTAACCATAGTAGACGCTGCAGGACATTTTATCTCCAAGCCTCCCTCTTGAATAATACCGTCAGGTGAACATCCAAATTCCTGGCTGTCATCTAGGATAAATCCGTACTCCTTAACGCTGTTGCCAGTTACAAACTCGTAATGATCTCTTGCTTCAGGCTCAAGCTCAGTTCCACGAGCCATATGTGAGTTGCTGTAAAACGGCTCAGATTCGCCTGTAAGGCGCTCTCCTGCCAACTCATCAATGTACTTGGACGCAGAGCTAGAAGGCTTGCCTGATACCGTTATAAGCCTAGAGAAGGCACTTGCAGAGGGTTTACCCAGCCTTGCAGCAAACCACTCGTCAGTTCCTTGCTCATGATCCAAAATAATCATTTTTTAGCCTTAGCGTTTAGTGCAGCTACTGCGCGATCAAAGTGACTAGCCAGCAGTTGATCTGTGCGCTCAATCTTAAAGTGCTTACAGAACGCTGGTATATCTGCCCCAGTAGAATCAAGCAGGTCAATTAGCGTAGATAGCTGAGCGCCATCAATAACAGCGTTTTTAACTGCTTCAGGCAAATCAGATCCGCTATAGATGTACAATCCAAGCCCGTGAACTGCAATACATTTAACCAGGCAGCGCATTCTAGCGTCAGATACGTCTCGGCTAGTCGGATTAGCAATAGATTTGTTTCTATTATCCATTACCGGGAGCCACATCTGGTGAGTGTTGCCGCCTACCGTTACAGAGACATCGACCTCGACAGTATCGTTTGTCAGGTATAATGGCTCATTGTATTGATAGGTTGAGTCAGGGAAGTTATCCATCAGCGTTTGCCACGCCCAGGCCCAAGATAAATACGACAGATTGCCTTTTTTTTCTATGTGCTGCGAAACATCAATTGCAGATAGAGTTTTCCATACTTCATGGGATTTGTTCATTATTGACCTCCTACGGTCTGTTCTTTTGAATACTGCTTACCATAACCTTCATAGTAAGATTTGGACTGCCCATCAAGGGCCGGGTAACCTGTAACGCAATCATACTCACCGCGCTCTAGGTCGTTTAACTCATTGATTCCCATAATTGCCTCCTACAGCAAATGCCCCCGGAAGGGCGGTTAGTTAAAGAGCTTTTTGCTCCAAAAGTTGGATTGGACTCCAGTCCTTATCCCTGTAATACATCTCCAGGATGGAGCGCACCGCTGGGATGCTTGATTTATGGATTTGAGATAAGTTAAGTAAACTTAAATCGCTGTTGTTAAAGTGAATCTCTAAAAGTTCATTGCTAGTCATAATGTTTCCCCTTAGCTGCCCCCGAAGGGGCTGTTGTTTAGATGTTATGTTCAATATTGTAAACATCTTTATAAAACGGCTTGTCAGCAAACCCCAACTCGCCAAGGTTACTCATTACATGACAATAAATGCTTTCACATTCTTCCAGATTTGGTTCAGGGTTAGGGCAACCATTTTGCGCCCAACAATCCATATCACTAGACGCTTGCCGAGCTTCCTTGTTGTCGCTGCGCTCTAGCTTGCCAAGTACCAGTTCAAGCTGCTCGTTCCATTTTGAATAATTCATTTTATTCCCCGGTCTTCGTTAGTATGGTCCTATTATACGTTTCTCTTTACACTTGTAAAGTATTATTTTACATATAATTAAAAAAAGACCAAAAAAAACCCCGCAATAAGCAGGGCAAAGAATAACAGAGACAAGTAAAAAAGTTTACGCCACATGGCGCAGAGAGAGTATAACATTAATTATACTTAAATTAATAGCACCAAATTACGGGGGTGCTGTCTCGGGTGTCTACATGAATAAATGTCTTGGCAACACCAATGCCAGTGAACCCGGCTTTAATTGCCTCAGAGACGATTTTATAGCCTTCTGCGCCGTTTCTGATTCTTATGTCTGCGGCAATTCCTTTGCTGTGTTTTCCTGGCTTAGACTTCCTGGCCTCAACGCTGTGGCTAGGGTCTCTGTACCCAGAGGTAACGATAAAGGGGAATCCACACTCATGCCGAAGATCATCGAGCTTCTCTAGGAAGTAATCGCTCATCTCGTTGTTGCCGGTCTCTTGGCAATCAAAATCTTTGCGCATGAAGTATTCCATTAATATGTACCTTCCCAAACTCGGAATGCAGCAAAATCGCCAGACAGCAATTTTTTGCGAATTATTTGTTTTTTGGCTTCGTGGTCATCCCACCGAACGCCTGCTTCTTTCAACCACATGCTTACTATGTGCATGGGGACTCTACCTACAAGCCGCTTGTCACCAGTCTGGCCAACGCCAGATTCACGAAGCTGCTTTGCTTCCTCGATGTACGGGTTGTTGTCGTAAGTGTTTTGGATGACAAATTTATCCTCGCCATCAAAGTGAACCTTTTCACCAACTTTCATTTTATTCTCCAAAAAAAAGGGGCCGCGTCCGACCCCTCTTATATTGCATTACTTAGATTAGCTAACGCTGTTATCAGCAATGATGCCAGAAGCCTTCTCGTTCTTACAAACAAGAGTAAGCTCAGTCAGGACCTGGCGGCGAGTAGAGTCGCCAGTCTTGGCTAGTGCAGTGTTCTTGGTAGGACGAAGCATACCAACACACCACATATCGCTTTGCATAATGAAGATATCACGGCCACGGTTCTCACGAGTAGGAGCAAACTCAACAGTTCCCCAAGGAGTGACGTAAACGTCTAGCGACTTGATTACTTTCTGATCGCCAGCCTGTACAGAAGAACGCTGGTTGTTGTTACCAGTAAATCCAAGCGCAATGTTCATCTGGTACGCAGACAAATAGCAAACGTCTGGCTTGCCACCCTGAGACCAAATGCTCTGCATAGTTGCATCGAATTTAGCTTGAGTAAAGTCAGTTGTAGTGCCGTCATCAGTACGCGCATCAGTACCGTCACCGGTGGGATCTGCGCCAGAGTTGCCAGTTTCGTTAGTGGAGTTAGTTACCAACCAAGAAGGTGCGCCAGCCATTTCACGGGCAGTAGTTGCATTACCAGCAACTCGAGCGTTGTTAGCAAAAAGAGCCTTTTCTATATCTAATTTTTGCTCTTTTGCGATTTTCAGGGTTTGGTACGCAATCTCGGCTGACCGGCCTGCTTTCTTTAGGGCTTCATCAGTGTCAGGAATAGATACTGAGTTCTTAAAGATTTGCGTGTAGTTACCGAGACGCGAAGTAGCACCGCGAGCTTCAGAAGTAGTGTCATCGCCTTCAATGTGCTTGTTATCAGCAGATGCACGCAAAGTATCAGTCTGCCACTCGTGCAGGGTGTTACTAGCTTTGACTTTCTTACAGGCAGAATAGAAGGGGGTCTCTTCTGGCGTGATTTGATAAATAACGTCAGATAAGTCTTCACGGATGCCCTTAGCGTCATAGCTGTCAAAGGTGTTTGATGGTTGTGCCATTGTAAATTCCTCAAGTATTTAAGATTAGTCCGAGCGCATCTTCTATGCTCCCGGAGGATTTAAGTTTAGTTCGTCTTTTATCAAGAGCCTTCTTATTGCTAGATGTGGGCTTAGAGCCAGCCTTCACCGACCGCGATCTGCGGTTTGCCGGGTTAGCTTTTTCTTCGGCAGCTTTTTTACCCTTCAGAATGTCACGGTACTTCATGGCGTCATGCAATACTCTGATTGCGCGACTGTCCATTACTTGACCGATCTCTTCTGGCTGAAATCCATATACCTCTGACCCCATAGATAGCATCTTATCGCGTACTGCGGACGCCTTCTTTTGGTCAGCAAACTCTGGGATTTGTTGCTTCAGGGTTTCCATTTCTTGTTGGAGATACGCTCGCTGGGCTGCTGCTTGAGCTTGAGATTGCTGTTGTGTTACAGCCTCAAACTGTTGCATTTGTCCATTGTACGCAGCCGCATCATCATCGAACCTCAGCTTGGCATCCATGTACCCAATAGGGTCGGTGTCAAACAATTCGCGGGATGGCGGTACTGGTGCTTGCGGTACTCCTCCAGACTGGATTTGCTGGTACATCTGAGCGATATTCTGGCGCTCGTTTAAAAGGGCATTGTAGACATCTTCTGCCTGCTTACGCTGCGCTGCAGCTTCTTGCATACCCTTTTGGACGTATTGTTGACCACTGTATCCTTGCTTGAGTTCATCTAAGGTTACAGCCACTTCCTGTCCATCTACCTTGACAGAGAATGACTGGCCTGCCTGAACGGCATCTTCAGTATCTTCATCGTCCTCGGAATCATCCGTCTCCTCATCTGACTCATCCTCATCGGAATCATCGTCAGGGGCATCATCTTCACTCTCATCATCAGATTCATCTTCGGGCAGTTCATCCTGCTCCTCCAACTCCTCTTCAGGTTCGATAATGCTGTCTATAGCTCCTTCAATAGAGCCATCAAATTCTACTTCTTGGTTATCAGTCGTTTCCACGGTCCTGTTCCTTTCTCTCGTTTATCAAAAATAGCCTCGTCTGCATACACAGATTGGAAGTGATCTTCGATTTTATCAAGCGCCCTGATTATATCATGCGCATCGTTAATAGCCTCTTGTTGAGACTGTCCGTTCAGGAATACGCTAACTTGCGAATCCCGAATGTCCGCAATGACTTCCTTATAGGTGTCATCATTGCTAAGCGCCCTTACTTTGGCTGCTTTATCCTTTATATTCAAAATCTACCGCCTGTTACAGCTTGTACTGGGGTCTCTGCCGGGTATCTCGGGGCATCTTGCCTTTTCTTGATTTGGGCAACATCTACGGCTGTGCCGTATTTACCCAGAATCTCTGCAGCACTAATTAATAAATCTTGATCCATCTTATCTCGCTCTCGGTCATCAGCCGCAATTGCCTTCTGAGCATCAATCTGCAACTTAGCCATATCTGTCTTGGCCTTAGCTTCAGCCTTAACCTGCTCAGCCTGTAGGTAGGCAGTTGCCTGATCCATAGGAGGCTGCTGGCCCTGCTGTTGCTGTTGCTGTTGTGCAAGCAATTGCTGCTCTTGCTCTGCGCTCATTGGTGCAAAGTATCTGTCGGCATTCTTAACGCCATTTAGCGCAAGCATATCGGCCAGAGTATTTCTTATCTGACTCATGCTCACCAGGCCATTACTTGGACCGTATGACTGGAATATCTGCATCTGCATTTGCAATGCCTGGCTTAGCGCAGCGTTTCTCTGATCTTCTCTGCCCGTACCCAGGCCGACATTTACAGAGGTATCCATCTTCTTGTTCCAGGATCGCGGATCAACAGGCTCATAAGCCTCGCCACTGATACGCATTATCTGTTCTTCGTCACAATTTTCAATTACTAGCTTCAGCATTAGCTTGAACATCTGGCGTACACCGCCCTCTGCCAAATTGCGTGCCATGACCTCAGTCTGACCTGCTGCGCCCTGCATAGTAGCGTTAACGGCTGTTGCTGTAGTCGCTTGCAGTGCGTCCGGGTTTAATCCCATACTGGCTCGTGAGATACCAACTTTTTGCTCAATTGTGCCATCGTAATACTCAATAGCCGAAAGCGTTTGAGCAGCTACAAATGGAACGGTCAAAGGGACAATGGCGCCGCCCTGTCTAACCCGAACGATACCACCGATTTCGTTGTTAAGCATGTCATCCATATTAACTGCCCCGTCAATAACCTCTGTTCGGGGGTGGTTAGTAAGCGCAACATTATCTAGTACGCCTCGCAGCATCATAGTTGAGGCATCCTGGTCCTCAAACAATAAGTCGGCAATAGATCGGCCATAGAATGTGTGTGGCTCAGGATCAATTTCAAACGCAGCAAAAGGCTGATCACCCCAAGGCTCATAGCCTAGGAGCTTATAGTCATTGCCGCCGAGAACGATCTTTTGCATCTCTGCAACACCAGTACCGTTAACGTCAATCTTCATGTAAAGCTCAGTAAGCGCAACTATGCGCATAGACGGGTCTAGTGGGTTTTCCGTCTGGTAATCTTCTTCGTACCCTCTGCGCTCGTAACGCTCAACCTCTGAGAATGTGTCTGAGTGACCAAGACCTGACAGCTCCGATACTTCATCAAATTCGTAGCCCATCTCTACTAGGTCACTAACTCGGACCTCAGTTCTCTGGCCGCATACATATGACGATTGAATGCTTGTCGCGTTTCGGTCAATAAAAAACTCTTCAGGTGGAACAGACTCAACGCATAGCTTACCCATGTCGCTAATCTTGCTTACCTTCAGGTCGTGGCGGGGCATTTCTACCTCGGCGCCAAACTCATCAAGCTCGACAGATATCTTGGTAGTATGCTCAATAACCTCAATATTTTGCTCGTTAACAATAGTCGAGAATTCCATATCGTTTAGGTTATTAAACGTGTAGGTCTCCGACTCCATGTAGTTATCCCAATATACTTTTACGATACCGGTCTTTTTAAGCAAGGCATCATGAAACGCCTCGTTAAGAATTTCGTAGCCGTTTAGCTCTTGGAATTTGTATTGGATGTACTTTGTAGCCTGCTCAGCAAATTTAATATCTTCTGGTCCAGTAGGGACAAACTCTACCGGGCGGTCAGTAGACAGGAATACACGCAACAAGCCTGGCTTAATAGCGCGGATAGCATCGCGTATCTTTGTAGACACAACAGTTGAGCGGCCTTCCTCTTCGCCAATATCAACCTCACCGTTGTAATATCTTTGAGCCTTAATGCGATCCTCTGCAACTTCACTTTCAACAAAGTCGATTGAATCTAAAATTGCTTCTCTTGCAATATCTTCAATCTCGCTTGCTTCTATTGGCTTTAATTCCACGATTTACTCCTGTGAGTATTGTACGGCTTGCTGTTCTGCACCAATTCTAGATGCGCCTTTTAGTGCTTGCGCAACCGATTCTGCTCTTTTAAGTAAAGCGGTCAACTTGGTTTTATCTTTTAGCGCGGCCTCTACAAGACCTTTATCTTCAGAAAACAAAACTCTTGCTACCTGACTCATTTGTTGATCACTTAAACCTTGCCCTGACGGTATTGCATTTTTAACTATTCTAATCAAAGACATTGGATCAAGTTGCGACCCTCTTAAAACATCTTCAGCAGAAACACCAGCGCCACGCAACTCGGCTTCTTTAAACAATGCTTGAGTAGGAGAACCGGCTTGAGGCTGTATTATGCGGTTAACTTCACCAGCTTCAGCAGCCCTTCCAACAGATTGTACCACGCCAGCAGATTGTTCCTTTGGCAGGACTACTCGCAAGGCTGCTCCTATCTGCTTATCTTCATTAGCTAGGTCTCGAATAGTAACGCCTGAGCGTCTTGCCCGGTTATTAATTGCGTCCATAACTCCAGCGCGTAAAGCATCCATTTTTTCTGGACTTAGACTTTGCGCCATAACCTGAAGCTCATCTACGTTCATTGTTAAGCCGCGCTTTTGACCTATCTCGAATAATTCTTGCGCACTGACTCTTGCGGCAAAATCTTTTCTAACTGTTGCAAGATCAGGCGATTCTAAATCAATTTTTGATCTTAAAGATTTTTCTTGAGAGCCAAACACCTCACCAATTGTACCTTCACCAGCTTTGTATCTAGCGCCAGTTTGTTCTTTTAGATTGCGCCTTAAAATTTCTGCATCTTCAATATTTGGCGCTCTTGAAAATTGAATTGATCCGTCATCCATTTGACGAAACAAAGGAACAATGTTTTTAGCTTCATATAACTCTTTTAATGCAGCTCTACTGCCAGGAATAGTTTGCAAAACCTCTAGCATTTGATCAGCTATCTCTGCAGAAACCGGTTCTTTATTTGCAAACACTCCACTATAAGCCTCTGACTGCTCAGCTTTGATCTCATCTTGAGTTAGCTTTCTAGAGCGTATGACGTTAGTGTCGCCTTGGTCTGGAGTTAGTGCGCTTCGTAAATCATCCATAGCGGTATTAGCTGTTCTTGTTGCTCTTTCGCCACTTGCCTCAAGTATCTCAGCTCTAGTAACACCCCCGTCATTAACCATAGACTTAATAGCATTAGCTAAAGTAAGGTTATCGGCAATAATACGGCCTTCAGCTACATCAGCAATAATCTCATCTACAGACTTACCTGTAGACTCAGTTAGCCTTAAAAGTTCTTTTTGAACCGCATTATCCGCTCCACCCATCTTGGCTCTGACAAATGATATTAACTTATTTCCCAGCCTTCCTAGCTTTCCTAAGGCAACTTCTGTACCCACTCCGGTAGCAGTTCCTGCCGCAGTTCCGCCAGTCACATCTTTAAAAAACTGTTTTCCTGTATCCGCTTCTGACATACCTATTGCCGATATTCCAGATTCTAATGCAGAGGTTCCAACAATGCGGGTTAAATTTGCCGGTCCAGAAACTTGCCCACCAGGAACAAACATCATTGCAACAGATGGCACTAAAGCTCCAGCCAATTCAAAAGTTAACGCTTCTCCAGGATTAGCTTCCTTGTATGCTGATAATTGAGTTCTCAACTCATCACGAATAGAGTCATAGTTTTTACTGCCGGGAACCATTGATCTAACAGCAGCTTCAATTTCATCAGAAAATCCAAAGGAAACACCTTGAGCAAAAGTTCTAGCTTTTTGACTTTCGACATTCTGAGGGGGTGTATTCCCTGACCCGGTAATCTGAGCAATCATTTCTTGTTGCTTTAAGTTAGCCATTATTGGCCTCCAGCAGCAGCATAATCATTTCGTTCTTGGGCGCTCATAGAGTTCCATATCCCGTAACTCATATCTGGGTCGCCAATAGGATACGATGCAGTTTGTGCGTTTCTGGCGGTATTTTGTGCAAGATCAGAAGCATAGTCAGAATAGTTAGTAGATGGTCTTACTAAATACTCACCAGCCTTAACAAGCTCATTTCTTAACTTACCTTGGGCGGATATTCTTTGATCAATCCATTTTATTAGGTCTGGCCCTTCTAAGCCTTGCGGTAATGCGGTGGATAAAGCTAACCTTAACTCAGGTGCGCTCAATGCGCCAAACGTAGCGGAATTAATAATATCAATACCAAGAGAGTTCGCCATTGACCGCAATTCTCCAGTAGCAGCATCAAATGCTGGCAACCATTGATCAAGTAATCCTGTAGCGGCGCCTTCTTTGGCAATCAAATCTCTAATTCTTTGATACTTAGTAATTTGATTGTCTACCGCAATACCTTTTTCAAGCATGCCTTCGCCGACTTTAAATGCTTTCTCAAAATCAGCTTGCTCTCTAGTGGATGCTGATACCAAATCAGCTTTAGCTTGCTCGGTCAAAGCGTTACCAGATAACGGTATAATCGTGTATTGCTCACCAAACATAGCGTTTGGATTATGATCGTAAGTATATTGCCCACCTGAAGGTACTAAAACTTTACCGTCTTTCATAATATCTTGCTGAGCCGTTTGCACAGACCCGACATTTTTAGAGCTGTATGCAGTACCCATTTTCTTTTTGGTAAACTCAGCCAGCGCATCTTTTGCAAGCGTAGGGTTGTTCTCAACCAATCCAGCAAGCTGTTCTTCACCTTGGTTTCTTAAATATTGAGCGGTTTGGTTTGCTTGATTTTTTACAGTTTTAGTAGCTTGACGATCAACATACGCCTGCTGTATCCCGGCATCTGGTGCAAATGATGCTGCGTTAAATAAAGCCTGCAGGTCTTTCATTTTTTCTTTGTCTTGCAGGAAATTCATAGCCCCAGAACCCATGCGAGACAACAAGCCTGGCTTAGCTTGCGGTGCTGGAGCTTGCTGAGGCGCCTGACCCTGTTGCATCTGCTGTTGCATCTGCTGTTGCATCTGCTGTTGCATCTGCAGAGAAGGAGCCTGTGAAGGTCGCCGCTGCATTGACGCCGATATCTGCCCACCAGCACTCATATCTTGCGGGGTAGAATATTGCTCAGCCAATCCTGGGGGCATAGGTGTTAGACCTTGCGGCCCACCAACCTGGCTTATTCTTTTGAGTAAATCATCGTATTCAATTGCCATTATAAAATCCTATTTACTTAAAAGAGTTAAGCAGACCCATTATATCTACTTCGTTACCACCCATTAATGCGGCAAAGTCTGGAGATGATGAAGAACCAGATAGGTCTGGCGCCGCTTGCATAGGCATCAAACCACCGCCTCGCTGCAATCCACCCATATCTGGGATACCTGGGTTGAAAGCCATTCCTCCAGCCGCTCCACTTAGTGCCATAAGCTGGTCTTTTCGTGCTTGAGCAGCCAAGTCAGATTGAGCGTTTTGCTGAGCCTGTAAAAATGCAGGGTCTGGCGTTTGGGCCTGAGTTAATGCATCTATAGTTGCGCCGGTATTATCTATCTGACCATTGCCTGCGGTCATACCCGCCATTTGAGACGGGTCAACCATTTGCGAGCTTTGCATTATCTTGCGCAGCATCGCTTCTTTATCTGTTTCTTCGTTATACATTTTATAGGCCCTTGTAAAGTTCGCCGTAGTTAACAGCAATGTATCCAGATGGAGTTTTAACAGTCATTCCTGGCATTGCTTATCCACCCATTCCCATAATGCCAGCACCTAATGATAGGTAATCCATTGCGCCAAGTTGCTTCTGAGTGTTAGATGACTGTGGAATAGCGGAGGCACCAAGAGCCTGAGACAGTAAGCCAATAGACTGGTAAGGTGCGCCAGTGTACCCGGCAAACTGAGCCTTAGCGGCATCAATAAGCTGTTGTTGCATAGCCTGCTGCATAATACCTTGCTGAGATAGGTTCTGGTTAACAGTCTGACCCATATCAAACCCAAGGTTAGACAGGCTTCCTAATTGACCGGCAGCTCCTAGGCGCTGAGATGATCCAGACAACCCTGCTTGCTGATTAGCTAACTGAGCCTGCATATCCTGCTGCGAGTTAAACTGGCCAGCCTGATTAAGCGCGGCTTGATTAGCAATCATTTGCTGGTTAGCTGCTCCAGCACCAAACTGAGACGCTTGATTGGTTGCGGCAGTGTTAGCCAGCGCGGCTTGGTTAGCAGCAGATGCTCCAAACATAGACGCAGCTTGCTGATTTTGAGCGGCCTGTGCGGCAGCTTGATTAGCAGCGGATGCGCCAAACTGAGATGCCTGGTTAGCTGCAGCCATGTTAGCCAGTGACGCTTGATTAGATGCACCTGCACCAAACTGAGACGCCTGATTTGCAGCGGCCATATTAGCCATAGCTGCCTGATTAGCGGCAGAGGCGCCGAACTGATTAGCGGCCTGCTGTTGCTGTGATGCTTGTGCGGCGGCCTGATTGGCAGCAGATGCTCCAAATTGGCTGGCTTGATTTAACGCCTGCTGATTAGATAATGCTGCTTGGTTGGCAGCAGATGCGCCAAACTCGTTAGCCCGCATGCCTGCAGCCTGATTAGCCATATTGCGCTGTTGAGCAAGGTTTGCAGTAGTTGTGCCTGCTTGCAGCCCAGCCTGCTGATTAGCCAATCCTGCTTGCATTCTGCCTTGAATGTCTTGTTGAGCCATTCCCTGCGCCTGATTAAAGCCAGCTTGTCGTAATTGGCCAGCAGACCTAGCAGCTTGATCAGCAAACGAGCGGTTAGTCTCAGCTTCCATAAGGGCTTGTCGTGACCCGCCAAATGCACCTGCAGCACTTGCTTGAGCGCCAGCTTGGCCCATAGATAATTGTCTGGCTCGGTCTAAATCACCAAGAGTGCTTTGGACCACCTGACTTTCATATGGGTTGGTGTAACGGCTTAAATCTGTATTGGATAATTGCCCTGCAGTAACGTCTCTTGATGTAACCGTAGGAGATCCGCCTAGTCGCTCAGCGTTAAAACCTTGCGAGCCAGTTCTTGCAGCATTAAATCCTTGAGAGCGTGTATCAGCAGCATTAAAGCCTTGAGAGCCAGTCCTAGATGCGTCATAGCCTTGAGACCCAGTTCTAGAGGAATCATAGCCTTGCGAACCTACACTAGCGCCTTGGAATCCTGTTGCGCCAGACTGAGCCGCTCCATATCCCTGAGCATTGCCTGTAGTGGCGCCATAACCGCCAGCGGCAACATTCATGGGCTGATAGTTCATTTCTCTAGCTGCTCCAGCCATAGAGCCTTGAATGCCTGCTGCCGCGCTTTGATTAATGTTTGGCGCCATAGGAGCTGCAGGAGCTGGTGCGGGTGATGTTGCTGGAGGTGATCCTGCTCCACCTTTACCTCCACCTGTTGATTGTGCGCCTTGAAAACCTGGGTTTGCCGCTGGTGCTGCAGCTACTGGTGCTGGTGCTGGTGCTGCAGCTACTGGTGCTGGTGCTGCAGCTACTGGTGCTGGTGCTGCTGGATTATATACTTCACCGCCACTTCCGCCAGCTTGCACATTAAAGTTGCCGCCATATTGTTGGGGATTACCGTAACCTGCTGCCATTATCTGTTCCTCTTGTTATAACGCATATTTAGCATTTGATCATCAACATTTACTGCCGGAGCTTGTATTGGCTGAGCTGTTGGGATAGCTAAATTTGTAAAGCCTCCTTGCTGCGCAGCAGGCTGAACTGCTTGAATGGCTTCGTTTATAAAGCCTCCTTGTTGCGGAGTTACAGGTCCACTAACATAACTGCTTGGATTTGGGTCTACTCTTGTATCGGTAACCGGGAGCGAATTATTATATGTATTATTAAATTCACTTACATTTCTACCCATACGCATTTCAGGTTCAGGATAAGCGCTGCCCGCACCGGTGTTATCAACTGCCGGAATAGAACCGCCACCAATACCACTTCCAGGATTGCCAACACCAACAGATCCGCCAGCTTTACCGCCGCCACCAGGCATTGGAGTGTTATCAGTAAATAATTCGTTGTATTCTCTTACATATCCGGGTGCCTTCTGCTCAAGCTCATTAACAGCCTGCTCAAAAATTGGCGCAGAGGAGTAACCTGAAATGCCACCAAAGTCTTGTGCTTCAGGCATGCCAGCCATAGCGTCCTGGCCCGGAGCTGCAAGACCAAAAGCAGCAGCGGCATCCATATTGCTTTGCATTGCAGTTTGCTGCGTTGGGTTAAAGGCAGCAATGTCAGGCCCATAATATGGCATGTAGCCAATTTTTTGGACTTCTTCAGCTCTCGCTAAGTTCCTGATTGTCGGCTGTTTTGCCCACTCTGGAATAGTATTCTCTGTGGTTTGACCACCGCCCTTGCCACCGCTCATATCATATTTCCTTGCTAAGTGTGGTGAACGCCTCGGTCCACCCTTTTGATAATAAGACCCTTGCCCAACCTCTTCGCCCGGCAACCGTCATGCCCGTACATCCCTGTGCTTTCGCAAACTCAACAGCCGACTCATCCATGTCAACAATCTGATTCTTTTCACCGCCAGCCAAGAATATATGAAACACCTTTTTCCTGGGGAAAGTTACTATCTCAGTTACAGCGCAACCATTCTCGGCAGGCCAAAACTGCATGTATCCTTTCTTGATTGCCTCAACAATGTCTTCGTACTCGTGCGTGCCGCCACTGTACTCTAATGCCGCCTCAATCCACTTCTTGCATCTATCCAGCTCTGATTTCAAATCCTGCATATATCACCCTGCCATTGATGCCCGATTATAACATCTATTGACGGCTTCTGGTGATACTAATATTTATCGCCTCTGATGCAGGCGCAAACGATGTAGCAGCAGCCGCATCAAGAAATAAATCAACATGGCTTGTTGCCCACATTACCTGTATGTAATCACCTGCAGAAAGGTTTAATTGGTCGCTAACACCTAAAATATGATACCCGTTGTTGGCGTCCAAGTTTTGACGCTCACCGTGATTAATGTTAACGCCGTTGATCGCAAGCCACCAATACAATGTTTTAGCTGAGGCGCTGGTAGATTTAAGCTGTAAGTGACCTGAGATGCTGTACACCCCAGCCTCGACAAAATCTATTCTAGTGCTATCTGATGCGTTTAATGATATTCCGCCATTCGCTACTGCTGTTGTAAACGCTATTGCGTAAGCTGTATCTGCCTGAGAGGCCACAATGTCAGACGTTGCCGAAAAGTTACCATACCCATCTGCCAATACAATTTGACGGTACACGCCGTTCTTAGATATTACTGGGTAACCAGTCCTGTCCCACAATATAACGCCGTCCTCAGAGGCTGACTCACCTGCAATATAATAAGCCAGCTTAGACTTTGTCCTAGCCAAAAAACTTGCTAATCGCTCACCCCAAGGCTTCCAGTCAGGCCCTAGTGGGGGTGGCGGGTTCTCAGCTAAGCTCATCGTCTACCGCCAGGAGTAACATTAAGTCGCATCTTACCTGCCCGCCAATCTTTAAGCTCAGTACCCTCAATACGCATACGAACCTGGCGACCACTAAACCTAGCGCCTGTCGGGTTAGACATAGTAAATGGACCGTGACTGACCTCAGAGTCGTTAGGGTAGAATCTAGTCTTAAACGTAAGAGAAACCTCACCCTGTACAAGCTCATCGGGAATAATCTCATTTACCTTAGCTATCTGGTCGCCTGCGCCAATAGATATTGGACCGCTTTCTAAGAATGCTGTACTCGACCCGTGAGAGTAGCCAGTCTCGTGATTAAATATGTTACCGGCAGTGTCAAAGAATATAGGGCTAGAGAATGTTCCAGCGTCTACGCCAGAGCTTCGAGCCAGCTCACCAATATTCCAGTAGCCCTCTTTGTAGTTAAACGATACATAGCGATCATTTTCAAGCGAGCTGCCGCTTGGGTAGAACCACCATATCTCACCAAATTGAGAGTTATTTACCGCAAACGCTTTGCTTTTCTGTGCGTTGTTAATGTTGGTAAAAACGTGATCTAAGACCTCGCAAGGCATTTCCTGTACGGATGATCCATTAAAGTGAAAGAATCCCTTAGAACCCATCCAGAAGGCGCCCTCGTCTATTGCAACAGCAGACTGTCGGGATATAGTTCCGCAAGATGTGCCGACACGCTGGAATCCGTAAACTGTTGGCGGACCATTGTAAGTTGCAACATGCGCATCGAGTGTAGTCAGGATTAATGTGCTACCACGAACCCGTAAGCCACACATAATTTCGCCAGAGGTCTGCAGCTCTAGGTCACCGGCCTGGTTAACTGCTGTCGGCGTCCAATCAGTGTTATCTTCTCGGTCACACCATTTAACCAGCCTGGGGTTTCCGCCTGCAGCTAGGGCGAATATAAACCGCTCCTCAGTAACAACAACAGACTTATTGCTTACAGGGGCATTTGAAATCGCAGCCGCATTGGCGCCCGTATTTAACTGCCACTCGTAAATTTTACCGTCTTTTGAAGAGCAAGCGATCAAGTATTGACCCCAAGTGTCCATTGACCAGGACGTAGCCTCTTCTGGTACACCGTCATTAGGTCGCTCAGTGCTGTATGAAGAGGTTCCGTAAAAAGATCCGCCATAACCTAGGTTAGAGTCGGCATTTAAGTCTCCAGACGTAAACCCTGCTGGGGTTATATCAGTTACAGTGCCGATCTTGTTTACATGGTACAGTTTCTCGTAAGTACCGGCTCCAATATGCACATCTGCACTGTTATCTGCCCACGTTATAGCTCCTCTAGGGGCGTAAGTAAATGCGCTTGCCTTTCGTGAGGTCCATCCGCCAACAGGTCTTACAGAGCCATTTTGCCACCGTATTAAGTTAGCATCTCGCCACCGGCCAACAGAGTCTAAATCTGTACCATGCTTAAAAATGCCAGCAGGAATATCTACGCTAATATACGCCATATTATTTTCTCATTCCCATTATTTTGCCTGCTCCGCGAATGCCAAACGAACTACTGATGGCAATGAACAAAAGATATTGATACCACTCTGGCAATTTCTCTAGTGCTTCAAACCCGGTCGATACTCTTTCAATTATAGTTACATCATTAGCCGCTATTGCGTAGCCAACCATGAACACCGGAATAGATAACACTATAGTCCAAAATTCATCTTTCCAAGAATCCTTGGATGCCGCAGCCATTTTTGATTCCCAGTCTGCATCATTTTCAATAACCGACATTTTGGCTTGATGCTTGGCTTGCTTCTCTTCAGCCTTGTTGGATAAATATCCTTTAGCTAAATCTGCGACTGGACCAATAACTGCGCTTAAAATATTCATTAGAGAACCTTATCTAAACAATACAATCCAATAATTAATGGATACATACCCCGTAACATCATTTCTGATTTATTGAATCTTATTGAGCCTTCATCAAGTCTTTTTTCTATATTGTTAAATTTTTCATCAATTGATTTCATGCGTTGAAGACATTCACGCTCGTGCGCATCTAGTTTCAATAAAGCCTCAGATACAGTAGCCATTAGTTACCCGCTATTAACATAATT